>SL_8KL_010_SEDDRAFT_10002125_pt1 | contig 16927 bp, 29 predicted proteins | sample SodLakKL_010_SED_4_FD_11160 | JGI IMG/M metagenome (IMG submission 11160)
GTAGAGATGGTGATGCCCGGTGACAATACCACATTCGATGTAGATCTGATAGTTCCGATAGCCATGGATCCCGGCCTGAGGTTCGCCATCCGCGAAGGCGGGCGCACCGTGGGCGCAGGCGTGGTCTCGGAAATCGTGGAGTAATGATATGGCAACTATGAACAGCGAACGAATCAGAATCAAGCTCAGAGCTTACGACAACCGCATACTGGACAAGGCAGTAGTGGAGATAGTCGACTCCGCCAAGAATACCGGTGCCGGTGTAGCAGGCCCGATACCGCTGCCCACGAAAATTCACAAATACACAGTAAACCGCTCGGTGCATGTGGACAAAAAGTCCAGGGACCAATTCGAAATGAGGGTGCATAAGCGGTTGCTGGATATCATGGAGCCCACACAACAGACAGTGGATGCCCTGGGCAAACTCAATCTGCCCGCCGGCGTCGATGTCGAGATAAAGCTGTAGGTGATAAAAATGAAACGCACAATCGGACTGATAGGCAAAAAGCTGGGCATGACCAGTGTATTCGGTGATGACGGCAGATTCATACCGGTGACGGTGATACAGGCAGGCCCCTGCCCCGTGATCCAGAAGAAAGACCAGGATAATGACGGCTATTCAGCTATACAGATAGGTTACGATTCCATGCCCGGACACAGGCTGAACAAACCGGCCAGAGGACATCAGGCCAAGGCCGGGAAGGGTTATTTCCGGAAGCTTACCGAGTTCACTCCGGATAACGTGGATGAGTTCGAGCCGGGTCAGGAATTGAATGTGGAAATATTCAAGCCCGGGGAAAAAATCAAGCTTACGGGTACTTCCAAGGGCAAGGGCTTTGCAGGAGTCATGAAGCGCTGGAATTTCCGCGGGCTGCCAAGGACGCACGGCCACGAAAAGGTGCACAGATCTCCAGGGGCAATCGGTCAGTGTGCCGACCCCAGCAAGGTGTTCAAGGGCAAGAAGATGCCCGGGCGCATGGGGAACAAGACTGTATCCTACAAAAACGCCGAGATTGTTTCCGTTCGAATCCAGGATAATCTGATACTGGTCAAGGGCCAGGTCCCCGGACCCAAAAACGGCTTTGTCGTCCTTCACAAGCAGGATTAAGAGGTACTCATGTTAAGTGCTAAAGTATATTCACAGGATAATCAGGAAGTGGGTGCTATCGACCTTCAGGAAAACATATTTTCCGTAAGCGTCAGGCCCGAACTGATGCACCAGGCTGTCCGGGCTCACAGGGCAGCGGTGAGGTCGGGCACTGTCGGGGTCAAGAACAGGGCGCTTATCTCCGGAGGCGGACGCAAGCCCTGGAGGCAAAAAGGTACAGGCAGGGCAAGGGCCGGGAGCGGCCGCTCTCCCCTCTGGCGCGGAGGGGCTGTCATACATGGCCCGAAAGCCAGGGATTATTCCATCAAGCTGAACAAAAAAGTCCGCAGGCTGGCCCTGAAAATGGCTCTCAGCACCAAGTACGCTCAGGATAAGCTGCAGATTGTGGACAAGATAGAGCTGAACCGGATTCGGACCAAAGACTTCGTTGACATAAAAAATAATCTCGGTTTGAAAAAACCCTTGATTGTTACCGCGGAAAAGAGTAATAATCTTGAGCTTTCGGCACGAAACGTTCCAGGTGTCGAAGTCGTCACCCACGACAGCATCAATGTTTATGAAGTGCTCAAACATCAAGAGCTGGTAATAGACAAGCAGGCAGTTGAAAAGCTGCAGGAAAGGTTGGGCTAAAATGCACAGCACGCAGATACTGATACGCCCTATTGTTTCTGAAAAATCCAACGACCTCAAGGAAGTTCAGAACAAGGTGGTCTTTGCCATCCATCCCGGGGCCAACAAGTTTCAAGTCAAGAGCGCAGTCGAGAGCATCTTCAATGTCAAGGTGGACAAAGTCAACATCATGCGTCGGTCTTCCTTGCAGCGCAAGAAGTTCGGCCGTGTCAGCGGCAAGATACCGGGTTATAAAAAGGCATTTGTTACCCTGGCTGCCGGAGACAAGATAGAATTTTTCGAAGGGGTATAGTCAGATGGCCATCAAGAAATTAAAGCCGACCTCACCGGGGAGAAGGTTCCAAACAGTTTCCAGCTTTCAGGAAATAACTGCAGTAGAGCCTGAAAAATCTCTTCTTGAGGGTTTGACCAAGAAAAGCGGCAGAAACAACTACGGAAGGATTACATCCAGAAGGCGTGGCGGCGGGACCAAGCGTAAATACAGGATTATCGACTTCAAGCGCAACAAGGTCAATGTCCCGGCCAAAGTTGTTTCCATAGAATATGACCCCAATCGCAGCGCCCGCATTGCACTTCTGTCTTACAGTGACGGGGAGAAGAGGTATATCCTGGCGCCAACGGGATTAAGGACTGGATCCTGGGTGCAGGCGGGTGAAGGTGTCGATATCCAGCCCGGCAATGCCATGCCCATGTCCAGGATTCCTGTGGGTACAATAATCCACAACATTGAATTAACTCCCGGTCGGGGAGGGCAGATGGCCAGATCCGCCGGAACATACGCCCAGCTTGTGGCCAAGGAAAACAAATATGCTCTCGTCAAGCTTCCCTCAGGTGAAGTACGCAAGGTGCTGGCAGCCAATACAGCCAGTATAGGGCAGGTGGGAAATGTAGAGCATGAAAACATCTCCATCGGCAAGGCCGGCCGGAAAAGATGGCTTGGCAAAAGGCCTCAGGTAAGAGGCGTGGCCATGAACCCCATTGATCATCCTTTGGGCGGAGGCGAAGGCAGAAGTTCCGGCGGAAGACACCCTGTTTCTCCCTGGGGCTGGCCCACCAAGGGCTACAAAACCAGGCGCAAGAACAAGCCCTCGGATAAGTTGATCGTGAACAAGCGCAGAAGATAACAGGAGAGATCATGCCAAGATCAGTCAAAAAAGGCCCTTTCGTGGATGATCACCTGATGAAAAAGGTGGAAAATGCCAAGGAAACCAGGGACAAGAAAGTTATCAAGACCTGGTCCAGAAGGTCCACTATAACACCGGAGATGGTGGGGCTAACCTTTGCTGTACACAACGGAAAGAAGTTCATTCCAGTTTTCGCCACCGAAAATATGGTCGGACACAAGATGGGTGAGTTTGCACCCACCAGAACATTCTACAGCCACGCAGGCGATCGGAAAAGCAAGGCCAAACGCAAATAACGGATAGCAGGTACATGATGGAAACCAGAGCAATAGCCAGATTTATCAGGATTTCGCCTCAAAAAGCCCGTCTGGTGGGGGACAATGTTCGGGGACTTCCCGTTGAGGATGCAGTAAATATCCTGAACTATACTCCCAAAAAGGCTGCCAGGCTTTTGAAGAAAGTGCTCAACTCGGCCCTGGCCAATGCAGAGCAGAACTACAGCCTGGACCTGGACAATCTTTACGTCAAGCAGGTCCGTGTAGACGCAGGCCCTACTCTGAAAAGGATACAGCCCAGGGCCATGGGCAGGGCCAACCGTATCCTGAAGAGAACCAGCCATATCACAGTAATAGTTGAAGAGTTATAGGAGGAAGTTGTCTTGGGTCAAAAGGTACATCCTTACGGGTTCAGAGTTGGCTATAATAAGAACTGGTTATCCAGATGGTACAGCCAAACCAACTATCCGGAATTTATTATAGAAGACAGAAAGCTGCGCAATTATCTTAAAGCAAAGCTTTATCATGCCGGCATATCCAGAATTGAACTGGAGCGGGCAGCCAACAAGGTTCGAATCATAATATACACATCCAGACCTGGTATAGTTATCGGTCGTAAGGGTGCAGAGATTGAAAATCTGAGAAATGATCTGAAAAAGAAATTTCAAAACGATTTTTCCATCGAAGTAAACGAAGTCAGAAGGCCGGAGACCGATGCACAGCTAGTAGCTGAGAATATTGCTCTGCAGCTTGAACGAAGGGTTGCTTTTCGCAGAGCCATGAAAAGGTCTGTAAGCCTGGCACAGAAATTCGGAGCCCAGGGCATAAAGATATCCTGTGCAGGACGTCTGGGGGGTGCTGAAATAGCCAGAACCGAGTGGCTCAGGGAAGGAAGAGTACCTCTGCATACCCTCAGAGCCGATATTGACTACGGCTTTGCTCAGGCAAAAACCACTTATGGCATCATAGGCGTCAAAGTCTGGATATACAAGGGCGATATATTAAACGAGGTCAGGTAGTCATGCTTAGTCCAAAAAAAGTCAGGTTCAGAAAGAGGCAGAAAGGCAAAATCAAAGGCAAGGCCTCCAGAGGAACCAATGTGAATTTCGGGGAAATAGGTCTTAAAGCTGTTGAATCAGGAAAAATCACCAATCAGCAGATAGAGTCCGCACGAATCGCCATGATGAGGCATATCAAACGCGGCGGTAAAGTATTTATCCGGATCTTTCCGGACAAGCCCATTACGGCCAAGCCTGCTGAAACCAGGCAGGGCAAGGGCAAGGGCTCCCCAATAGGATGGTGTGCTCCTGTAAAGCCGGGCAGGGTCCTTTATGAACTTCGCGGAGTAGCCAATACTGAACTGGCCAGAGAAGCACTGCGGAGAGCATCCTACAAGCTGCCGGTAAAGACAGTCATAGTAGAAAAGGAGTGGTAGTTGTTATGAAGCCAGAGGAAATCCGCAAGCTTTCCAAATCCGACATGCAGGAAAAACTGCACGGGTTCAGGCAGGAGCTTTTCAACCTGCGATTTCAGCACTCCACAGGTCAGCTCGAGAATACGCAGAGGCTGTCTCAGGTTCGCAAGAATATAGCCAGAATATTAACCATACTCAGGGAAAAAGAGGCAGGAACAGGCCATGACAAGTAAACCGGGCGCCTTAGGAAGCAAGCGCAGAATGGTGGGTTTTGTAATCAGCGACAAAAATGACAAGACCATTGTTGTTCGAGTGGAAACCCTTATTAAGCATCCCCTGCTCAAGAAGTACATACGCAGAAGAAAAAAGTTCATGGCGCACGATCCGCAAAACGATTCAAAGATAGGCGACAAGGTTCAGATCATTGAACACCGTCCCCTGAGCGCCAGAAAGAAATGGCACTTGAACAAGGTTTTGGAAAAAGCAGTCTAGCAGGCGGAGATTGTCAGTCGCAAGACAGACTGGATCATGCAGGTGCAAGGGCAAAGGACAATGGATGTAGGAATGGCTGGTAAAGAAAGGATATTGCCCGTCTTCTTACAGATAACGATACACGAAGGTGGAAGAAAATGATTCAAGTCCAGACCAAATTGGATGTAGCCGACAATTCCGGCGCAAAAAGCGTGGCCTGTATCAAAGTGCTGGGCGGAAGCAAGCGCAGGTATGCATCCATAGGTGATATTGTAGTGGTGTCGGTCAAGGATGCCATGCCCAGAGCCAAGGTCAAGAAAGGGGATATCTACAAGGCCGTGGTTGTCCGGACCAAAAAAGAAATCGGGCGCAATGACGGCTCCCATATCCGTTTTGACAACAATTCGGCAGTACTTCTGAATAAGAATATGGAACCAATCGGAACCCGGATTTTCGGGCCGGTGGCAAGGGAGCTGCGCGGCAGAAATTTTATGAAGATAGTTTCTCTTGCACCAGAGGTTTTATAAAATGAGCAGGATGAAAATCAAGCAGAACGACAAAGTAATGATCATATCCGGAAAGGATAAGACCAAGATAGGCAAGGTGCTTAAGATATATCACAATAAGGGCAAAGTGCTTGTTGAAGGTCTGAACAAGATCAAAAGACATGTAAAGCCTAATCCCTACAAGCAGGAGCAGGGTGGCATAAAGGACGCTGAAGCACCGCTGCATATCTCCAACGTAAGAGTGGTTTGCGATGCCTGTGCCAATCCCACCAAACCGGGGTTTAAAGTAACGGCAGACGGAGAGAAAGTTCGTTACTGCAAAAAATGTGAAGAGAATTTTTAGGAGTTATGATGCTCAGGCTGGAAAAATATTTTAAGGATGAGATAAGCCCAAAGCTGCAGAAAGAGTTCAGTTACAGCTCCCCCATGCAGATCCCCAGGGTGGAAAAGGTTACGCTGAACATGGGACTTGGAGAGGGCAGTCAGAATAACAAGCTTATACAGGATGCAGTGGAAGAGCTTTCCAGGATCGCCGGACAAAAAGCGGTGGTAACCAGGGCTAAAAAATCCATAGCTGCCTTCAAACTAAGGGAAGGGATGCCGGTGGGTTGTACAGTAACCCTCAGACGTGCCCGCATGTGGGCCTTTCTGGATAAACTCCTGAACATCGCTCTACCCAGAGTCCGCGATTTCCGCGGCCTGCCGGACAGAGGCATGGACGGGCGCGGCAACTACACCCTGGGCATCAAGGAACATACCATTTTTCCGGAAATCAACCTGGACAAGGTTGACCGGACCAAGGGCATGAACATTACAGTGGTAACATCAGCCAACACCGACAAGGAAGGCAAGACACTGCTGAACCTGTTGGGCATGCCTTTTAAAAAGTAAGGAGGACTGGTTTTGACAAGGAAAGCTTTGATGGTAAAAGCGCAAAGGAAATCCAAGTTTTCCTCCAGGCGCTATAACCGATGTCCACTTTGCGGCAGATCCCGTGCATTTATGCGTCATTTTGGAATTTGCCGCATATGTTTTAGAAACATGTCCCTGGCAGGAGAACTGCCTGGCGTTAGAAAATCAAGCTGGTAGATCTAGAGAGGAACAATCATGTCCGTTGACCCCATTGCAGATATGCTGACCCGCATCAGGAATGCCCATACAGCGCTGCATCGTGAAGTGCAGATGCCTTCAAGCAAGGCCAAAAAAGCCATACTCGAGATTATGGCCGAAAAGGGCTTTATCCAGGATTATACTTCTGATGACAGAAATATCCGGGTAAGGCTTAAATATCACGGCAGCAAGCCGGTGATCAAGGGGCTGAGCAAAATCAGCAAGCCCGGAAGGAAGGTGTATTCCCAGGCTTCAGAGATTCCTCTTGTTAGAAATGGACTGGGCATCTGCATAGTGTCCACCTCCAGAGGTGTAATGGACGGCATGGAGGCCATGAAGCAAAATGTCGGCGGTGAACTTATCTGCGAGATCTGGTAGGGAAGGTAATCATGTCACGAATAGGAATAGAGCCCATTAAAATACCCCAGGGCGTTGAGATCAATCAGCAGGCGTCACGGCTGCATGTTAAAGGGCCCAAGGGTGAACTCAGTGTTGATCTTGATCCCAAGATCAACATCAATATCGATGGACAGACACTGCAGGTAAACAAGGTGGACGACAGCATCAGGGCCAGAGAGCAATGGGGCTTAAGAAGAACTCTTATAAACAATGCAGTCCAGGGCGTGCACCAGGGATTCAGAAAATCCCTTGATGTCATAGGTGTGGGCTACAAGGTAGACCTGCAGGGTGACACCCTGGTACTCAATGTCGGTCTGTCGCATCCTGTTCGCATTCAACTTCCCAAAGGAGTTGAAGGCAGTGTAGAAAAAAACAGGATCACCCTTTCCGGCATTGATAAGCAGCTTGTAGGGGAGACAGCTGCCGTCATCAGGCGCGTAAAACCCCCTGAACCCTACAAGGGAAAGGGGATCAGATATGAAAATGAAGAAGTCAAACAAAAGGCCGGAAAATCCGGTAAAAAATAACGGGTAGACGCATGAAGTTGTCCAAGAATCAAAGACGGATCAAGCGCAAGTATCGCATTCGTAAAAAAATCAGGGGTACTGCGGAAATGCCCAGGCTTGTGGTATTCAGATCCAACAGACATATTTACGCTCAGATTGTAGACGATACAGCAGCCCGTACACTGGTTGCCTGCTCGACACACAACCTGGATGACTCCACCGGGCTGGATTCCACAGTAGCTCAGAGCGTTGGAGCGAAGCTGGCTGAAAAGGCAACAGACAAAAATATATCCACCGTAGTTTTCGACCGCAACGGCTATTATTATCACGGAAGGGTAAAAGCTCTGGCTGACGCAGCACGTGCGGGCGGCCTCAAGTTTTAAGGGGAAATGATTTCATGCAGCAAAACGATTTGGAACTCATTGAAAAAATAGTATACCTGAACCGGGTGGCCAAGGTGGTCAAGGGCGGACGCAGATTCAGGTTCAGTGCTCTGGTTGTTGTTGGAGACGGGCACGGAACAGTCGGCTACGGTCTTGGTAAAGCCAACCAGGTACCTGAAGCCATTAGAAAGGCAACTGAAAAGGCCAAGAAGACAATGGTAAAAATGGTGCTGAGCGGCTCAACCATACCCTTTCAGGTTACCGGGCGCTACGGAGCTGCCAGGGTTCTGCTCAAGCCCGCCAGTGAAGGAACCGGTATCATAGCCGGCGGACCTGTAAGAGCGGCCATGGAAGCCGCAGGAGTAAAAAACATACTTACCAAGGCCATTGGCACCAACAATCCCCACAACGTGGTCAAGGCAACTGTAGAAGGTCTCAGTCAGATGACAAGTCCGGAACATGTATCCGGCCTGCGCGACCAGAGCGTTGAATATGCCAGTGTAAGGTAAGTCTTACAGGCCACTCAGGAGATATCTAAATGAAAATCAAACTGAAGAGAAGTTTTATCGGTATGAAGCCTGTGCAGAGAAGAACCCTCAAGGCTTTAGGATTCAAAAGGCCCAACCAGGTCCTTGAAGTGCAGGACAATGCCAGCATCCAGGGCATGATTAAAAACGTGCAAAGCTTTGTCGAGGTTATTAAATAATGAATCTGCATGAACTTTATCCTTTTCCTGAAGAGCAGAAGGCTCCCAGGCGTCTGGGCAGAGGCAATGCCAGCGGAAAGGGCAAAACCAGCGGCAAAGGACACAAAGGGCAGAAGTGCCGTGCAGGAGCGAGCATTCCAGCCCATTTTGAAGGCGGTCAGATGCCTTTGTCCAGGAGACTCCCCAAAAGAGGGTTTAAGAACCGCTTCCGCGAGGAGTATTGTTCTGTCAATCTGAAGCAGCTTGCCAGCCATTTTTCCAATGCATCTGAAATAAATCTGGAAGACATATACAGTAAAAAACTTGCTCACAAGAATTACCCGGTAAAAATCCTTGGTGATGGGGAGATAAATTTTGCAGTTCAGATAACTGCGCACAAATTTAGCAAATCCGCTGCCGAAAAAATTGTAAATGCCGGTGGGCAAGTAAAATCCCTGGAAGGATAACAGCTTGAAACAGCCAGCATCTGGAGGATCGGGATTAAAGGACCTGCGCAACAAGGTCCTTTTTACCTTTTTTATACTCGGCGTGTATCGTATAGGGGTGCATATCCCTCTGCCCGGTATTGACGGGCAGGCACTGTCCGAATTTTTTGCAGGTGCAGAGCACACTCTCTTCGGGCTCTTTGACATGTTTGCCGGGGGAGGGCTAAAGAATTTCTCCATCTTTGCCCTGGGCATAATGCCGTATATTTCGGCGTCCATCATCATGCAGCTTTTGACCGTCGTCAGTCCCACGCTGTCCAGATGGAAAAAGGATGAGGGTGAGGCCGGCAGGAAAAAGATCACCCAGTGGACCAGATACGGCACTGTAATGATAACTCTTGTTCAGGGAATGGGCATTTCTGTGGGCCTGGAGCAGATGACCAGTCCTGATGGAGCATCGGTGGTAATAGAAGGCGGATGGGCCTTCAGGCTGACCACAGTATTTACGCTTACCACCGGGACGATATTCATCATGTGGCTGGGCGAACGTATCACAGCCAGAGGACTGGGCAACGGAATATCGCTTATAATATTCGCCGGAATCGTTGCCGGTTTCCCCGGGGCCCTGGCCAATGTATACCAGCTTTTCACGGCAGGTGAACTGACCCTGTTCATGGGAGTTTTTGTCCTGGCCATTGTTGTCGGGGTCCTGCTCTTTATCGTGTTTGTGGAAAGAGGACAGCGCAGGCTTCCTATACATTACGCCAAACGTATGATGGGGCGAAAGATGTACGGAGGGCAGACCAGCCATCTGCCTCTCAAGCTGAACACCTCGGGGGTCATACCGGCAATTTTTGCTTCGTCCATATTAATGTTTCCGGCAACCATAGCCAGTTTTTCACAGGCAGGATTTCTGGAAATGGTGGCCAATCATCTGCAGCCTGAATCCCTTGTGTATAACTTGATATTTGTGGCCCTGATTGTGTTTTTCTGCTTTTTCTATACCGCCATCATATTTGATCCTAAAGATATTGCAGAAAATCTGAAAAAACAGGGCGGGTTCATCCCGGGGATAAGGCCGGGACTCAGAACCAAGGAATACATTGATGCCGTCCTGTCAAGGCTGACATTCAGCGGGTCCATATATCTTTCCCTGGTATGCGTTCTGCCGGTTTTCATGATTAAAGAATTCAACGTACCTTTTTATTATGGTGGAACAGCCCTGCTGATCGTGGTAGTAGTGGCCATGGATACCATGTCCCAGTTTCAATCGCATCTGATATCCCGGCATTATGAAGGGCTTATGACCAAGACCAGGATTAAGGGAAGGCGTTAGGGTTTGAAAAAATTTCGAGGCATTTTTTTAAAAAATGACTATGAAATCTCTTTGTTACGAGAAGCCAATCAGATTGTAGCCCGGATCCTGGATGATATAGAAGCACGCATTAAGCCCGGCATCTCCACCATGGACCTGGAGGAAAGGGCGAATGATCTGTGCAAAGAATTCAATGTCAGACCAGCGTTCAGGGGTTATCAGGGATTTCCTTATACGCTTTGCTGTTCGCTCAATGATGTAATCGTTCATGGATTCCCCACCCAGGACGAGCTGAAAGAGGGGGATATCCTGAGCATCGATATGGGCGTGCAATCCCGCGGTTTTTTCGGTGATTCCGCCAGGACCTTTGCCGTGGGCGACATCAGCCAGGAGGCCGGGATGCTCATGCAGGTCACGCTGGATGCACTGCACGCAGGTATTCAGCAGGCCAGGACGGGAAACGATCTTTACGATATTTCCGCTGCCATCGAAAGGCATGCAAAGAAACATAACTGCTCCATAATCAGAAGATTTGTCGGGCACGGGATTGGAGCCAGACTGCACGAGAAGCCGGAAATTCCCAATTTTGTGCCTTCAAGAATGCCGGGAGTGCCGCTGAAGAAAGGCATGGTTCTGGCCATTGAGCCCATGTTTTCTCTGGGTTCCGAACATGTGGAGATTATGCCGGACAACTGGACGGCCAAAACATCGGACAGAAGTTTAGCAGCTCATTTTGAGCATACCGTGGCCATAACCAAGGATGGTCCGGAAATACTCAGTATCTTGGATAAATAGTCGGGGAGATAGCAAATGAAAGTCAGGCCATCGGTTAAAAAGATGTGTGCCAGATGTAAAGTGGTCAGACGCAAGCGGGTACTTAGAATTCTTTGCAGCAACCCGCGTCACAAACAAAGACAAGGCTAGGAGCGGGGGAAAAATGGCACGTATAGCTGGAGTGGATTTGCCCAAAAGGAAAAAGATCGGTGTTTCCCTGACCTATATTTATGGTATAGGCAGGACCACGGCTTTAAAGATTCTTGATGCTTCAGGTGTTGACTGGACCAAAAAGACAGATGACCTGAACGCAGATGAGGTTAATACCATCCGTGGTGAACTGGAAAACAACTATAAAGTCGAAGGCGATCTGAGGCGGGAAAGAAGCGCCGATATCAAGCGTCTCATGGATATCGGATGCTATCGCGGTCTCAGGCACCGCAGATCCATGCCTGTCAGGGGGCAGCGTACGCATACAAATGCACGCATTCGCAAGGGACCCAAGAAAACCACTATCAAGAAAAAGAAATAACCGGAGACTTGTAGATGGCAAAGCCCAAAAGAACCAAGAAGAAGAAAGAGAAAAAGAATATACCCACGGGTATTGTGCATATCAATGCCTCGTTTAACAATACCACTGTGACCATTACTGATCAGACCGGGAATGTAGTATCATGGTCCAGCTCGGGCATGGTTGGTTTCAAGGGGTCCAGAAAAGGAACACCTTTTGCCTCGCAAAAAGCAGCAGAAACTGCTGCCAGGCTTGCCCACGACAATGGGATGCGTACCGTGGGAATACTGGTAAAAGGCCCCGGTGCAGGCCGCGAGTCAGCCATGCGGGCTATCAACTCGTCCGGTTTCAAGGTTACATTTATTCGTGACATCACTCCCATACCACATAATGGATGCCGTCCTCCCAAAAGGCGTCGAGTATAATCAGGAGGTTTTAAGAGTTGGCCAGGTATACTGAATCCAAGTGCAGGTTGTGCCGCAGAGAAGGAACCAAGCTTCTTCTTAAAGGCGACAGGTGCTATACAGACAAGTGCGCTTACGAGCGTCGGGCGTACCCACCGGGAGAGCACGGCAGGGCCAGGAAAAAGTCCAGCGATTATGCCCTGCAGCTGCGCGAAAAGCAGAAGGTTCGCCGCATGTACGGCCTTCTTGAAGGTCAGTTCAAGAAATATTTCGAGATTGCCGATTCCAGAAAAGGTGCCACCGGCACAAATTTGCTGGTGATGCTGGAAAGAAGGCTGGATAATGTGGTTTACCGCATGGGTTTTGCCAATTCCAGATCCCAGGCCAGGCAGCTGGTCAGGCACGGTCATTTCCACATCAACGGCCACAGGGTGAATGTACCTTCGATTCTTATGAAAGAAGGAGATGTCATCGGAGTTATCGAAAAGAGCAAAAAGATGCCTGTTATTCAGGATGCCAGGGACGTTCTGGCACGCAGAGGCTCCCCGGACTGGCTGGAGATCAATGACCAGGAATTCAAGGGAACCGTAAAGACCCTGCCTGCAAGGGAAGACATCACCTTCCCCATCAATGAACAGCTCATAGTTGAGCTTTACTCAAAATAAATATGACTGTCCGGATTCAGGCCTGCTCCAGGCCTGAATCCTTAAGTTTTTGATCACAGAGGCTTAAATGATAATCCAGACGAACGACAAACTGATCAATACCAGGAACTGGTCCAGCCTGGTCCGGCCCGACCAGATTCTCAGGGATGAAAAGTCTTCGGAGCAATACGGGAAATTTTCCTGCGAACCCCTGGAGAGAGGTTTCGGCAACACTCTCGGGAATGCTCTGCGCAGGATACTTCTGTCATCTCTGCAGGGAGCGGCTATTGTTTCCGTCAAGATAGAAAATGCACCTCACGAATTTGCCACCATAACCGGTGTTGTCGAGGATGTAACCGACATAGTCCTGAATCTGAAGCAGGTGCGTTTTCGAATGACCAGGGACGAACCTCAGAACCTGAAGCTGGTTGCAAATGAAAAAGGGCAGATCAAGGCTGACGCAATACAAACCAACCAGAACGTGACCGTGCTCAACCCGGATCAGCATATAGCGACTCTTTCCGAGGACATTGATCTGGTGATCAACCTTGAGGTCCGCATGGGCAAAGGTTATGTCCCCTCTGAGCAGCACGAGGGCCTGGACGAGGAGATCGGGCTTATAGCCATGGACGCCAGTTTTTCCCCCATCCGCAAGGTTTCATACACGGTTGAGCAGGCCAGGGTGGGACAGATGACCAATTATGACAAGCTGATAATGGAGATTAAAACGGACGGCTCGGTGCTGCCCGAGGATGCACTGGCATACAGTGCAAAGATTTTGAAGGATCAGTTGTCTGTGTTTATCAATTTTGATGAAAGCCAGACTGATGTAAATGTTATAGATACCAGTACAGATGAAGGGCTTGACCCCCAGCTTTTCAAGACTATCGAGGAGCTGGAGCTGCCTGTTCGTGCGGGCAACTGCCTCAGGAATGCAGGTATACGTCTTGTGGGAGAGCTGATCCAGCAGTCTGAGCATGATTTACTGAGGACCAAAAACTTCGGCCGCAAGTCTTTAGAGGACATCCGCCGGGTTATTGAGCAGATGGGATATGATTTCAACACTCAGATAGATAATTTTGAGCAAAAATACCAGGAATGGCTGAAAAGGAAAGAAGACGATGAGGCATAGAAAATCCGGAAGGTCCCTGAGCAGAAACTGGGAACATCGAAAGGCCATGTTTAGAAATATGGCCAAGTCACTGGTAACACATGAAAAGATCAAAACCACCCTGCCCAAGGCCAAGGAGCTGTCCAGAGTGGCCGACCGGCTGGTTACCCTGGCTTTGCGCGGAGATCTGAGCGCCAAACGAGAGGCCTACAAGGTTCTCGGCGATCACAAGCTGGTCAAGAGACTGTTTGATGATATTGCTCCCAGGTTTGACAAACGCAGTGGAGGTTATACCCGGGTGGTCAAGTACGCCAGGCCCCGTGTGGGAGACAGTGCGTCCCTGGCTTTGATAGAGTTCACCTATGAAACCGCAACAGAGCCGCAAGCCAAAAAGACCCGGACCGAGGAAAGCACAGCGGCTAAGACCTCACCTGCAGCTGCCCCGGTTATTGATGCCGGGACTGCTGAAAAAGACAAAGAGTCTTTCACTGAATCAGAGAGGGAAAAATCTTCTGAAAACGAGGCTCAGGCCCGTGAGTCTGAAGAAGCAGAGACTGCAGCAGAGGAAAAACCTGATACAGTTCAGGTGGATAAGGCTAAAGAGTCCGAGTCTGATGAGACCGGTGAAGATCCGGAACGTGCAAGATAATTCAATAGCCTGCAAAAGGGTCATTATGTGGCCCTTTTTTTTGGGCAATTAGTATAGGTTTTGCAAATAGAGTTAATTAATATTATTTATTCTAAGCTTAAGCCATGGAATTCAGAAAATTGCAGGCCTTTGCCAGGGTTTACGAATTGCAGAGTTTTTCCCTGGCTGCCAAGGATCTTTTCCTCTCCCAGCCCACTATAAGCACCCATATCATAAGCCTGGAACAGGAATTGCGTGTATCTCTTTTCGACCGCATCGGAAGGAAAGTTATACCCACCCAGGCCGGAGAAATACTTTACCGCGGAGTGCGGGATGTATTCAGAACCCTGAATGAGACCAGATCAGGCATTCAGGAGCTTACCAGCCAGGTTTCCGGTCTGGTGTTCATAGGGGGCAGTACCATTCCGGCCAACTATCTGCTGCCGGGAGTGCTTTCCTCTTTCAGGCATCTCTATTCCGACGTATGCGTGGACCTGCGCATCGGCGATTCCATAAATATAAGCCATGACGTGCTTGAGGGCAGGCTGGATTTCGGTCTTGTAGGCGGTTATGCCGAGCATTTTGATCTGGAGAACTATCTGCTCTTTACAGACGAACTTATGGTGGTAGCCCCTCCAGGGCTTGCTGCAAGGTATTCCAAAGATCTGACTCCGCACCAGCTTCTTGATATCCCCTGGGTAATGCGGGAAAAGGGTTCCGGAACAAGGCAGGCCCTGGATGAAGCATTGCAGGAACATAAAATCGATGCTTGTTCACTTCCGGCAAAAGCACTGGTGCATTCAACAGAAGCCATGATACGCTGCGTGCTCTCCGGTCTGGGAGCCGGTGTTACATCCAGGCTGGCTGTAGAAGAACTGCTCTGCAGTGGTCAGCTGGCAAGGCTGGAAGTATCTGGTTTGAATATGCTGAGGCGGTTCTATCTCATCAAGCACAACAGGCGCACTCTTTTTCTCTGCGCTTCTGTGCTTATGCAGCATATCCGCAGAGAACTGGGGCAGGAACCAGCAGATTAATAAAACATCAAAGGTATCTCATGGACATAAAGCTAAAACCCAAAGAACCGCAGGAGCTGCTGCCCACAGACATACTGTTTCAGACTCTTTACTGGGCCAGGGTTAAATCCAGGCTGGGATGCCGGGTTCTGGCCTTTGACATTCAGCCTGAACCGGCTTCATCTCCAGGTGATGTACTGGTTCTGCTGCAGAAGTATGGACCTGGTCTTAAATCCGCGTTTGTGCCTCAGGGCCCGGAAGTTTCTCCGGGCAAGGAAGAATACGGACCTTTTCTGGAGGCCCTGTCCCAGGCAATGATCCAGCACCTGGGTCCGGATACGGCATTCATCAGGTATGACCTGCCCTGGGAGTCCCAGTATGCTTATGAGATGCAGCAGGGCAAGCTGGTGGGCTTTCCTGAATCCAGGCTGCGGGAGATGCGCATGAACATGGGCACCCAGTTCTGGAACCTGAGAAAGACGTCAATGGATATGACCGTGGCCAGCACCCTTGTGGTTGACCTGGATCTGCCGGAAAAGGATATCCTGGGGCGCATGAAACCCAAGACCCGCTACAACATAGGACTGGCAGGGCGCAGGGGAGTAGAGGTGCATACCGGTTCAGTGGAGCATCTGCCTGCTTTTTACGATTTATATCTGCAGACTGCTGTTCGCAATGGGTTTGCCACATGTGCCTACCAGCATTTTGCAGCCATTTTCAATACACATATCCATGATCCCTGCAATTCCCAAGTCCTGTTTGTCCTGGCCACCTGCAACCACGAGCTCCTGGCAGGCGGAATAGTGGCCATATCCGGCCATACCGCCCATTTCCTTTATGGGGCATCTTCCAGTTCCAGGCGGCACCTCATGGGTTCTTACGCCGTGCATTGGGAGGCCATGCGACAGTCAAGGCTTCGCGGGTGCCTGAGGTACGACATGGGGGCAGTGTCCCCTGGAGCTGATCCTGAGCATCCTTTTTACGGGCTTTACCGCTTCAAGACAGGTTTCGGGGGGAATATCGAAATGCGCAGCGGATCCTGGGACTTCCCCATTGACGAGCAGAAATACCAGGCTTTTACCAATACGGACAACCTGGTGCGGGGGTAACAGCAAGGGCTTTGCACGTAAAAAAGGCCGGGCAATTGCCCGGCCTTTTTTTATCTTCTGTTGGAGTTCAATATTTCATCAGGCTGTGCTGCCGAAGCGGTCCAGGAATTTCTGGGGATGGACATTACCGGTGAAGCTCCATATGAGCGCCCCTATCCAGCCCACAACAATAATTCCCAGAAATACATTCAGAGCGGCTATCTGTGCCAGCTTGTTGTGGCTTCTTATCATGGCGATGATTGTTGGAGCAAGGTAGATAACAGCCCCGATTCCGAACAGGACCATGTTTTGGACGAACCACATGGCACTGCTTATGACGTGGGACAGATCTCCTTCAATGCCTACAATGGGGTCTGGCCGG
>SL_8KL_010_SEDDRAFT_10002127_pt1 | contig 16923 bp, 17 predicted proteins | sample SodLakKL_010_SED_4_FD_11160 | JGI IMG/M metagenome (IMG submission 11160)
ACGTTTCTCCTTCTTCTACCGGTTTTTCTAGGCTGAAGCCAAAATCTTCTTCTTCTGCCATGCTTTTACCTCCTTTCTTTCTTTTAAAACGAGTTTTGGTGTAACCTTTATTGGTAACTCCACCTTTAAAAAGACTCGGGGAGAAAGTTTTTATAAACGAAAGCTTCCTTAATTACACGAGGTGAATCCCATTAACAAGAAAAAAGCTGAAGAAAGACAGAAAAAATTAGAGGAAAAAGTGAAAGAAATGGGAAAGAAGGAAAGAGAAAAAATGTCGGGCAGAAGAAAGGAATGGTGGAAGAAGGAACAACTTAGCAAGAAAGAAACTTTCTTAGCTCAGAACCTTCCAAAAGAAGAATGGAAAAAGATAAAGAACCCTGAAAAATTGGAATGGAAGGAAATTAGGCAAAAAACAGGATTCGGGGATAAGGAGAAAAAGCAGAAATGGTGGGAGAAAGAACAACTTAGCAAAAAGGAATCAATAGCAGCACAAAATCTTCCTAAGGAAATGTGGAAGAGGATTAATCCTGAAGAAAAAACTATTGAAGAGCTAAAATCAATAATTAGAGAGAGCTCCTGAAAAAGATAGTGAGATCTCTGTGATGTATTTCTGGATTTCGAAAAAGGATCTAAAGGAGTTAGTTGGATATGGATATAGACGAACAGTACCAGGAAGTAAAGAAATTCTTCAAAGACAGATACAGCGATCTGGACACCGCTGCGGAAGAGAATTCAAGAGATCCCTACACCACCTTGATCAGCTGCATTATCTCTCAGAGAACAAAGGAAGAAAGAACAAAACAAGCTAGTAAGAGATTATTCAGTAAAGCTGATTCTCCCGAGCAGATGGATAAATTATCCCAACAAGAGATAAAGGAATCCATAAAACCGGCGGGCATGTACAACCAGAAATCAAAGAGAATAAAACAAACTACAAAGCAGATACTCGAAGAATACAATGGAAAAGTACCAAAATCAAGAGTAGAACTGATGAAACTACCAGGTGTAGGTTACAAGACCGCGGACGTGACCAGGTGCTTTGGATTTGGAATAGAAACAATACCAGTCGATACACATGTGAATAGGATACCGAAGAGACTAGGATGGGTTCCTGAAGATTCATCGAAAGAACAAGTAAAGGAAAAGCTTGAAGAAATTACCCCAAAAAACGAAAGAGGGTTCTTCCACGTAGCACTAATTCACTTTGGAAGAGATATCTGCCTGCCAAGAAAACCGAAGTGCGAAGAATGCCAATTCACCGGTTTCTGTGACTACTACAAGGAAAATATAAAGAAATAAAGATTAAAAGGTCTCCAATATGAAAAAGAGACCTCTATCGCCTCTATAACTTTCTTAAGATCTCTATATCTCGTCTAGAGTTTCCTTCATGAATTTTACCGCATCTTCATTGTCAGCGGCGAATCCGAATCCAGATTTATACGTCTTCTCCTGGTCATCGTTGTAAAATCCTTTGGAGAAATTTATGAATTCGGTTTCTCCCTGTTCTCCAGTTACTTTCTTCCTGGAGACTTCAATGAAGTTATTTCCGTAGTCAAAAGTCTTTTCTTTGATTGTTTCATATTCCGCCATTATAAATCACCAACTAAGTTATTGTAACAAACAGATATAAAAACCAGGTGTTTTTTATCTATTCAAGAGAAACCAAAGTGAAAACCAATTCATATTAAAACCACGTGAAAAAGAATCTAAAGATCAACATGAATAACAAAAAATACGTAGCTTCCTTCAAAGAGATAACTTCGGAAGAAAAAGCACTAGTAGGTGGAAAAAACGCCAACCTAGGAGAACTATCAAACAAAATAAAAGTACCCGTTCCCCCAGGATACGTGGTTACCACCCAAGCCTACAGAGAACACCTGGACGAAAACAAACTCGTTAGAAGAATAAGAGAAGAACTAAAGAAACTCGAAGACCCGGAAGACACTGAAAAGCTCCAAGAAGTAGGGAAAAACATAAGGAAGATGATCAAAAACGGTGAACTACCCGAACAGGTGAAAAAACAAGTAAGGAAAAAACACGAAGAACTCAAAAAAGAACTTGGAAAAGAACCAGAAGTAGCGGTCCGATCAAGCGCCACATCAGAGGATCTGAAAGGAGCTAGCTTCGCAGGACAACAGGACACCTACCTGAACGTGAAAGGAATAGAAAATATCCTGGAAAAAGTTAAAGAATGCTTCGCATCCCTATACACCAACAGAGCAATATACTACAGAGAAAGAAAAAATTTCAACCACATGGACGCTGCACTATCCGCAGCAGTACAGAAGATGGTTGACTCCGAATCCTCGGGAGTAATCTTCACAATAGATCTTAGAGATGGAAACACGGACACCATAACCATAGAAGGATCATGGGGACTTGGAGAATACATAGTAAAGGGAACGGTCACACCGGACACCTACTTTCTGGATAAAGAAACACTCGAAATAAAAGAAAAGAAAGTAGCGGAGAAGGAAAAACAACTCGTTAACAACCCTGAAGGAGGAACTCAGGAAAAGAAAGTTCCTGAAGAAAAGAAAAACAAACAGATACTAACCGATGAAAAAATACAAAAACTAGCACGATACAGCAGAGAGATAGAGAAACACTACGAATTCCCACAGGACATAGAATGGGCGTTCGACAAAAAACAAAAACAATTATACATCCTACAATCCAGACCAGAAACAGCCTGGTCCGAAAAACAAATAGAAAGAAAGAAAAAAGCCAAAGGAGAAGTAATTCTCAAGGGAATGGCAGCCAGTCCAGGCATAGGACACGGGAAAGCTAGAGTAGTGGACGATTTAGAAGAACTCGACAAGGTTGAGAAAGGAGACATACTAATAACAAAAATGACCAATCCTGACATGGTTCCAGCTATGAGAAGAGCATCAGCTATAATCACTGACGAAGGAGGATTGACCTGTTTTACTGGAGATACAAAGATATTAACTTCAAAAGGCTTTATGACAATGAAACAAGGATATGAAGAAATAGAAAAAGGAAAAGATTTTGAAATATTATCCTACGACTATAAAAACAAAAAACCTGAATGGAAAAAAGTAATAAAGGCTAGTTCTAGAAGGATGAAAGCAATTGAGATCTCTACTTCACAGAAGGGGACAACAAACAAAAATAAAATAGGTATAACTCCCGACCATAAGATCTACACTTACAAAGGCAGAGAGCTAATAAAGAAAAAAATGAGGAAAGTACTTAATAACGAAGAACACATTGCTTTAGTAGATAGCATTCCAAGCAAGAAAGAGCAAAAAAGCTCTGAAAAGGCGTCTAAAATAGCTTACTTAGCAGGGGTAGTGCTTACTGATGGATATACCTTTTCGAATAAGAGAAGAGGTGCTGTGATAATAACTCAGAAAGAAACAAAAGAAAAAGAGGAGTTTATAAATCGATTCAAGGATTACTTCAAAGATTTATTCAATTATCAGCTTAAAGAGCGTATTAAAACTTCTTCAGGGCAGCTCGGAGACAGGGAAGTAAATGGGACCGCAAAAGACTTTGCCTGCTATAAAAGAGACCCTGCTGATCTATTCATAGATATAGAAGAGAATCTAGATAAATGGGTACTTAACCAAAGCAAAGAGAATTGCAAGAAATTCCTCGCGGGAATGCTAGATGGAGACGGCTCTATACATAGGAATAGGATCCACTTGTATATTCAGAAAGACCATGTTCTACAAGGAGCCGTTCTCGCATGCTTAAGGCTGGGAATAGTGCCCCAAGTTACCACTAACAGAAATATTTGGAATGTGCAGATTCTTGAAGCACAGGAAGAATTAATTGAAGAGGCTTCAAGAATAGAAGGAGAAACTTGGGAAAAACAGCTGGGCACAAAACTATTTCCCGCAAAACAACTACTGAGGGATGTGGTAGACGAAGTAAATTACGAAGGAAAAATAAAGCCATACGTAAGGAAAAACCTGTTAATAGGGTCTAAAGCCCTAAAAAACAAAGTAATACCTCTAGCTGAAGGAAATCTCAAACATAATTTTGAAGAGGTGCTTAACTCAAATATCAGGTTTTATAGAGTATCAAAAAACAAAGATTTAGGTGAAAGAAAGGTTTACAATTTTGAAGTAGATGAAGAAAAGGAAATGGAGAAAAACTACATAGTTTTCACTAGTAGATACACACCTCTACTTGTCTCCAATAGCCATGCTTCTATAGTATCCAGAGAACTGGGAATATCCTGCGTGGTTGGCACAGGAGAAGCCACAGAAAAAATAAAAGATGGAGAAATAATAAGCGTTGACGGAACACACGGAGAAATATTCAAAGGAGTGGTGGAATCCGAAGAACACGAAGAAGAGGAAAAACCAGTACCCGAGACAGATACCAACATCTACGTTAATCTAGGAGTTCCTGAAATAGCTGAAGAAGTATCTAAAAAACCAGTGGACGGAGTAGGTCTCATGAGAGAAGAATTCATACTAGCAACCCATGTCAAAGAACATCCATTATCACTCATAGAAAAAGGAGAACAGAAAAAATTCATTAAAAAACTCAAACAAGGAATACTAAAAGTCGCAAAAGAATTCCACCCAAGGCCCGTTGTGCTTCGACTCAGCGACTTCAAAACAAACGAATACAGAAGATTAAAAGGAGGAGCAAAACACGAACCGGAAGAAAGCAATCCCATGATAGGATGGAGAGGATGCTCAAGATACACCTCCGAAAAGTATCAGCCAGCATTCGAACTCGAACTAAAAGCAATAAAACAAGCACGAAAAGAATATGAAAACATACACCTAATGCTCCCGTTCGTTAGAACCCTGAAAGAGATCAAAGAAACTGAAAAACTGATGAAAGAACACGGACTGGAAAGAGGAAAAGATCTAAAGATATGGATGATGGCTGAAGTACCTTCGAATGTTCTTCTAACTGAGGAATTCGCTGAACACTGCGACGGGTTCTCAATAGGGACAAACGACCTAACACAGCTAATACTAGGAGCGGATAGAGACTCGGAGCTACTCGCTGAACTAGGAGCATTCGACCAGAGAAACAAAGCGGTTAAAAAAGCAATCAAGATAATAATAAACAAGGCACACGAAAAAGGAAAAACAGTAAGCATATGCGGACAGCTACCAAGCATATACCCGGAATTCTCAAAGTTCCTGGTAAAGCACGGAATCGACTCAATATCAGTCAACCCTGACACGGTTGAAAAAGTCAAGAGAATCGTGGCGAAAGCCGAGGAGGAGGTAAAATGAATGCGAAAAAAGAATCCGAAGACATAGTGTCCGGAAGAAGAGATTTCTCGGAAAGAACCGAAAGAATAACCGAGTCCCCAATAAGAAGAATAGCAAGATTACTAGAAGAGGCGGGAGAAAAAGAATCAATAATAAGCTTTGGAGGAGGAGCACCAAGCCTAGCACCACCAAAGGACTCAATGGAACACGTAGCAAAAAAGATAAAGGAAGAATCACAGAAATCCGTATCATATTGCTCTACACCAGGCTCCCTCAAGACAAGGAAAGCCATCACCAAAGTAATAGAGAAAGAAGAAGATGTGCAAGTAGATCCTGAGAAAGAAATAACACTAACCCACGGAGGAACACAAGGACTCTACGCAACACTACAAACACTTCTGAATCCAGGTCAAGAAGTAATAGTACAGGACCCGGAGTACGTTGGATACCCTGAAACAATAAAACTAGCAGGGGGAAAACTCAACAGAGTAAAAACCACATGGGAAGAGGACTTCCAGATTGACTCCGGAGAAAGTCAACGAGGCAATAACCAAGGACACAGAAGTAGTGATGATTATATCACCGGACAACCCAACAGGAAGAATGCTAACCGATGAAAACCTCAAAGGAATAGTGGAAATAGTCGAAGACGAGGACCTATGGCTCATAACAGACGACATATACAAGAGCATAATATACGAAGACAAAGAATTCACCAACTCAAGGCACTTCGGAGCAAGAGAAAACACAGTCACATGCAGCAGCTTCTCAAAAACCGCCTCAATACCAGGAATGAGACTAGGATACACCTACGGACCAAAAGAATTCATAAAGAACATGACCCGTTTACTACAGTACGAAGCACTCTGCATAGCCAATCCACCTCAACTATTCGCACAGCACTTCCTTAGAGAAAAAGGAAAATACAAGAGAAAATATATAAACGAAACAGTGGTACCCACATACAAACACAGAAAAGACATTATGAAAGAGGAACTGGAAGATAAACTACCAAAAGCAGGATTCAGCGAACCATCAGGAGCCTTCTACTTCTTCGTCGACATGAACCCGTACATGGAAGGATTCGAGGACGAAGAAGACCTATCCACAACACTATACGAGGAAGAAGAAGTAGTAGTAATACCAGGAGGATACTTCGGGAACGAAGGAAAGAACCATGTTAGATTCACATTCGTATCCGAACCAGAAGAAAGAATAAGAGAAGGTATAACTAGAATAAGTGAATTTCTAAAATCTTAAATAGCACTATAATTAAAACAACAACTACATACCCGCATAGCCCCGTGGTGTAGCGGTCAAGCTCCTCATCAATACTTAAATCTAGAAAATGAAGATGGGAGCTACGTAAAAGCATTGCAGGCCCTGGACCTGCCGACAGCGGTTCGAATCCGCTCGGGGCTATCTCATATCAACATCCAATTCTTTACTCTTGATACCTTTACTGGGCCTCAGAGGATAGGTCTCTCCTTCTACCATCAACACCATCTCACTCAAAGCCTTATTAATAACCAAAGTATACTCGGATCTCTCTCCATTTTTTTCAATGAAATTCTCTGGATTTTTCCCACGACCAGGTCTAAGTCCTCCGTACAGAGCAGCTCTTAAAATCTCCTTGGGCTTGTATTCTTCAATCGATATTTTGAACTCCTCATCAGGATGCTTCTCTCCTTTACCGTATCTTTCATTTAACCTGGAGTCAAGTATCTGCTTGTACCTCTTAACTCCTTCCCCGTTCGGATGAGTAGTGGCTATAGTTACATCTTTATTCAAACTATTCGTTCCACTATCTTTCCTTCTCATATCTTTCATTTAATCGCCTTGGGTGAACCCGGGCAATTGATCGCCCTTCCTATTCAATTTCCTTAATTGATCCGTTACTTAAATAATTAACGAAAAAGTTGTAAAAAAACTACAAGAACATAGAGCAAAGACTAAACAAAATTTAATAATCCGCAGGTAAATAAACACTTTACAACGGAATCCACAACCAATTAATACAGAGAACAATCCAACAAAAAAATAAAAGAAACCGAATAATCGGAAAAATACAAGGGTCCGTGGTCTAGTGGTTATGACATCGCCTTCACACGGCGAAAACCAGGAGTTCGAATCTCCTCGGACCCATAATCCATAAAAAATAGAAAAATAGAGTAATGCTAAACAAAATCCCAATAAAAATAATCAATCGTACCCAAACATTTAAATAACTGTACTCACTATAACCATATAATTAAACCCCCAGTATGAACTGCTCCCCAAAGGGCAGGTAAATACTGGGTTTCCCACCCTCTTTTTTTAAACATATTCAACCAAGGTTAATCCTAAAAATATCCAACTCTATTACAGATTTTTAAAATCTACTGCAAGTTTTTTAAAGTTTGTTCACCAGAAAACTATACAGGAGAATAAAATGACACGGGCAGTAGTATTCATTGACGGAAACAATTTCTACCACAACACTCAAAAAGAAGGGTTGAACCCCAACAAGATAGATCTCCGGGAGTTAAGCAAATTCGTGTCAAACGCCTTTAACTGTGAATGGAAAGAAACAATTTACTACAACTCGATTCCAGACATAACCCATGACAAGGAAAAATACCACTCCCACCTAGGATTCTTGAACAGCTTGAGGTACCTGCCCAACTTCACTGTAAGAACCAAAAAACTTCAGACACCATCCGACAAGACACTGGAAAAGAAAAAAAATGAACTAATCCGGAATATGGATCTATGCATGGAATGCACTTCCCAAATAGAAGAAGAATATCTAAAACACCTGGAAGACCTGACAAAGAAAGAAAAAGGAATAGATGTGATGATAGCAACCGATATGATGAAAAAAACACTCGAAGACGAATGTGAACGAATTATATTAGTAACAGGAGACTCACAATACGTGCCCATACTGAAACTAATAGAAGAACAAGATAAAAAACCCGCTACTTCCTTTGTATTCGAAGGATACGCCAACGAACTCAGAGAAGAATTCGATTACCACGTTCTCAGAAAAAAAGATTTGAAGAATGAGTGCTACTATACAAGGATAGAAGAAGAATAGGAAAATATAAATATCAAGAAACAATTAAAATCCGAGAAATGCTCCGATAGTCTAGTGGCCAAGGATTCGAGCCTCTCGCAATCTTCTTAGAAAAAAGATTGATCAAAACAAATTTTTAGAAAAAGTTTGGCAAAAAGATTCCTAGGGATTGGAGATAGCTCGAGACCCGGGTTCAAATCCCGGTCGGAGCATTTTATTATTTCTGTTTTTTCTGATCAACTGATTTTTGATCTATCCGTAAAAATTTTAATCAATCTTCATCGAATGATAAAAAATCAACGAAATTTACATACATTTAAATATTTCGAGTGATTAATTCTACCTCATGTATCCAAGAAAGGACATAGATGAGAAAGATATCGCGATAATAAAAGAGCTCAGAGAAAACGGAAGAGCGAGCTACAGAGAAGTAGCTGAAAAACTAGATGTATCTCCAGGAACAGTTAGAAACCGAATAAACGAACTTGAAGAAAGAGGAGTAATTAAAAGCTACCACGCAGTAGTTGACTGGGATAAACTAGGATACAACGTGACCGCTATAATAGGGATAGAGATAAAATCACGTTCACTCGAACAACTAATAGATAAATTAAAACCCAACCCAGAAGTTTACGCGGTATACGCTACCACAGGACAATATGATCTATTTGTTGGTATTAAATGCAAATCAATGCAAGATCTAGATAATTTCATAAAAAATGAACTAGCACACCCATCCATAGCGAAAACAACTACATTTATAGTTCTAGATACAGAGAAAGAAGCCAGAACCTTTCTGGAAGAAGAATAGGTTTCCCCCTTCTAGTCCCCCCATTCCATTGAAATGAATTTAAAAGACGGGTTCTTTTAATTCCACAGGAACGGAAAAAAGAAAAGTGATCGAATGGTTAGATTAGGATTCGACGACGTGAAAGTAATCTTCAGGGATTTCGGTGAAGTAATGATGTACTTCTCCTCAGCATTTCTACTACCCATTGCTGTATCTCTGATCTACATGGAAGGAGCAACCAAACTAAACTACTACTTAATACCGGCAATACTGACATTCACTCTTGGACTGTTACTAAATAGGTTATTCCACACTAATAAAGATACGAAGAAGACACATGCATTCAGCATGGTGGTAATAGCATGGTTCATACTACCTCTATCCGGAGCAATTCCCTACATGATGCACGGAACAGGACCGGGGAACGCTTACTTCGACTCGGTATCGGCATTCACCACCACTGGACTCACCCCGATCAGAGACCAAGGAACCTATCCAAATAGTCTGATGTTCTGGAGAAGCACACAGGCCTGGATAGGAGGTGCAGGTATAATATTACTAGCATTGATCGGAATATTCACCTACATAAAATCCTATGAATTATACAAAGCAGAGGGAAGAGAAGAAAGGCTTAGGCCAAGCATAAAAGGCACTGTTAAAAGAATATGGTGGGTGTACATACTTCTAACTTCCTTTGGAGTGATATTATTATTGCTCTCTGGGATGACGCCTTTCCAGTCAATAAACTATTCAATGAGCGCTATAAGCACCAATGGAATGGACATGGCATGGGGTCAACTAGCAGAAATGAACAACATAATGGCAGAAGCCTCAATAGCAATTATAATGCTACTAGGATCATTCTCATTCTACATACACTATCAGTTCCTGAAAAAGAAATGGAAAGCCTATCTGGGAGATATACAGGTTAAACTAACAGTCATACTCCTACTACTCGGAGTAATGATGACTCTACCTTCCTTCATGTCCATGTACGGAGCCTCGGACGGAATAAGATATTCAACATTCCACACTACCTCCGCTATAACCGCGGGAGGATTCCACTCCGAGTTCGGATTAGAATGGACCGAGTCAATCAAAATGACTCTCGCACTGCTAATGGTCATAGGAGGATCAGCTGGATCCACCGCAGGAGGACTAAAAATAATCAGGTTCTGGATATTCCTCAAAGCAATATACTGGAAGATAAAGGAATACGCACTACCAAGAAGAGCACACTTCTCAAGAAAAATAGAGGGAGAAGAGGCATCGGACCAACAACTAAGCACTACTTACATATTCATACTGCTTTACATTCTATTCATAGTACTTGGAGCATTCGTAATAACCCACGCGGAGCCAGATGTATCAACCGGAGACGCTTTATTTACAACCTCTTCATCCCAGGGAAACGCCGGGCTGATGATAGGCGTGGTGGAGCCAGGAATAACCAGCATAACCAAAGGAGTCCTGGTATTCAACATGATCGTGGGAAGAATAGAGATAATACCAATACTGCACGCGATAGGGTTCCTGCTCAGATATAAAAAGACCCCTTCCCTAAAAACATCAACAAGACTCTAAATCAAAATAATCAAGAAAAAACAGAAGGTGAACAAAATGTACATCATAGTAATAGGCGCGGGAAAAATAGGCAAACACTTAACACGAGTCCTGATAGAAGAAGGACACGACGTAGTAGTAATCGATAGAGACGGAGACGTATGCCACGAAGTAGCCTCCGAATACGAAGCACTAACAATCAGAGGAAACGCAACCAGACCAGAAGTACTGGAAGACGCGGGGATATCAGAAGCGGACTCAGTAATAGCACTAACCGGAGCGGACGAAACAAATCTAGTAGTAGGGATGATAGCCAAGCAAATGGGAGCAGAAGAAGTAGGAATAAGGCTAGGAGCCACACACTACAATGAAGAAGTACTCCACAAACTAGGAATAGACAGAGCAATCTATCCAGAAGCAAACGCAGCAGGATACATCTCACAAGTAATAACAAAACCAGAAGTAGTTAACCTCTCTTTCTTAGAAAAAGGACAGGCAGTGATACTTGAACTAGAAACCACGGAAAATTCAAAAATAACGGGAAAAAAAGTAAAGGAAGTGGGAAAACCGGAAGAATCATCAGTAGTAGCCATATACGAAGATGAAGAACTAATAATACCAACCCCAAAAACAGAAATAAAAGCAGGACAAAAAATATTAATGCTGACCAAGAAAGAAAAAACAAAAGAAGTGGAAAAACTAGCATAATTCAGAAAACTAAAAAACGAGGAATATGGAGGTATCAAAAAATGCCCGACAAAGAAAACTCCAGCCAGGTCAACCAAGGAGATGAAATAAAGTTCCACGCAAAGATAGGTGACTGGGTATGCGTAAAGAAAGGAAAGTTCAAAGAAAACACGGATCCCATAGAAGTGGCAAAACTACTAGCAAGCACCTACGACTCATTCAAAAGAAAAGTATGGGACTACGTGGGAACAGAAATAGATCTAGAAGAACTAGATCAAATAGCCTACGACATCACAGGAGCAGAATACAACGAAGATAAAGATGAATACAGGATAAAAGGAAGAATAAGCAACGACGACATAACAACAGCACTACAAGATCTCAAGAATAAAGTGCCAAGAAGAATAGATATAGAGAACAAAGAATTAAGAGAGATAGCAAAAACCTACGTCACAAGAAAAACATTCGAATTACTCAAAATAAGAATAGAGCCGGATCCAAAGAACTTCAAGGACTACATAGATAAAAAGAGAAAAGGAATGGTACAAAGAAAATAAATAGAAAATTTCCTATTACTTATACCAACTTCAGTCAAAAAAAGGGGTCATAGGGTAGCCTGGTATCCTACCGGCTTTGGGTGCCGGTGACCTGAGTTCGAATCTCAGTGACCCCATTACTCTCTCTAATAAAGTTTTTCAATGGATAAGCAGGGGTGGCGGAGCCTGGTCAAACGCGTGGGACTTAAGATCCCATGGCTTAGTGCCTTCAAGGGTTCGAATCCCTTCCCCTGCACATCTTACTCCCAGCAAACAATTATAGAAGAATCAAACTTTATTTCCCCTGGGTCGTGCACAGTTATATCGAATTCTCTACCATCACCAGATTTGTTTAATGGAGTCATTGATTTCTCCAAGTCCACATCACAGTCATCTACACTTTCAACTCCTTCAATGTCCTCTATAGATTGCTCTACGGTCCATGTTATATCTAGTTCCATTCCTTTTGTTTCGGCGAACTTTTCTAAATTCAATCTAGCTGTACCTAACAGGTTTTCCTCATTGTATGGGTCCATTTCGGATACTTTGATCATTTCTTTTTCAACATTTCTCTTCATTGTCAGGGTTCCACTGGTTTCTATGTAACTTGCTCTGGTTTCTAGCTGTAGAGGAGGTACGATTGTCATTATCCCTGATATAACGAATCCTATTAACACTGCGGTGATTATGAATAACTGTCCTTTCTTCATTCGTTCCACACTCCTATTACTACTTTATGAGGATCGTAATGAGGGTCTACTCTGGTTACGTCCAGTTGAGCGTCGTTGTATTCTGTTTCCGTTGTTGGTTCTATAGTGATTTTAAATTCGTTATTGGCGTCAGGTAGGTAATTAGTGAGGTTTAAGGTTTCTTCTTGGAAATCAGTTCCGAAGAAGCTTATCGTGCCTGCTTCTATTTTTTCTGTTTCGTTTTGCACGAGTATCTTTGTTTCACCTGTTCCTGATTGGTTTGCTTCCATGGTCAAGATGTTTTCGTATCCTGGTTCGATATTGTTGAAGCTTATTTCATACTGGTTTCCTGAGGATAGCGTGGTGCCGATGTTTTCAGTATCGCTGCTTGTAGCCTTGTTTTGTGTGTGGGATGTGATCATGCAGCTGCTTGTTCCGATTCCTGTTCCGTTGGGAAATTCTTTATCTTCTTCCACCAAATTTCCGTTTTCATCGTATATTTTTATTCCTGCATTGATGTCATCTGGTATTGTTCCTATTAGAGCACCTATATCTGGTAGTGTTTTGTTTTCCGTTATTGTTTCTCTATGGATTTCGTTGTTGCATATTGATAGTGCTAGGTTTTCCGATGTTCTTTGAAGTCTTTTTATGTTATGCGGGTCTTCGTGTTGTGGTATTGTGAGTATTGGTATGGAGGCTAGGAACATTGCAAGTATGTGGATTGCTAGGAACACTTCCACTGTTCTTATTAATCCTTTCTTCATTATTATCCTCTTTTTCAATTTTTTAGATTGTAAATACCTAAGTTTTTACCATACTCTTATGGTTCCTCTTCCTTCCGCGTAATCGGTTCCGTTCCAAACGTAAAATACCGATTCTTTTCTCCTTTCAGGTGTCCATATTTCTCCAATGCATTCGTAGGGACCTCCATCTGAATCTATTCTGATCTTTACAGAGGTATCTGTGGGTAGTTTATCTCTTAGAACCTCACATTCTACTCCATCTATTGCTTCGAGTTTTTCAATATCTAGGATGTTCGGGCTGTTTCCTTTGTCGTGGTGTGATAGTCCAAGTGTTTGAACTTCGTTTATGTCATTCCAGTCTTCGGGTTCTCCCGGGCTCTGTATTAGCATCTGTGTTAGCAGGGTGTTTCCGTGTTGGTAGGGGTCTGTTGTTCTTTCCGTTCTTACCATTGGATATATTGCTGTTCTCATGGTCACTACGTAGGCTGCTAGGAATAGCACTACCGCTACTATTATATCGTATTCCATCATTCCTTTTTCATTCATCTTTATCTTTATTTTTGGGATTTTAGAGTTATCCTATGGGGGCTGCTCCTACTCCTTCTCCTTCAGGTGGTTCTCCGAGTATTATTTGGTATTGGTCCTCTGCTCTTGATCTTACTCTTGCTCCCACTGATGTGGTTTCTTCTACCTCTATTTCTCTGGCTGTTACTGTTATTTTGTTTTCTCTGCATGGTTCGCAGTTCATTTCCATGAATAGTATTTGATCTGCTTCTAGATCTCTGAATCCTTCTATTTCTCGTTCTTCCGCTTTTTTTCGAACTTCTTCAGCTACTTTTTCCGAGGTTATTTCACGGTCTATTGTGTATACTGCGTGTGCTGATTCTTCTTCCACTGGTCCTGGTGATAGTTCCACTATTTCTTCGGCCATGACTATGTGGAATGGTGTTGGTGCTAGGAAGAATTGGAATACGACTAGTGTAGCTATTATCATTATGAGTGAGTGTTTTGCTCCTGCTAGTACTGATCCTTTTCCCATTTGTCCTGCTATTAGTCCTCCGAAGAACCCTTGGATTAGGCATAAGTGGAAGAAGAAGTTTTGGAATTCTCTTGGTGATAGGTCCGCGGGTGAGCCTCCTATTATCTCCGCGGCTCTGTTCAGGTCGGGTGTTGCCGGAATAAATGTTAGAGTTAATGCCACTATTATTCCGAGGAATAGGAAGAATATGAAGTATATTGATATGGTGTAGACTCTTAGTTTGCTTTCTCTTCGTTTTTTCATCCTTCCGATTGTTTTTATGTCGGTTGCTACTGTTCTAAGGGTTCTTGCTATGTCTCCTCCTGATTTATGGCTTTCTATAATTACTGTGATTGCTTTTTTTGTAAGGTAGCTTGGGTTTCTTTCCATGAATCTTCTCATAGCTTCGTTGAAGGGTAGTCCCCAGCTTATTTGGTTCGCTGTTTTCTCCATTTCTTCTGATAGTGCTCCGTAGCTTCCTTTTGTTGATGTTTCTAGTGCTTTGGATAGTGTCATCCCTGAGTTTATTGCTTCTGAAACATCTCTTAGGTAGTCCGGTAGGTATCTTTCTATGGTTGAAAGTCTTTTGTATCTCCAGTACTTGTATGATACGAATGGGAATCCTGCTAGGATTAGGGAGATTATTATAGAGGCTTGGTAATAGTCCGTTCCTCTAAGCAGGAGCATTGATAGTATGAGTATTATTATACCTGCTCCTATTAGCATCGCGGTTATCTTCTGTAGCTTGGTTAAGTTCTTCAAGATTCTTTTTAAATCTCCTTGTATATTTTTTATCTTCTGAACCATTTTTGTTCACCCTTATGCTCCTGTTTCTGGTTTTGCTCCTTTCAGCATTATTATGTACAGTACGGATAGTATTGGGATCAGTATGTAGATTAATAGTGTGAATATTCCTCTTATGGAGAGTGGTAATCCTCCCATGGTTCCCATTATAGTGACCATTATCGCTGCGAGGATTGGTCCCGCTACGAATACGGTTGTATATACTTCAGCCATTATTTCGAGCGAGTCTATGTATTCTCTTTGTTTGTCCTGTTGTTCTTCCATGTACTGTTCTGCTTTTTCGAATAGGAATTCTCTTACATCTCCTCCTGTTCTTTCTATTGATACTAGTCCCCATAGCATGTCTTTGAAGCTTGGTGAGGGGGTTTGTTTTGCTGCTTCTGACATTGCGGTGATTGGGTCGTATCCGAATACTTCTATGTTTTTAGATATTCTTTCGCATTCTTCTGCTACTTTTCCGTATTCTTTGAATTTTCCCGCTGTTTTGAATATTTGGTATAGTGGTACTTCTGATCCTGCTACTGTTGCCATGTGGCTTGCTGCGTATGGTATGTGTTTCTGCATGTTTTCTCTTGTTTGGTTTAGCCTGAATGAAGGATATATGAAGAAGGTTAGGAATATTGCTACTATGTAGATTATTACTGCTGCTACCATTGGAACTATTAGGAGCATGCCGGATAATTCTAGTAAGTAAGTTAGGACGAAATAGATGAAGGCTGCTGTTATTGGAGTGGTTATTAGTATGGTGAATATAGCTGTAGCGATGTACTCTTCTATTGTTACGAATAGCCTGGATCTCTTTAGGGTTGGTTTTAGAGGATCCATGAATTCCCTTAGCCATGTTATGTTTAGTACTCCTAGTCTTTTCATTATTTTGTAGGCTAGGATTCTATATGGTCTTGGAAAGAATATTCTTATCCCCTCGCTTCTTCTTTTCTTATTTTTTCCATCAGATCCTCTGGATTGCTCTGATATTGTGCTATTACTTTTCCTACTTCTTTGAAGTTGGTTATGTCGTTTTCCTGCATCCATTTTAGTACTGTGGATCTTCTTTGTAGTTCTTCCCACATATCTTCTCTTGTTATTCCTTTTTCTTCTTCTATTTCTTTTAGTATGTAGCTTTCGTCCGAAACGAATTCGAAGTAATCTCCTGATGGCACGTAGTTGAATAGTTCGTTTGTTATTGGGTCTCCAGTTTCCATGTCTATGTCCACTACTTCTACCACTGTTTGTACTCTTCTAGCGTCCATTCCTTCCACTCTTGTGAATCCCTGTATTAATACTACATCAAGATGCTGTAGTAGTCCTGGTGATAGATTGATTGGCTTGGTCTTTAATCTGTTTATTACGGCTTGTATAGAATCCGCGTGCATTGTTGAAAGGCCAGGGTGTCCGGTGTTGTGGAGCATTATTCCTCCGAATCCTCCAGTGAAGTTCTGTGTGCCTGGAACTGATAAATCGTACACTGGTTCGGGTTCTTCGAGCTCTATTTTTTCTATTTTTTTGATTGGGTCTTTGTATATTTCTTTTTCTCTTCTTTTCCCTTCTTTCTCTGCTCTTTTTATTTCTACTTCTTTATCTATTGGCTTTATCCACTTTTGGAATTTTCTTTGTTCTTTTGCTTGATAGAATTCTATTTGATAGATCCCTTTGTCCTCTCTCCAATATTTGTGTGCCACTATTTCGTATTTTAGTAGTAGGTGCATTATTCCATTGGCTAATTCTTTTGATGCTGTGGAGTATTGGAAGTTCTCTGGTGTGCAGGATCCATCTCCTGTCCATAGAGCGGTGAGGAATTCTGAGATTTTTTCTTTTGAGAGGC
>SL_8KL_010_SEDDRAFT_10002131_pt1 | contig 16909 bp, 13 predicted proteins | sample SodLakKL_010_SED_4_FD_11160 | JGI IMG/M metagenome (IMG submission 11160)
GATCCGAGCACATGTAGGAATAGGTGCGCGCCACTTTTACATTAGGCAGTTTTTCTGCAAATTCTGCAACTGCATCCACATCTACTGTCGAAGAAATGTTAATTCCACAGTGACAGACATAGACGCCCACTTTTGGTTTTTCCGTCATCTGGTTTTTCATCCTCCCGCAAAGATTGGCCCTATAATTAGTTAGCCTTTACTTGAGCTCTTTAAGCTTCTCAGTTAACTTGGGCACAACTTTGAACAAATCATCGACAATGGCATAATCGGCCACGGTAAATATTGGAGCCTCGGGGTCTTTATTGATGGCTACAATTGTTTTGGCCCCTTTCATACCGGCCAGGTGCTGAAATGCACCGGAAATGCCCATTGCAATATAAAGTTTCGGTTTAACCGCTTTACCTGATGTTCCAACCTGGCGGTCATGAGGAATCCAACCGGCATCAGTAGCCGCTCTCGAACCGGCCAGGTCAGCTTTAATGGCAGCAGCCAGTTCTTCTACCACGGGCAGGTTCTTATCTTCTTTCAGGCCGCGGCCAATAGCAACCAGGATATCGGACTGGGTAATATCTACATCGCCAACTTCCGCTTCGACATACTCCACAAACTTGCGATAGGGAACATCATCGGTAAAAGGATTGTCCAGCTTTTCAACGCTGCCTTCTGCAGCTGCTTCCGGAGCTTCTACCGCGCCTTCACGGAAAGTAACCAGGTATGTTTCGGCAGGCTTAAAAGCCATAACCGCGTTAACTTTTCCTGAGTACATTGAGCGGGTGGCTTTGAGAGTTCCATCTTCATAAGCCAGCCCGATTGTATCTGCTGCCAGGGGCAAATTCTTTTCAACGGCCAGGGCCGGCATAAAATCAACACCCTGGGCAGTGTGACCTGTCATTAAAACGGCAGGCTTAAGATCGTCAATTAAGGCTGAAAGTACTTTTTGATATTTTTCCGCATTAAAGTTCTCGAAGTTTGGATCGTCAACTACCAGGACCTTAACTCCATATCCGGCCATTTTCTTGGCAAGATCATCCATACCGCTGCCAACCAATAGTACAACTGCTTCGCCACCCATATCCTTGGCGATAGCAGGGGCGACTGCTAACATTTCAAAAGATACGTCTCTCAGTTCTCCCTGGCGGTGTTCCGCCAATACTAATACGTTACCCATTTATACTAAGCCTCCCTTTTGCAAGATGGACGCCAGTTTTTCAGCCTTTTCTTCCGGCTCACCCTCAATAAATTCAGCTGTGGATTCCACTTCAGGAATGTACAGTTTTTCCAGCACAACCTGGGAAGCATCCATGCCCACAGTCTCCGGATCAATTCCAAGGTCATCGAGGCTGACTACATTTAGTTCTTTTTTCTGGGCCTGGCGAATACCGCGAATCGGGGCATAGCGAGGCTCATTGATACCGGTTTGGATCGTAAGTACCGCGGGAAGCTCCAGCTCGACTGCCTCAAGCAAACCGCCTTCAAGCTCACGATGTACTTTAACTTTTCCATCCATAACCTCAACATAATTGACCATCGATGCGTGGTTAACGCCCAGCTCTTCAGCCAGGGCTACCCCGGTTGACATATGCCAGTCATCACTTGCCATACAACCGGTCAGGACCAGGTCGAATTCTTGTCCTTTAATCGCTCCGGCCAGGGTTTTTGCCACCATCAGTGGATCGTGACCTGCGACACGGTCATCTTCCACACGTACTGCTTTATCACAACCTTTAGCCAGGGCCATACGGATCATCACTTCGGATTTTTTCGGGCCCATCGACAGGACAGTAACCTCTCCACCATGGGCTTCTTTGAGCAACACAGATTCTTCAACTGCATAATTGTCAGCATCGTTGATGTCAAATGAAAAACGGCTGTCATCAACTGTAATGCCATCAGGATTTACCTTTACTTCCGCTTCGGAAGTATCAGGCACATACTTGATACATACTAAAGTTTTCAATGTTCATGCCACCTCCTACCAGGTTATAAATAATTATGTTTCCATAAGTTCGCCTAAAAGTTCCATAATTTCAGCTACCCGCATTTCTTCCTCGTAGCCCAGGCCTTTCATGGAATCTTCCAGGGTTAACACGCAAAACGGACAGGCCACGGCCACAATATCGGCCCCTAGTTCCCTGGCGTCTTTAATCCTTGTCTCAGACAATCTCTCTTTCTTTGACTCAGATTCAACCCACATTTTTCCGCCGCCGCCTTCACAACAGAGACTGCGCTCGCGGCGTCTATCAAACTCAACCAGTTCCGCGCCGGGAATGCTTTTAAGCAGTTCCCTCGGCTCGTCATAGATACCACCCTGTTTGCCAAGGTAGCAGGGATCATGGTAAACAATTTTTTTCGGAAGCTCTTCTTTCCAGGTTAGCTTGCCGTCATTCAATAGTTCAACCAGAAGTTCGGTGTAGTGAATTACCGGTGTTTTAAGGTCAGGATAGTGTGCTTTATAGGTGGTATAGCAGTGAGGGGAAAGCGTAACTATACGCTTCGCCTGATATTCATTTAAGAATTCAGTATTATCCTCCACCTGCATTTCGAAAAGACCTTCTTCACCAAGGGTAAAAACTTCGCTACCGCAGCAGGATTCCTCTTCAGGCAGGAAAGCATAGTCTACCCCTGCTTTATTCAGAAGTTTGACCATGTTCTGTGCCACTGCACGGACCCGCGGGTCGTAAGCAATAGTACAGCAGACAAAAAAGAGATTTTCAACAGGCTCATCGGGATCGGCAACCTTCACATCCAGGCCTTCCATCCAGTCCAAACGGGTTGCCCTGGACTTCTCCCATGGATTTCCTTCAAGGAGAACACTCTGCAGTGCATCGCGCACTGTGGGTTCCACTTTGCCGCTCTCGACAATCATTGTCCTCAGGCCAATCAATACTTCCAGGGGTTTCAAGCCCTTGGGGCAGCGAACGGCACAGGTATGACAGGCAGTGCAGTCCCATATTTCAGTCAGCCTGGCCAGTTCCTCAAGTTTTTCTTCATCATAAGCATCATTGACAAACTGGCGGACATTTAAATCAGCCCGAACTGTTACCGGGCAACCACCGGTGCAACGTCCACATTGGATACACCCAAGCAGATCATATTTTTCAGTAAATGTTTGCATTTCGGTACTCATTAGCATACCCCGCATCATTAAGTAATTAGTTGCTAAAATACTCCCGGCACATTAATGTTCAACCGGATTCCTGTTCAAATAATAATGTTTATGCAAACACCTCCTCCAGACTTGACTTAATTGACTGATAATTGCAATATTACTCGGCTATATTGGAGGATTTCGACATTTCCTTTAAATTTTCCTGCCTGGATTTTTAAATTCATAAATATTTAACATAATCAACTATTAACCCATAAAATGAATATCGTAAAAGAAGGTAATCAATATTTAATATACGGTAATGGTCCCGGGTGAACCGTCGGTGATCCGGCCTATGAAGTGACCGCAGGCACCCTTTTCTTTAAGAGCATTGAGGTAATCCTGCAAGTTTTTTTCAGGAAGGGCAACCAGGAGGCCGCCGGAGGTCTGTGGATCAGCTAAAATGATCAGGGCATCGTCCTTTTCTTCAAAGCTGCCCTGCCATGATACATTCGCTTTGATGTAATCGAGGTTGCGGTAGGCTCCGCCGGGAATCATGCCGATCGCTGCCATATCTTTGACCGACGGGTAAAGGGGGATCTTTTGAAGATTAAGTTCTGCGGAAACTCCGCTTGATAAGAGCATTTCATGCAGGTGGCCGAGCAAACTGAAACCGGTTATATCTGTACAGGCGGTTGCTCCGGCTTTTACCATTTCAGCTGCGGGAACTGCGCTTAAAGCAGCCATCCCCTCTGTTACAAGAGCAGCTTCTCCGGCGGAGACCATCTCTCCTTTCACAGCTGTAGAAATTATTCCTGTTCCGATCGGCTTGGTTAAAACCAGGCAGTCTCCGGGCCTGGCTCCGCTCCCGGTAACAAGTTTATCGATTTCAACAATACCGGTTACTGATAAACCATATTTCGGTTCTTGATCTTCCACACTGTGCCCACCAACCAGGACTGCACCTGCCTCAATAATTTTATCGTAACCGCCACGTAGTATCTCCTCCATGATTGACAGGGGCTGACACGACACTGGAAAACAGATTATATTTAGCGCCGTAAGGGGTTTACCGCCCATTGCATAGACATCACTTAAAGCATTGGCGGCAGCAATACGGCCAAAATCATAAGGGTCATCAACTATAGGGGTAAAAAAATCAACAGTCTGGACCAGGGCCTGTGTTTCTGAAATACGGTATATGCCGGCATCGGCAAAATGCTGCTCCCGGTTCAGGTAATTGGGATCATCTATTGGTGGCAGTTGGCGCAGGACCTGCGCCAGGGCCTCCGGCCCTATTTTCGCCGCTCAACCGGCGCTGGCCGTCATACTGGTGAGGCGCACTTCTTCACGGCTCATCTTGTCACCATCCTTTTAAGTGAAAACTCACGTAAATAACCTCCGTCCCCGTGTACTTAGAGTTTGTGGGGGACGCGGTGGTCTTCGACCCGGCGGGTGATTTTGGCCTGGTCGAAGTGTTCTAACAGGGCCTGGGCAAATTTTCTTGAGCTGCCCGATATATCACGAAATTCTGCCAGGGTTAACTTCTGGTTATCGGCAAAATGTTTGCGCAGCAGGTCTAAGGCTGCATTATAAGCGTCCCGGTGGAAATACAGTTCTTCGCTGATTTTAACCAGGATATCATTACTAACCAGGTAACTGTACAGTTCATCCTTACGATCCTGGTTAACTGCCGCTTTTTCCAGGGCTTCCCTGACTGATGGTGGCTGCAGCCAACTATTCCGATATAGTTCGCTTAGCCTATCGATCTTTTCCTGGTCGGCAGCTGAAGGCTCCGGCTCAAAATCATATTTTGCAACCAGGTCACTTTTCACGGCAAGCAGTTTTCTTTCCTGCATATTATCAAGCAGGGCATCATATTCACGCTGGCCGAAGGAAGCCGGTAACAATCCCTTTAACCGCGCGCGGGATATTCCGTAAGCAAGCGGCTCTTTTTTATGAAACCGCTCAATTTCTTCAAGAAGTTTCTCTTCGAATTCTTTAAGATTTTTAGTTAAAAGGTAGGAATCGCCTATTTTTTGCACCTGGTTTATTGCGATCAATTCCTGTAATACTTCTTCCGCCTTGCCCTGCCCCAGTCGGGTTTCTTTAACCAGGCGGGAAATATCCGCCGCCACCAGTTCTTGCAGCTTGCGGCGGATAAAAGCGGAATCACCACCGGCAGAAGGTGCCTTTTTAAGCTCCTCAAGGTGCTCAATCACTTCAGGGCGAAAGCGGCGATGCCTTTCCGGAAATGGATCGAGCACCTTCCCCCCGCCAATTGTAGTCATCGGTGAGTATGAACGGATTACAAAAGGGTCGCCCCTTTCCGCTACAAGGGGTTTTTCCAGGCGGCACTGAACCAGGGCGCTCTGTCCCGGCAAAAGTTCTTCCTTATCTAAAATATGCATCCTGGCAACAGTCCGGGCAGTGCCCAGGAAAAAGTGGACAGGATTGAGGTTTTTCAATTTTCGCGGGGCCTTTTCGAGAAGTTCAACCGATACATCAACCAGGTCAGTCTGCCGGTAATAACCGGGATTGCAGATTACACTGCCCCTCAGGACCTGGTCTTTTTCAAGGCCGGAAAGGTTCAGGGCTACCCTGGTTCCTGCTCCCGCTTCGTTCACATCGGTGTCATGAACCTGGATATTACGGACCCTGACTTCAATTCCGGGGGGAACAATAGATACGGTATCGCCAACCCGGACTGATCCCTGGATTAAAGTTCCGGTTATCACGGTGCCAAAACCGGAGATGACGAATGATCGGTCTACGGGCAGGCGCAGCGGTCCGCTGGAATCACGGGGTTCCAGGTCCAGGGTAAGTTTATGGATAAGCTCTTTAAGCTCTTCTATACCCTCGCCTTTCAGAGCGGCAACAGCATGAACTGGGGCATCTTCCAAAAAAGTGCCGGCCAGCTCTTCCCTTATTTCATCCTGAACAAGTTCCCGCCATTCTTCTTCAACAAGATCAATTTTGGTAATCACCACAATACCGTTCTTTGTTCCCAAAATCTCCAGGATATCCAGGTGTTCACGGGTCTGCGGCATTACTCCTTCAGTTGCATCGACTACCAGCATGACCAGGTCCATCCCGCCTGCTCCGGCCAACATATTGTGAATAAATTTTTCATGTCCGGGCACGTCCACTACCCCGGCCAGCCGGCCGTCCGGCAGTTTGAAGGGAGCAAAACCGAGATCAATGGAAATACCGCGTTCCTTCTCTTCCTGGAAACGGTCAGTATCTATTCCGGTCAAAGCTTTGATCAAAACCGTTTTTCCGTGATCAACATGACCGGCTGTGCCGATAATAAGCTGTTCCAAGCTTATAACACTCCCTAACGGATGCCTATTCTTATACCCGGCATACTTCTCCAACTACTTTAATCAGTGTTTCTTCCTGGTTTTCAAATATGGTACGGGGATCAAAAAGCAGGTTGTCCTGGTAGATCCTCAAAATTACAGGAGGATCGGTAAAGCGCAGTTTTTCTACCGCACCCTCGGGGGTTATACCTATCCCTGACAGCTCCAGGGCAACCAGGTAAGTTGGCAGTTCTGCCATGGGCAGGGCTCCCCCGCCAACCTTGGAAATACTTTTCACAACTTTAACCCGTTCCGGGTCAAAAATCTTGCCCAGGGCTTCGGCCAGTTTATCTGCCCTTTTTTTGAGTGCTTCAGGTTTGGCTGTAAGCATCTGCCAGACCGGAATTTCTTTAACTGCCCGATCTTCATCAAGGTAAAGCCTTAAAGTCGCTTCAAGAGCAGCCACAGCGAATTTGTCAACTCGCAGGGTCCTGGCCAGCTGGTTGGTTTTGATGGCAGATATTAGCTCTTTGCGACCAACTATGATGCCAGCCTGGGGTCCGCCAAGCATTTTGTCACCGCTGAAGGTTACCAGATCAGCACCATTAGCTATGCTGTCCTGAACCCGCGGTTCGGCAGGCAGGTTGTACTTTTCCAGATCTATAAACACTCCGCTGCCCAGGTCTTCCAGCAAAAGCAATCCGCGCTTATGGGCGGCAGCAGAAAGTTCCGCAGTGCCTGCCTCTGCTGTAAAACCAACCATGTGGTAGTTGCTGGTATGCACCTTTAAGAAAGCGGCAGTATTTTCATTAACTGCTTCTTCATAGTCGCGCAGGTAAGTTTTGTTGGTAGTACCTACTTCTTTTAGGGCAGCTCCGCTGGTTGCCATAATCTCAGGAATTCTGAAGGATCCGCCTATTTCGACCAGCTGCCCCCTCGAGACAACCACTTCCCTGCCGGCAGCAATGGTATTGAGGGCAAGAAATACAGCAGCAGCGTTATTGTTAACAGCTATGGCTGCTTCTGCCCCGCTTAACTGGCAAATCAAATCTTCAACATGTTCCTGTCTTGAGCCGCGCTTGCCTTTATCCAGGGAAAACTCCAGGTTGTTATAGCGGGAGGCTATGTCATTTAGCGCTTCTACTGCCGCTTCCGGCAGGGGAGCTCGGCCGAGGTTGGTGTGAATGATTATTCCGGTGGCATTGATTAATGACTTTAGATTCATTCCGGCCATTTTTTCAGCCAGGGCAGCGGCTTCTTCCGCCAGTTTTTCCGGTGAGAGGTCAATAGTTTCCGGGTTATTTTCGCTGCCTGACATTTCAGTTATGGCATCACGGTACGAAGCAATAGTTTCCTGGACAGCCTCTAAAACTATCCGACGCGGCAGGCGCATCAGTAAATTGTCAATAACTTCTTCATGCAGCAGGCGATCAACCGCAGGAAGGTTACGCAACAAGTTTTGGTTTTCAGTCACTTTCGTACTCCCTTTCAAGTGCTTTTTATAATGTCGCATACCGATCAATAAGATTATAACAACTTGTATAAAGGCTTGGCAAACAAAATAAAATATATATCTATCTTCTCAGCTATATTCAATTCCACTGGTTTGTTTAAGAAAACTGCACTCTCTGGCTGTTTAGGATTAAGATTAGCTTTTCCTGGTGTAGCCGATTGAAAGGCCCAGCGGTTTTGTGCCCAGGTAACTTCCGGCACAGAAACCGAGCAGATCGCATTTTTCAAAATCGATTTTTCCTTTATCGTCGAGGATTGCTGGATCAGCATAAGATGAAACAACCTCTGCGATGAACACGGTGTGGCTATCCAGTTCAACTGTGTGCTCAAGTTTACACTCCATACTAAGCGGACATTCAGCAATCATCGGGGCCTGCTTCAAAGTTCCTTGTTCTGCTGTAACTTTAAAGTGTTCAAACTTGTTCAAATCACGACCGCTTAGTGTGCCGCAGCCATCAGCGAGTTCAACCTGGGATCTACTTGGCAGGTTGACGGTAAATTCCCCACTATCTTTAATGATCTGGTAGGAGTACCGGTTAGGGCGGACCGCCGCAGTAATCATCGGCGGCGAAGAATTAACCACACCAACCCAGGCCAGGGTTATAATATTATTTTCTGATTCGTTGCCGCAGCCGATCAGGGCCGGGGGAATAGGGCCGAGCAGGATCTGGGTCGATTGCTTTTGTTTAGGCATAACAGTCATCCTCCTATTGTTAAATAATGTATGTTTGACCTTCCCGGGCGGCTTCGACTTCGGGGAAATATTTTTGTGCTTCTGCCAGGTATTGGTCCAGGTTACGCTCAGGGTGATGATGGGTTAAACACAGTCTTTTAACTCCTGCCGCGGCAGCAATTTGCGCTGCCTGGGCGGAACTTAAATGGTTGGGTGCTCCTTTTTCGATATCTTCTTCTAAGAAGTTTGCTTCACAGAGGAACAGGTCCGCCCCGGAAGCAAACTCTTCCAGTCCGGAATCAAACTCGGTGTCGCCGGAGTAAACAAATATACCCGATGCAGTCCGGATCCTGAAAGCCATGGATGGTATGGCATGAACACCTTCCCTGGGCAGAATGGTAAAAGGTCCGATTTGCAGGGTCTGCCCCGGCTCCAGTGCACTGACATTATAGGCGTTTTTATAGGGAAGTCGCTCAAATTCTGTTTCAGGCTGAGCAGGAGCGTAAAGCGGTAGCGGTTCAAAGCGTTCTCCCTGCTGAAAAGAGATTTCGAGACCATAGCGCATGATCATTATGTCTGAGTAGTGATCGGCATGGAGATGACTGAGGATCACCGAGTTAAGCTTTTTGTAATCCAGGTGGTGCTGAAGACGGCTGAGAACTCCATTNCCGCAGTCAANTAAAAGGTTACAGTTATCCTCCTGCAGCAAATAGCCCGAACAGCAACCTCCTGCCGGCGGATAAGGACCGAAACAACCGAGCACAGTNAGCTTCATTAGTATCCCCTCTATCTTGTTATTTTTAACANCATTTTTACATATATCAAAAACATTTGGCAATAAAGGTTATTATGAGTATAACACAGAATTAGCTCTGTAATAAAAAATAGGAGTAGGGGTTATGACTTCGGTCATGACCATTAGTTCAATGGAAGAAATGGCTCTTAAAGTTAATATCTTACCAGCATGGTCAACTGATCTGTAATTCCCGGACTTCACCGATCCTTATTTTCTGCCGGAAAGCTTCACTTATTTCACCCTTGGAACTGAAGTAGAGGATCTGCCAGCCTTCGGCAGCTATCGAATCAAGCATGGAAAGAAGTTCACTCAGCCTTTCCGGATCAGCTTTAATAAAGGGATCATCGAGGATAAAGAATCCCTTATCCCCTTCCAGCAGTTTTTCTCCCAGGGCCAGCCTGATAGAAAAATATAACTGGTCATAAGCTCCGCCGGAAAGCTGGTCAGCATCAAGCTCGATCCCGTCACTGCGAACGGTCTTAATCCTGTTTTCAACGCTTCTGAAAATAACCTCTTTATAGCGGCCTGCAGTTATTTTGCGAAAGTATTCACTGACAGGACTATCAAAACCAAAAAGAGCAGTTACTTTTTTTTCTTCTTCCTCTTCTATACCGCTGAGTATATCACGCACGATTAAAGCACAATCTCTGTTTTCCTCCTGNTGCTGAAGCCAGTCTTCTAGCTTTGACAGAATTACTTCCAGGTCAAAGGTTGTCTGGCAGGGCAAGCTTTTATCTCCATTACCGGAAAGAATCATATTTGCTTCTTTTTCCAGATCTCGCATTTGTGTTGAGCGATCCTGCATTTTTTCAGCCAGTTCCTTTATCTGCTGCTCCAACGCTTCTTTTTCACGGAGCAAGCGGTTGTATTCCGCCTGGTCAAAAGTATAATTCTCAGCTGCATTAGAATAGATCTTCAGCCGATTAAGCTCTTCTTTCCAGTATTCAAGGTTAGCCTGAACAGGAGCATTGCTGCCTTTATTACCAAAATGACTGCTAAGTATCCCCTTTTGTCTTTCCACTTCTGTTTCGAGCTGCTGCCGGTGTTTTAATATCTCTCTGTAGTTGTCAAGATTATCAAGGCCCGACTTGCTCTTTAAGTCATTAATCTTATCTTCTGCCGCCTTGATTTTTTTCTTTTTATCTTCCTGCGCAACGCGCAGGCGTTCCTGTTCTTTACGCTGCCATTCCATTTCATTTTCCAGTTCAGCCTGCATATCTTTTTTTAATGATAGATCTTTTTGCAGGGAGCTGATCTTTTGCTGTAAGGAACCGGTATTTTCTGCCGGCAGGCCAACCTTCTCTGCCTCAGAACAGAGTCGCGTTTCCAGGGCTGCCAGACGACCTTTCTTTTTTAAATAGAAAAATTTATTTCCTGTTAAAATAGCAGCGGCCAATAATGTAAAAGCAAGAACTGGCAGGAACCACCAGGTATCACTGATTAGTGCTCCAGCCAGGCTAAGAATAAAAGCAAGAGCGCTCACCACTAAGGCCCGGTTATAGATAGGTGCTTGAACAATAATTTCACTTCTGCTTAAAGCCTGCTTGGCCTGGTTGTAATCGGCCAGACCAGGCTCCAGCTTTTCTGCCAGACTAACATCCCGCTCCATTCTTTTCAAAGTTTCCATACTATCATTATACTTTTGACGCAAATCCTGCATTATAGATTTTTGTTCATTAATTTGCTCCTCAATACTTTTCAGTTCATTGTATAAATAATCTAGCTCTGAATCCATTTTTTGCCAGGTTTCGTATTCATCCCGGGAATAAGGGCTGATTTTTTCTGCCTCCGTTCTAACTGATTCCAGCCGGGTGAGTGCAGCAGCGCCTTTTTCATAGATCTCCCTGTTTTGCGCTTCTCGATATGAACTTATTTTTTCCGCAGTTTCGCGATCTTTTAACTCAAGTTCCGCCAGTTTTTCTTCAAAACCTGTAAAATTTTCTTCCCGCAGCTGTTTTAATAGTATTTCCGCTTTATCTTTCAAAGCAGATGCCCTGTTAACTTTATCTTTTAACTTAACGGGAGCAGTGTTCTGATAACTGCCACCTTCAGTTATACCGCCAAGATCAAGCACTTCGTTTTTAAGTTTCTCGATTTCTCCCGTCCTCAAGCCTGCCAAGCGGCTGGTATAGTCGCGATAAAAAGAGTTTTCATCATTAATAGAAAGGTCGCTGTCCCTGATCACAAAGATACCGGCAAACAGATCGGGACTAAGCCCAAAATGCTGATCAAAAGTACCTGCTTCCGGGAATTTGAACTCCTGGTTGGAACTGTCTGCCAGAATAAGGTAGCCTTCAGGATTTTCTTCCACCCTTTTTATGCCTTTAAAAACCTTCAGGTTTTTTTTGAATAGCATTTTTAAAAGAGCATCGATTGTCAAAGTCTTTCCTTCTTCATTGGGAGCATAAATAAGGTTAAATAAGCCCGGCTCCTGGATGCCGCTATCGGACAAAGGGCCATATCGCCAAATGCCATACTCTTTAATAATCATAATTTCACCCCCCTGAAAGCATTTATCAGCATCTTCTCGGCTTTTTCACGCTGATCCCTGGTGTAATCCTTGAGAGATAGTTTTTCACGAAACTTTTTAAACAAATCGTCTTCCAGGATATGCTGTACATCTTCGAATTCAATCATTAATTCGTCAACCATGTAATTATCCATTTTTGACTTAATCGCTTCAACCAGTTCACTCTCATTTAACCCCAGAACCGCACCGTTGATATAACCGCTGATCGATAGAATTAACTTTGCCCGGGGATGCAATCCCTGTAAATTTTGTTCAAGCTGTTCAAGAGGGTTTTTTTCGCTGAATGGATCAAGGCTTAAAAACAGCCTTTCATAGTGAGCAGTGTTAAGAGTTATTTCAGAAATTTTTCCATCGGGCTCTACAAGGTTGACTTTACGAATCCCTATTTCTCTCCTGGTTACTGCTGAAGGGGAACCGGGATAAACGAACAGTTCTCCGCCGGGCAGGTTCCAGGCTGCGTATCTTGAATGAAAATGGCCGGCCAGGACATGTTTGACGGGCAGATCTGCAAAATAAGAAAGTTTCACAGGCATATATCTTTGTTCACCTTCATCCCCCATGTCGTCCGGCGAAAAGTAAGCATCTAAAAGCTCACCATGAAAAAGCAAATAGTTGGTGCGATCCGGATCCATTATCGCTCCTAAATCCTTGAGGCGCATTACTATTTTCTCAGCGCTTAAACGTTCATAAGGCAGGCCCCAGATTACTACTTTTCCAACTTCCACAGGTTCCTTCCAGTTACTGATGACAGAAACATTCTCCCCATAGTAGAGGCCGCTGCGATAAGCCTTGTAATCATGATTGCCGGGTAAAATCACCGTTTGAAAACTTCCACTGCCGATTGCAGTTCGCAGCCTGTTTCTTAATTTTTCCGCCTCTAAGCCATGATCAAAAAGGTCACCGGATATTACCAGGGCATCAACCTTATGTTCCCTGGCAGTTCTGACCAGTTCATCAAATGCTGACCAACGCTCTTCATGTTTTTCATCCAGATGCAAATCAGCACTATGCAAAATAGTCATTTTGAATCTCCTCATGTGAAAGGGGCGACCAAAACATCGCCCCTTCCATTCTATGATTTATTGTGATTACTCAGCTTGCTAAAGAAGCCTACGCTCGCTGATCATTTCATTTTTCTTAAGCAGGCCGGGCAGTTACGATTTATTTTATTTGTATCAGTTTTACTGTATCTTGGGTTTTTTCAGGTATTGATCGCCTTTTACACCAAGAATAGTGAGTATAATCCCAAAAATGGACATGCCTATAGCAGCATCCCTGAAGCGATTAAAAGCCGTTTGAATATAAAGATCCATTGAAGGCCCAACAAATCGCAAAATACTTTCTGCTGATGAGATAAAAATAATAACCAGTAATACAGTAATTGCCAGGGTTAAAACTCCCGGTCCAAGAAAAACCTTGAATTTGTGATCAATAAAATATAAAAAGATCAGCATGAAACCGAACGATGCAAGACATAACCAGAAGACATTATGAATCACCATTGGGTTTAGTTCAGCATTAAAAATTATCATATCTCTCTCTAACCCTGTAGCCTCGGTTACAATAAGCCTGACGGTATCCTGGGCCTCAACTCCGAACAAGGAAAGCATAAGGAAAGTTAAAAGCACATTTAAGCTAAAGAGAAAGCTTATAATTATCTTTACCGATACTTTTAAACTATGCAAATAATATTCCCCCCTAAAGTGGATTATCTATGGATAAGGGCAAATAAGCAGTTAAGTGAGCTAGGTTAAACATTATTATTCTACTGGGATAAGTAATAATCCTTCAATAAATTTATTTTCCTTTTAAAAATGCCACCTTTTTAAGTTAGAGCTGTCCTTAATAATTGTTTGTGAACGATCAGGACCTACTGACACAAGCTCTATTCTTACTCCCACCCTATCCTCTATCACTTCAAGAAAGTGCCTGGCCGCAGCCGGCAGGTCTTCTATGGTTCTGGCCCTTGAAATGTCTTCATCCCAGCCGGGAAAAGTTTCAAAAACAGGGCTGCATTTACTTAATTTTTCAATACTGGTCGGAAAAATTTCTGCTCTGCTGCCTTCACAATCATAACTAACACCAATTTTTACTGTATCCATACCGCTAAGCACGTCTAGCTTGGTTACAGCCAGGCCGGTTAAGCCATTGATGCGGGCAGCATAACGGGCTATTACAGCATCAAACCAGCCACACCGTCGCGGACGACCGGTAGTTGTGCCAAATTCATTGCCTCTTTCCCTGAGCTGCGCACCGGCTTCTGAATGATCTTCCGTGGGGAAAGGACCTTCCCCGACTCTGGTTGTGTATGCTTTGATTACACCCAGGACCTGATCGATGTGCTGTGGTCCAATGCCGTTACCGCTGGCTGCGGCTGCTGCGGTTGTCGAAGAAGAGGTAACATAAGGATATGTACCGTGATCGAGGTCCAGTAAAGCCCCCTGTGCTCCTTCAAAAAGAATTTTATCCCCATTCTGCAGACTTTCTGCCAATATCAGGGAGGTATCGGATACCAGTGGCCCCAGCCTTTCCACAGCCGGGCGATAAATATCCAGGAGTTGTTCCAAGTCATATCCTTTATGATCATATATTTTATTTAAAATAAGGTTTTGCAGGGGCAATATTTCTTCCAACCTCTGGCGGAAAGTTCTAAATTCAACCATGTCAACAGCCCTTATTCCCCGGCGCATAACTTTATCAGCGTAAGCTGGGCCAATACCGCGTCCGGTAGTGCCAATCTTTCTTTCACCGAGTAATTTTTCATTCTCTTCGTCTAGATCACGGTGATAGAACATATTTAAGTGGGCTTTGCTGCTGATGCGAAGTCCTTTTGTATTAATGCCCCGCTTTTCAAGCTCGGACAATTCATCGACCAAGACCAGCGGGTCGACAACCATCCCGTTACCAAGCAGGCATAGAGTGCCTTCGTTGAGGATTCCGGATGGAACATGGTGCAGCTTAAATATGTTTGCTCCATAAACTACCGTATGCCCGGCATTATTGCCTCCCTGGAACCTGGCTACAAGATCAGCTTTATCAGCAAGATAATCGATAACCTTTCCTTTGCCTTCATCACCCCATTGGGCCCCGACAACAACAAGACTATTACCATTACTCATTTAAACACCGCCTATTTATTACTGATTCTTTCTTTGATTATTTTATTTAGTTCCGCCGGGTCGGCCCTGCCTTTCGTCATAGCCATTATCTTTCCGACCAGGAATGCAAGCGCTTTATCCTTGCCTTTCAGGTAGTTTTCAACAGCATCAGGATTTTCTGAAATAACCTGATCTACCAGGGGCCGTAATTTTTCATCACCCGAAATGCGACCCAGCCCTTTTTCTTTAACCAGTTTTTTGGGACTCTTGCCGCTGTTCACCATTTCAGTCAAAAGTTCTTTAGCAACTGGCCGGTTGATTTCGCCTTGGTCCAAAAGCTCAAGCAGCTCTATAAGTTTTTTTGCATCAAGATCATCGGCCTCTTTACCGCTTTCCCTTAGTTGATACTGTAAATCTCCCTGGATCCAGTTAGCAAGGTTGTTATACCGATCATAGTCCTGTGCTGCCGTCTCAAAGAAATCGCCAAGTGCCCTGTTAACTGTAAATTGCGCTGCCGTTGCTGCGCTTAGGTCATATTTTTCTTTAAGTCTTTTCCGGCGCACTGCCGGCAGTTCGGGCAATGAAGCATAAATATTATCTATAAAAGCTGGTTCAAGAACCAGCGGTAACAAATCAGGTTCCGGGAAGTAACGGTAATCTGATGAGCCCTCTTTGCTGCGCAGTGGAATAGTCTTTTTCGCTTCCTCGTCCCAGTGACATGTTTCCTGGGTAATAGTCCCTCCGGCAGATAGAACTTCGGCCTGCCTTTCTGCTTCATAGTTAAGGGCCAGTTCTACTGATCGGAAGGAATTCATGTTTTTAACTTCTGCCTTGGTCCCCAGCTTTTCTGAACCTTGAGGACGAAGGGATATGTTGGCATCACAACGGAGGGAACCTTCTTCCATTTTACAGTCAGAAGCACCTGAATAAAGCAGTATAGAGCGAAGATCTTCCAAAAAAGCGCGAGCTTCCTGGCCTGACTTAATATCGGGGGCTGTAACTATTTCAAGCAGGGGAATCCCGGCCCGGTTATAATCAACAAGTGAATAGGCAGATCCCATGATCGAATTGCCGGCATGGACCAGTTTGCCTGCCTCTTCTTCCAGGTGAACTCTTTCCAGGTTAATGATACGTTCACTTTCACCTGACTCAATTTCCATAAATCCGCCCCTGGCCAGCGGCTGATCATATTGCGACACCTGGTAAGCCTTGGGCAGGTCAGGATAAAAGTAATTTTTACGGTCAAAACGGCTGCGAAGCTGGACTTTACTGTTTAAAGCAAGAGCTGCCGTAACAGCCAGCTCAATAGCCCTGCGATTAAAGACCGGCAGGCTGCCCGGCAGCCCCAGGCAGATGGGGCAGCAGTTTGTATTGGGCTCCTGCCCAAAAGTTGTGCTGCAGCTGCAAAATAGTTTAGATCTGGTCTTCAGCTCAAGATGTATTTCCAGGCCGATAACAACTTCATATTTATTCATCCTAAACTTCGCCTCCTTCGGGAAGCTTTACTTTCGGACGCATAGGTAATGATTCCCCTGCTTCTTCCAAAAAGGAAGCCACCCTTAGCAGCAGGGCTTCATTAAAATAAGATCCAGTAATCTGCATCCCCAACGGCAGCCCTTCAGAGCTTATTCCACATGGTATGGACAGGGACGGCACTCCGGCCAGGGAATCAGTAATGTTACATATATCAGAAAGATACATTTGTAGCGGATCGTCAGTTTTTTCCCCGATATTAAAGGCAGGGGTTGGTGTGGTTGCCCCGATTAGAATATCAAATCGCTTGAAAGCTGCGTCATAGTCACGGCGAATCATGGTTCTGACCTTCATAGCCTGCAGGTAATAGGCATCATAATACCCGGCGCTAAGGGCATAAGTACCAATCATAATTCTCCTCTTTACTTCAGGGCCGA
>SL_8KL_010_SEDDRAFT_10002132_pt1 | contig 16907 bp, 13 predicted proteins | sample SodLakKL_010_SED_4_FD_11160 | JGI IMG/M metagenome (IMG submission 11160)
CAAAAATCAACGTGCTCATAATCTCCAAAAAGGTTTTCAGCCTCTTTGAGCAGTTCAATACTTAAATCAATACCTTTGTATTGATCCAACATATCCTCCTGGATTAAGCGTGTATCAAACTGCGACAGCCTCGCTTCACGAGCCATTTTGCTTAATAATTCATACCCATCACCGGTTCCGCACCCCAGATCGTAAAAGCGCAAACCTTCACTACTAGTACTGGATTCTTTCAATTTCAAAACCTGTTCCAGGTATGGTCTCAGGTAATATGTGGTGATAAAATCCTCGAACTGAGTACGCACATGGTCATATTTACAGCGCAGCCCTTTTACCTGCTCGCTGTAACGACCGTGACGAATTGCTTCAAGATAAGCATTGTCAGCATCCATCTTAACTATCGCCTCCTGTTTTCAATAACTGTTCCGCTACACGAATAGCGGCAAACGCGTCTTTTCCGTATCCATCAGCGCCAATTTCCTTAGCAAAATCTTCAGAAGTCGGGGCTCCGCCGATAATAACTTTCACCTTGTCACGAATCCCTTTTTTCTCAAGCTCTTTTACAACATCCTCCATGTTGACCATAGTTGTATTAAGCAGGGCCGAAAGACCAATCAGCCCGGCCTTCTCTTCTTCGACCACTTCAACTATTCGCGCTGAGGGCACATCAATACCAAGGTCTACCACAGAAAAACCGGCTCCCTTGAGCATAATGCAAACCAGGTTTTTCCCAATATCATGAAGGTCCTTTTCCACTGTAGCCATAACCACCTTGCCTTTGCCTTCGCTTTCTCCCTTGCCAGCCAAATGCGGCTCCATGACTTCCATACCTGCTTCCACAGCTTCTGCTGCGCTAAGCATATCGGGAATAAAGTACTCACCTGTTTCATATTTTTGTCCGACCAACTCCATACCTTTGCTTAAACCCTCAAGCAGGATCGTATCCGTATCGATCCCGTTATCCAGGGCCTGCTGGGTTAGCTCGGCAACTCCTGGTTTTCCTGTATAATCTTCTTCAATTCCCTCATCTTCCTCATTACGACGGCCCTGCAAAACATTTTCGACTATACTTTCAATTAATTTTTCTTTCAATGTTTTTCCTCCTTATCAATCGCTCTAGAGCGCTCTTGTCTTTGCATCCCATATCTCGAAAGAATATGAAATAAAGCAAACTGGTAGCATTTTTGCTTGTTAATAGCAAATGTAACACTTTACCGGTTCAATAGTACCATTCCAATAGATTACTTGGAATAAGGATTCAGGCGGGGAAGCAAACCGGGCACCTCTTTAAAGATCCGGTTACAAACTTCTTCCGACAAGTACTGCGGTTCTCTTGCTTCGAGTTCTTTAAGCCGTTCATTAACCTTGAGCAGGGTTTGATCCTGATCTTCAGACTNACCCTCAAAGGGAAATCCGGCAAAGATTTCTCCGCGACGCAGCATCTTACGGGCATAACGGGCATACATTCTGTAAGGGCTATTCATCACTTCCTGGATCATTTTCTTAGTTCGATCAGCTTCCTCTTCTTTTATGCCGCTCTCGCGGTGGAGAAACTTGGCCATGCCAATTTGATGATTATCAAGTACTGCCTGATCGGGAGAAAAGGTCTGAGTTTTATCAAGCAGACCAAAAGCATAATGAACCAGGTCCGGAGCAGCCATAGGAACTGCTGTATAAGTAAACATCTTTTCCACGGAAGCTTGGATGCCGGGCACTTTGGCATCGCCGACCCCGGAGGTTGAATAACATGGGACCTGGTAATATCGGGCCATCTGAGCGCAAGCCATAGTGTAATGGCAAAATTCGGGCACCCCGTACATGTCATGCAAATCATCCATGCGGGCTCTCACCGGTACCGCTCCATAAATTACCGGTGCTCCCGGATTGGCCAGCTGGTTGATCACTATACCGGTCAGAGCCTCGGCATTAACCTGGGCTACCATGCCCATTTCGTCAATCGGGGCCGTAGATCCACCCTGAGGTGAAGTAGAGATAACAACCGGCAGGTTTAGCCTGGCAATGGAAACGAGCTTTTCAGCAGTTTCAGCTACTACCTGCAGGGGACTTTTAATTACACTGGTTATAAAAGAAACAATTGGATTTTTGACCAATTCTTCTTTGCCTCCAGCGATAATTTCAGCCATAGCGACTACNTTTTCNAATTGATCATAATCAGCAATTCCACCAATAACCGGCTTGGTAATGTTGTTAAGGGATGCAAAAAAGATATTAACGTCCTTGTTGTCAGTAGTGATATCATCATCCTGAACATTCACATTACGAATAAAAAAGTCCAGGTTTTCAAGTTGTTCTCCCAGGTGAGCGGAACGGCAAAGATATTCAAGGCTACCGCGTTTCCTTTTTATAACCGGGAAAACTCTTTCATGGCCATCCTCTTTTGATGTAAAAGTTTCCGGTTCGACTTCCAGCCAATAGTTAGTTTCTGAACCACTGCCGAAATGAACCCTGGTTCCCTTTGCGTCGAGGACCACTTTATTTTCAGGGTTGCGTGCACCAAGAGTTATTTTGGATGGAACTGTCTCAAGGGCTTTTTTGACTACTTTGGAAGGAATACTGACCCACCAGGCTTCATGTTCTCCCTCGCGGGTAGCTTTAACGCTTGCTCCTGCTTTTTCTAACAATGAAACACTCTCTTCATGGAAACAAAGAATGCCCGGATTTTCCAAAAGTTCTAAAGATGTCTTGTCAATCAGTTCAATCTGCTTCTGGCTTAACCGGGTATACGGCTTGTCAACTGCTACACCTCGTTCACTCAATCATCCAGCCTGGCAACAATCACCAGGCTGCTCACCTCCTTTGATTTATTAAATTTATTTCTTTGAAATAAAAAAAACCGTATCTAATCTTTCAGGTCGCGCCTGATATTGATTGTTATACGGGAATTTAAGTGATATCATTCTGGTTAACCCGGCCCGCTTACCGGAGGCGCTATTCATTATTGCAAAAAGAATTAGCAACCTAGCTTTTATAATTATCTCATACTGTCAGTCCTTTAGCAAAAGGTGGAAGTGGTAGAAAAATGCAGTTTATCCTTGATATAATGAGCATTCAAGGAATAATCGATGCAATAAGAAGTAATCACTTCATGAGAATTGTTCAAAATAACCTGGACCAGAAAATGATTTGGCATATTGGATAATGCTGTCAGCTATGATATGATAAGTAGAAATTTAAAAAAGACAGGATATTTAACATGAGACCAGTTGTAAACCGAATAATCAATATAATAATCGCTGGCAGAAACCTTTTTAATCCTGCTGAGCGATACCGGGTAGGACTTATTGAAAGCTGGGCAAGCATTTCCGGAAACCTCTTGTTAACTATCGTAAAGATGGTATTCGGACTTCTTTCTAACAGTATCGCCCTGATTGCTGATGCTGTACACAGCGCTTCAGATATTTTCTCTTCCCTGGTTGTCTTAATCGGTTTTATAGTGGCCAAGAAGAAACCGGACCCTGAACATCCCCACGGTCACGGACGAACCGAATATCTTGCAGGCCTGGGTATCTCAGTAATGTTAATCGGAGCAGGCGTGGCCTTCATCTATAACTCGTCTATAAGATTGGCCGAAGGGATTTATGCGAGTCCGAGCATTCCTGCAATTGCTGCAGTTGTAATTGCTATATTAATCAAAGAATTTTTGTATCGCTTTTCAGAACAACTGGGCAACCTGATCAATTCTGAAACCCTGACTGCCGACGCCTGGCATCATCGCAGTGATTCACTATCCTCCGCCCTGGTCCTGATCGCATTGCTCGGTGGATATTTTGGCCTTTATAATCTCGATGCTTACTTCGGTTTTGTGATTGCCCTATTTATAATCTATGCAGGCTTGAAAATTGCCCGTAATTCCTGCAGCCGCCTTTTGGGCAGTGCTCCGGATCAAGAACTGCAGGAAGGAGTAATTAGCTGTGCCCGGAAAATTGATGGTGTTCTTGATGCACACGATCTGGAAATCCACGATTACGGTTCCTGGAAGGTCATTACCATCCATATTGAAATAAACGGGAACTTGAGCCTGGAAAAAGCACATGACATAGCTCAACAGGTCGAAGACCAGGTCAGCGAAAACTTCTATTGCAACACAATAGTCCACTTAGATCCAAGTTAAAACCAGTTCTTGTCCGATCTGCAATGATTACTTCTGATCAGGGGCCGCTCACGGCGGTCACATATTAGATCCCTCAGCCTCCGCCTCCGAACCCAATTTCCTTGACTTCTCCATCTTCAACAACAACCGGGACTTTGTCCGCCTTATATTCCCGGCGAACTTTGTCTAAAGCTTCAGAATCAGAGCTGACGTTATAAAGTTTGTATTGAGCACCTTCCTTCTTAAGCACTTCAAGCTTTTTTTCACAGTAAGGGCATCCATCCTTAACATAAAGTTCCAGCATATTTGCACCTCCATTTATTAAGATCTTTAATATAGGCTTGTTATTATTATAAGGGGAGAAGCCGGCTAGAGCAAGAGACAATCGATTTCAAAACCTTGACTTTACTGCGCCTCTTGATTATAATGCACCCAGAATAGAATCACGTTTTAAGGGGAAAAACGCTCGCGGGGAAAGTCGCTTTCCCGTGAGTTTATTTATTAGGGGAGGAATCATAAAATGCAGATTGCCCTGGCCCAACTTAACCCAACTATAGGAGCTCTCCACCAAAACTTAGAAAAAGTAAAAGATTACTACCGGCAGGGGGTAGAAAGTGGTGCTGACCTGGTTGTCTTTACTGAACTGGCTTTACCCGGCTACCCTCCCAAAGATTTGCTGACCTATCCAAGCTTTCTTGATATGGAAAGGGAGTTAATTGAAAAGGAACTTTTGCCCCTTACTAACCAACCGGGCATCCCGATCTTGATCGGTGCCTCTCATCAGAAGGGAAACAGACTATTTAATGCAGCGTTACTCCTGGAAAAGGGTAAAATCAAATCCACCCATCTAAAATCACTATTACCCTTTTTTGATGTCTTCGATGAAACAAGATACTTTACCCGTTATACGGATCGTAAAATCGAAATACTCGACGTTAATCTGCCTACCGCAATAACCGTCTGTGAAGATATCTGGAATGATATGGACTATTTTTCAAGCCCGATTTACGATATTGATCCCCTTCAGGGTCTTTTTGCCCAGGGAGCAAACTTGCTAATAAACCTTTCTGCCTCCCCCTATCACCTGGGCAAACATGCTTTAAGAGAAGACATGCTGCCTTTCCTTGCCAAAAAGTATAACAGCGCCATTATTTACTTAAATCAGCTTGGCGCTAATGATGAACTCATTTTTGACGGTTCAAGTTTAGTCTATAACAACCAGGGTGAACTGCTTTATCGTGCCTCAGCCACTGAAGAAGAGATCTTTTACGTGGATACAAAAGACCTCTATAAACCAGCTTCCAAGATAGTGCCTCCTGACCGCGACGACATTAGTACAGTGTGGCAGTTACTAAAACTCGGCACCAGGGATTACCTTGCTAAAACCGGCTTTAAGAAAGTAGTCCTCGGTTTAAGCGGAGGTATTGATTCAGCCGTTGTCGCTGCTATTGCAGCTGAAGCAATCGGGCCAGAAAACGTGCTGGGGGTTATCATGCCATCGCCCTACTCTTCAGAACACAGCAGCAAAGATGCCGTGGAACTGGCCCAAAATCTGGACATTGATTACCGGACAATTAGTATTGATCAGCCTTTCAACTCTTTAATCAGGCTTTTAAATAATGGAGAAGAACCTATTCAGGATTTAGCTGAAGAAAACCTGCAGGCCCGCCTGCGGGGCGACATAGTGATGCACATTTCAAACCGTGAAGGATACATGGCCCTGGTCACCGGCAATAAATCGGAATTAGCGGTGGGTTACTGCACCCTCTACGGGGATATGGCCGGCGGGTTGGCCATGCTGGGCGATATACCGAAAATGATGGTTTACGACCTGGCCAACCATATAAATGAAATATACCAGCGGAAAATGATCCCCCGGCGGATTATCTCCAAGGCCCCTTCGGCAGAACTGCGACCCGATCAGAAGGACGAAGATTCTCTGCCCCCTTACGACATTCTTGATCCAATCCTGGAAATGTACCTGGAAAAGAATTTTTCAGGGGAGGAAATTGCTAAAAGGGGTTTCAAAAGAGAACTTGTCGAAAAGGTAATCCGCATGATCGATACTTCAGAATTCAAAAGACGCCAGGCCGCGCCGGTTTTACGTTTTACACCTAATTCTTTTGGCCGGGGCAGACAGATGCCGATTGCCCGGGGTTATGAATTCTATTAAACCCGGAAAACTCTATTTTAAAGGTATCCTGCATTAAACTGAAGTAAATTTGAGCATTTTAAAGGTGAGATTATGGGAAAAGATCTCCTCAAAACAAACTCACATCAGGCTTATGATGTAATTGTGATCGGCGCCGGGCATGCTGGTTGCGAAGCGGCTCTTGCAGCCTCCAGGTTGGGCTGCCGAACTCTTTTGCTAACCTTAAACCTGGACATGGTTGCATTTATGGCCTGCAACCCTTCACTGGGCGGTCCCGGTAAAGGCCATCTGGTGCGGGAAATAGATGCCCTGGGCGGAGAAATGCCCCGCATTGCGGATAAAAATATTTTACAGGTAAGGCTGCTCAATACTGGTAAAGGACCTGCTGTGCAAGCTTTGCGCACTCAAATCGATAAATGGGGCTACCAGCGAAAAATGCGGATAGCTCTTGAAAATGAAGCCAGGTTGACTATACGGGAAGATATGGCTGAAGAGATCGTCAAAGAGGATGAAACCCTGAAAGGAGTCCTTGGACGCAGTGGAGAATTTTTTTCGGCTCCTACAATCATTGTTTGCAGCGGGGTTTACCTGTCCTCGGAAATATTCCTGGGGGACTGCCATTACATTGGCGCCCCGGGCAGCCTGGCTCCTTCCATAAATTTAGCATCCAGCCTGGAGGATTTAGGCATTACCCTTGATCGTTTTAAGACCGGAACCCCGCCAAGAGTTTACCGGCGCAGTATCAACTATTCAGGATTAACCCCTGTTTACGGTGATCCTGACGCACCGGGATTCTCGATAACCTGCAAAGAGGTTCCCGCTGAACAAATTCCCTGTTGGATAACCTATACAAACCCGGCTACTCATCAAATTATCAGCGATAATTTTTCCCAGGCTCCGCTTTACAGCGGCCTTATTAAAGGGACCGGTCCCCGCTACTGCCCTTCGATCGAAGATAAGGTTGTTCGTTTTGCGGATCGCGACCGTCATCCGATATTTATTGAGCCTGAAGGCTCAGATATTGATGAACTATATCTGCAGGGTATATCCACCGGCCTACCGCCTGACATACAACAATCATTTTTACAAACTATTAAAGGCCTCGAAAACGTGGAAATCATGCGTCCGGCTTACGCTATTGAATACGATTACGCCCCGCCCACCCAGTTAAAAATATCCTTAGAAACCAAAGCGGTGAAAGGCCTGTTTTTCGCCGGTCAGATTAACGGAACGACCGGTTATGAAGAAGCGGCTGCCCAGGGTCTACTCGCCGGAATTAACGCAGCACAGCTTTCAAAAGGAAAAGAACCACTAATTATTAAACGCCACGAAGCTTACATCGGAGTTATGATTGACGACCTGATTACGCGGGGAGTTCAGGAACCATACCGCATTTTCACTTCCCGGGGAGAGTACCGTCTGCTGCTGCGCCACGATAATGCCGATCTGCGCCTGACTGGAAAAAGCAGGGATCTTGGACTGATTGATGAAGAACGCTACCAGCTTCACCTGGCTAAAAAAGTGTTTATTGAAGCCGAATTGGAGCGCCTGGAAAATATCAGGTACAATCCGGGAAGCTCTATCGAAGAATTTTTAAGTGCTAATAGTTCTACCCCGCCCAAACAACCACTCAGTGCCGCAGAACTGCTCAGGCGACCGGAAATCAGCTACCCTGCTTACCTGGAATGGGAAAAAAGATCTGTTCCGGATCTGCCCCGCGGAACGCTTAATGAACTGGAAAATCAAATTAAATATGCTGGTTATATTGCCAAACAGGGATTGTTAGTTGAAAAAACCGCTCGAATGCACGACAAAAGAATCCCGGAAGGTTTTGACTACAAGAAAGCCAGGAACCTGTCGACAGAAGCCCGCCAGAAGCTGGAAAAAATCCGTCCTGCCACAATCGGACAGGCCACCCGCATGGAAGGGGTCACTCCGGCTGATATATCAGTCCTGCTCCTTTACTTAGAACGCCCGGAAACCCTTCAAAAAAAAGAGGAACGAACTACGGAAGCTAAAAGAAAAAGAGGCGTAAATAATGAATAGACCTGTTCAGCCGAACCAGCCCGGATGGTACTACCGGTTAAGCAGTTTTTTCCGCAATAAATTTGGCGAACCCGTTTACAAAATACCCCTTGATGCCGGTTTTTCCTGCCCAAACCGAGACGGCACAATTGGCTATTCAGGCTGCAGTTATTGTTATAACCCCTCTTTTGCTCCTATCAGTAAAAGCAGCAGCCCCATACCGATTCATCTATCGATTACTGAGCAAATCAACCGGGGCAAAAAGAAAAAGAACCGGTCAAAACATCTGGCTTACTTTCAATCTTATACCAACACTTATGCCCCTCTGACACGTTTAAAGGAACTTTACGATGAAGCTCTGAGCAGCCCTGAAGTTATCGGGCTTAGTATAGCTACCCGTTCAGACTGTATCACAGAAAAAACACTCGATATGCTGGAAATCTACGCTCAACGCTGCCACCTCTGGATCGAATACGGCTTGCAATCAGCCCATGACAAGACCCTCCAACAAATCAACCGGGGCCATGATACGGCCTCCTTCGCACATGCGGTAAAAATGACTCGCCGCCGCGGCATCTACATCTGCGCACATATTATTCTGGGCCTACCGGGTGAAACTACCGCTATGATTTTTGAAACCATTGATTTTATAAATCAGCTGGGAATAGACGGAATTAAATTTCATCACCTGCAGGTCATCAAAAACACAACCCTGGCAGATCAGTACAAGCAGGGGAAGGTAACTGTATACGAAAAATGTGAAGACTATATACCGGTGCTTTGTGACTGCCTGGAAAAACTCGCGCCTCATATTGTCATTCACCGTCTGGCAAGCCAGGCCACCTCTGCGGAACTACTGATCGCCCCGCACTGGCCTGAAGACGCCGGGCAGATCGCCTCTGCGGTTGAAACAGAACTAAAAACCCGCGGCACCTACCAGGGCTACCGCTATATAATCTGAGTGTCTGCTCAGCCGTGCTGCGTTTTGGCCTGGTTACAGCTCCTCGCAGGCAATGGCGGCGACTCAGCTGCAAGCTTTCGCTTTGGTTGCTCTCAGCATTCGCCATCCATGGCTCAGGTCTCGGCGGCCTGGATCCATTCAGGCCGACCAGCTACAACCTTTGCTTCGTCGACCATTGCGGCCGCTCTATCGCAATGCCACCAGCCCAAAATGCATCACGCCTAAAGCTGAGCAGTAACAGATCTGATGTTATGCTTTTGATCAATAGAAGGCAGTATCAAAAAAACAGCCTTTCCCTTTATCCGGGAAAGGCCAGATCATTTTAAACAAGTCGTCAAGATCTTTAGCAGTAATAATTAATTACCTTCTTCCAAATCCATCTCCATTTGCTGTTGCTGCTGCTGTCCCTCCTCGTAAAGCTCTCTCAGTTCCTCTTCCGAGAATTCCAGCTCCTCTGCATCAAGGTTTTCCTCTATGTAGCCCTCCATATAGGCCTCGATCTTAAGCTGATCTGATATATCTTCCCTCAATTCTTCTGCTGTATACCCTGCTTCTTCCAGCTGTTGTTCCAACATTTCTTCACCGCCGGACTGCTCGGCAAACATCTGGTACTCCTCATCTACTTTATCTTCGCTTACAGTCATACCTTCCTCTTCCACTTTCTTCTCTATGAGCATGCTGTTAACCAGGATGTCCAAAATCTGTGGCCTCAGCTCTTCCATCATTTCCGACATTTCAGCGCTTTCGGGATCCATGCCCTGCTGCATCATCATCTGCATTTGCTGTTCTTCTTCCTGCTGGTACTGCTCAAAAAGTATTTGTTCCCCATTCACTTCTGCAACCACTGTGCCATCTTCACCCTCGTCTATTGCCTCAGGGTATTTTTCAACATCGCTTTCCGCTTCTAAATCTTCAAGATGTTCAACAATAAGCTCCTGCTCTTTTTGTTGCTTCAAATGTTCCTTTAGCTGAGGCTTTGCTTCTTCAAAACCATTTTCTTCCTCTATTTCGCCTCCTTCTGGTGCTTCTTCCCCGTTTACTTCTTCTCCAACTTCTTCTTCCTCAATAGGCTCTTCTTCTGCTTCACATCCAAGTACGGAGAAACCTAATACTGCAACAATTAGCATTGAAAATAATGTGATTCTTTTAATTTTAAAAACCTCCCTGCCTAATTTGTTCGACCATCATTATAAAGATTACCAGTGGCAATTCTATGGGAGTTTTTTTAAATTCATATTAAGTTTTTATCTTCTCAGGAATTTTTTCACCCGGGGAACAGATTAAGTTTTACTGTAGGATAAACCACAACGCCCATGCCGGGCGCGCCAAAAGAAAGAGTTTACGCAATATGCGTAAACTCTATTGCTATAGGACAGATAAAGTTTTATATTTACCCTATTTCTACTTACCCTAATTACTTACCCTAATAGTATAGCAATTTTAAAAGCTCAACAATCATACCAGGTTTAGAACCTGCCGTGCTTGATTAGGAGAAGCAACCGGGCGATTATGGATTTGAGCAACCCGGGCAATCCTCTCTACCAGTTGAGCGTTACTTTCAGCAAGCGCTCCTTTTTCAAAATAAATATTGTCCTCAAATCCAACCCGGACATGCCCGCCCATGATAATTGCTGCTGTCCCCAGAGGCAATTCATGACGGCCCATCCCGGCTACAGACCAGGTACTGCTGGAAGGAATAGCATCTACAAGGTGGAGCAGATTTTGAATCGTGGCCGGTATTGCTCCGGGAACGCCCATCACAAAATCAAAATGCAAAGGTTCAGTAAGCAAACCTTTTTTTAGCAACTGCAGAGCATTATTGACCATGCCAACATCAAAAACCTCTACTTCCGGCTTAACACCATGCTTCTGCATTACTTTTGCAAAGTCCTCAATATAAGCTAGAGGGTTCAAAAACACATCATCACCAAAATTAACCGATCCGGTAGTCAGGGTGGCCATTTCAGGCTTCAAGTAGACTGGCTGCAATCTTTCTTCGGGCTCCATGCCCACAGCGCCGCCGGTCGAAACCTGGATAATCGGATCACATTTTTCTTTAATCTTATCAATAGTTTCTTTAAAAATATCTCCTGACTGGGTCGCTGCTTCGTCTTCATCCCTCACATGAAGATGAATAATTGATGCTCCAGCCTGGCAGCAACGATAAGCCTCTTCGGCAATTTCTGCCGGGGTAACCGGTAAGTTGGGATTATCTTCCCGGCTTACTTCTGCACCACTCAAAGCAACCGTAATGATCAATTTATCCATACTCATTATTCAGAGCCTCCCGCTTGACTAGAATTTCTGATTTGTCTTCCCCTTTGTAAATGCAACGGAACAACGCAGGTACCACTGGCTTTTGCTACCAGTAAAGGGTCATCAAGGACGTTGCAGGCAGAAGGGCGACTTTCAATTTCTGCATTAGAAATAATCTTGTGTGCCTCGAACTGCATGTGACGGGAAGTATTGCCCACCTTATCGATCCAGCCAACCACTTCCAGAAAATCGCCGGCACAGACCTGATCTTTAAATTCAACTGAATCGTAAGCGACAAAGAGTCCTTCATCTCCGTCATGGCGGATTAACAGCTCTGTGGCCACATCGCCAAATAATTTAACTACCAGGGCCCCGTCAACTAAACCGCCACCATAATGAACATCTTGTTCACTGATCCGAACCCGCAGCATTGCTTTATCCATTTCAAAACACCTCCCCGGGCAATAGGCTTAATAGATCTTGCTGATCACTGCCAAGGACTCTTCTATAACCTGCAGTGCATAATCAAGGTCCTCGTCTGTATGACGGTAAGAAATGTACCAGTGGTGATAGGGCTGGATAAACAGGCCTCGCCTGATTGTTTCGGTATAAAAACGGGTCCGGCGCTGCTTATATTGATGGTCAGTTTTATCAAAAGTAACAAAAGGCATCGGTGGTATACCGGATACGGTAGCGGGCACGCCCGAATCAGCAACAATCTTTTTCAGGCGCACGAGGAACTTGCTGCCGCGCTCCCAAATATTATCAAGCACTTTCTCCCGTTCCAGGATATCAATGCACTTCATAGAAGCAGCCATCTCCAGGCTGTTGGGAAAGAAGGTTGAGCTGATAAAAACATCCTTTTCGGCCACCTTCATGATTTCTGATTTTCCTACACAAGCGCTAATCGCGTAGCCATTAGCCATCGCTTTACCAATAGTGGTCATATCCGGAGTAACTCCATAACGCTCCTGGGCCCCGCCCATAGCAACCCGGAAACCAGTGCGGATTTCATCAAATATGAGAACCACTCCATATTGATCGGCCAGTGAGCGCACTCCCTCCAGGTAACCTTCCGGAGGAGCACTAACCGGCTGACCAAGAGGGTGCCCGATTGGGGTGATCATTATTGCAGCTACCTGATCCTTATTTTCTTTAAGCAATTTTTCAAGAGCTTCCAGGTCACCGTAAGGGAATTCCAGGGTTAGCTCCTGGATGGCTGTAGGCACGCCGCCCGGGACTTCCACGCACCAATCGTGCCAGCCATGATAGCCATGGCGCAAAATTTTATCTTTACCACTGTAACCGCGGGCCAGCCTGACAGCCACACTGGTAGCATCAGAACCGGTTTTAACCAGCAGAGCCATTTCAGCTGATGGGACAATATTGATAACTCGCTTGATTAATTCATTTTGGATCTGCTGAACCAGGGAAAAACAAAAACCTTTTTCCATCTGTTCGATTACAGCCTGGTTAATCTCCGGTTCGTTATAGCCGAGAATAATTGGGCCGTAAGCACAAAGCATGTCAATATAGTCATTACCGTCCACATCGACAATATGACCATTATAGCCATGGTTTAAATAGATCGGGTATTCTCCTTCAACAAAATTGTAAGGACGCCTGATGCCCATCACTCCGCCGGGAGAAATGCGCTTTGCTTCCTCAAACATTGCCATTGATTTATCAAGATTTAATTTTGGCTTCTCCTGCATTTAAATCACCCCTTTAATATATTTTTAAGTGTACAGCTCTTCGAAGATTTTTCTCAAAACAGGGCTTTCACGCATAATATGTAATGAAATCTGATCATGATCCCGGGTATAGCCGTTACCAATAATCATGTCTAAATCTTTACCTACTCCTTCGGCACCTAAAGCAGCAGATGTGAAACTGGTTGCCATGCTGAAAAAGTATACTTGACCACCGTCCCGGGTCGCTAAAATCGAAGATAGTTCTGTGTTGGGGATGTTTACACAGTTAATCGTTAGATCCGCCATCGCTCCACCGGTTGCTTCTTCCACCTTCTTCATTACATCAAGTGCATCAGCTGCATCGGCAATCACAACCTGGTCGCAGTAACCGGTCGATTCAGCCCGTTTTTTACTTGCTTCCCGGGGGGCAACTCCTATAACCTGGCCGGTCACTCCGGCCCGTTTTCTAGCTTCATGCAGGCATAACAGGCCTGATTTCCCTCCGGCTCCGATTATAACCACTTTGTCACCCGGCCTGACCAGTTTAGCCGTCTGGGCCGCAGCCCCGGCTACATCAAGCACAGCCAGAGCAAGGGTTTGCGGCAAATCCTCAGGCAGGACAGCATAAATTCCGCTTTCAAAAAGGATTGCTTTGCCCTCAATTTCCACCTGATCGATTTCCCTGTGTATTTTTTTAATTTGGTCAATCCTCAGCGGGGTTAACGATAGAGAGACCAGGGTAGCTAACCGATCACCGATTTTCAGGGGGGTTTTCCCTTCCAGGGCAGGTCCGATTTTTCCGACCCGGCCGATCAGCATCCCCCCGGAACCGGTCACCGGGTTATGATGTTTACCCCTGTCTTTGACTATCCCGGTCATAACCTCAGCGATTCGAACCTCGTCTCCACCGGCTTTTTCCTCGATCTGGGTAAAACTTGCCGAATCAACATTTAAAACTTCAACATCGATCAGGACTTCATTATCATAAATCTCCATATCATTGTCTATCTTCCAGGCCGGTTGGGGAAGTAACCCTTCTGGCTCAATCACCCGGTGGCTTCCATAAGGACAACCTTTGCGCATTTTAGTGACCTCCCTTTGTTTTTTCTAAGTACGGTTTCTTTCTAAAGCTATGTGAGTCAACTGGGCCATTTTGTTCTGCGGCGGGACATAAATTTCTGCCCGGCGAACCATCTTTAAAGCATCACCGGGACAAGCCGTGGCACAAACCCCACAGCCGATACATAAGCTTTCGTCCAAAACCGGTTCTGCTTCCGGGGATGCTTTTAAAGCATCAATATGACACAAATCAACACAGGTTTCACAGTTAATGCAGGATTCCGGATCAATTAACGGAATAAAATTGCTGGGCTGCACACCCTGCACCCGGTGATCCTTAATAGCCTGCAGTGGCCCGCAGCAGCAACCGCAGCAATGACACATGTAAGCTGGTTCATCAATGACATTGTCACAGGTCAGGACCAAACCTAGTTTATGGCTGCGTTCGAGATTACTGAGCAGTTCATCCACAGAAGCTTTGCGGGCAAAACCATGCCGCAGCAGCCACTCCGCCGGGCGTCCCAGCGAAGTGCAAATATCCTCCATCGGAAACCGGCAGGGATGGCCCAAATGACTGGCCTTGTGCCGGCAGGCACAAATGGATAAACCGCCGCCAGCGGATTGGCGAATAATTGCCTCGGCCTTTTCATAGTCGAGAACCTCGGTCTGCACCAATTCCGGGATATAATGCTCATATATCAAAGCGCGAAACATTTTTGGTTCCGTACCAAAAATTTCTTCCGCTACTTCAGGAATCTGAAAATATTGTTCATACAGTGCTGCAAGTTCTTTTACATTGGCGCCATCCGCGCGCATCATGCTGTACTCAAAAAAACCGACAACCACAGGCGAAAGCATGTAGTATGTCGTTCCTTTGCGAGGGATATCGACAACCAGGCCCTTTTTAGCCATACCATCCAGCAGATTAGTCAATTCGCGATCCGCCATCCCGGTCAGTTCCCTGATTTTTTCCAACGGCCGCGGCTTGAGAGGAAACTTGCTGCCCACTTCTGCCTCATTTTCTGCATAAAGCAGCATAAGTATTTCCATTAAAGTTTCGTTGATTACAACCCCCACCGGAAATCGGCTTAACCTTTCCGCCAGAGCCTGGTAAGCTTCTTCTTTACCACCTGCCAGGTGACCCAAAAAAACACCTCCCTAAACTTTTGACTTATTTTTTACCTTAATAAATATTTAATCAATGCTATAATTAACCTGTGCAAATATAATTCGCTAACGGTACAAATAAATCCTTTACCATATAAAAGGTTTCATAAAATGGTAGGATATTTTGATTTCCATGACGAATATAGTAGTAAAACAAACTAATGTTTAAGGCGGAATAAAACTTTATGCCAAAACTTAACGAACTACTGCAGCAGTGGCAGGATGACCCAGCATTCATGAGTAACGTAACCCGATGGGAAACTGTCCCTGCATCAGAAGGTAACTTTTCTGACTTTCCCAGTCACCTTGGACCACAGCTTCACAAAGCCCTGAAACGGCGCGGCATTGAAAAACTATACAGCCACCAGGCAAAAGCAGTTGACGCTGTGCTTAACAATAACAATGTGGTAGTAGTCACTCCGACTGCTTCGGGAAAAACCCTTTGTTACAACCTGCCTGTAGTCAATTCCCTGATCAAAGATCAATCAAGCCGGGCTCTCTTTCTCTTCCCGACCAAGGCACTAGCCCAGGACCAGGTTACCGAGCTGCGTGACCTGACCGCAGACTTAGATACCCCGCTGCACTGTCAGACTTATGATGGAGATACCGAACCCGGCCTTCGCCAGGGAATTCGCCGCAATGGCCATATTGTAGTTACCAATCCGGATATGCTCCATTCAGCAATCCTGCCTCACCACACCAAGTGGATTCAACTTTTTCAAAACCTGCAATATATTGTAATCGATGAAATGCACCAGTACCGGGGCGTTTTCGGCAGTCACGTAGCTAACGTGATCCGCAGATTGAAACGCATTTGCGCTTTTTATGGTTCAGATCCCAAGTTTATTCTTTGCTCGGCCACTATTGCCAACCCCGGCGAACTGGCCGGGATGTTGATCGAGGAGCCCCTGCAGGTTATTAAAGAAAATGGCTCCCCACAGGCCGAAAAACATTTTATTTTTTATAACCCGCCCATGATCAACCCCGAACTCGGACTGCGGCGAAGTTCTTTATTAGAAACACAGGGAATAGCCAGCGAATTAATCAGCAAAGATATACAGACTATCATCTTTACCCGCAGCCGTTTAGGAGTGGAAATCCTCCTCACCTATCTGCGCCAGGGCATCAAGAAAAGACCCGGTGAAGAAAGCAGTATTAGGGGCTATCGGGGCGGTTACCTGCCCCGGGAAAGGAGAGCCATTGAAGAGGGCCTGCGGGCCGGAACAATTAAGGGTGTAATCAGCACCAATGCCCTCGAGCTGGGCATAGATATCGGAGCTCTTGATGCCTGCCTGATGACCGGTTATCCGGGCAGCATTGCAAGCACCTGGCAGCAGGCCGGACGTTCCGGGCGGCGCAGCGGCACTTCCCTGGCCGTGCTAATTGCAAACAGCGAACCGCTCAACCAGTATATTGTGGCTAACCCCGATTATTTTTTCGGACGTACACCTGAACGGGCCCTGGCTGACCCCGACAATCTGATTA
>SL_8KL_010_SEDDRAFT_10002135_pt1 | contig 16888 bp, 16 predicted proteins | sample SodLakKL_010_SED_4_FD_11160 | JGI IMG/M metagenome (IMG submission 11160)
AAAAAAAATACCATAGAAATATGGTATTTTTTTTTCGAATGTGGTACTTTTTTTATTGAAGGTGGTGGGTGAATGTGGAACCGAACGAGTATCTAGACGAGAATCTGCTTGACGCTTTGTTAGGCGAGGATTTCGACGCGTTGGAACAATTCGATTTGTTCGCATGCGACACGCGCGGTCAAAATTTGTTGTTTTACGCAATCCGGCAAAAAGTGCACCGCGTTTTTGCGTATTTGCTAGAACGCGGTTTAAGCGTGAATCAAGAAAACCATTTCAAAGACACGCCTTTGCATGCGGCGGCCTACATAGGAGAAGCGGACATGGTCTCTGCGCTTCTTCAAAAAGACGCCGCAATCGACGCCCGCAACAAAAAAGGCATCACGCCTTTGATGTTTGCGGCAAGAAAAGGCGATTTGAAGACCGTCGAGACGCTTTTGAATGCGGGCGCCGATTTGTCCATCCGCGACAAAGAGGGCCTTTCTGTCGCTTTCCATGCCGTCCGCAGCAAAAAACGCGAAGTGTTTGAATATCTGCTTGACGCCGGAGCCAATCCATTTGCCTTTTCCGCGCAGCGAGACACGTTGCACCATGCGGTGGCCGCCTATGGAACGTTGCCGATGCAAAAAAGGCTGTTTGAAGAAAAGCTCACCCCCTACATCAAAAACCTCTACGGCGTTTCGCCTTTGCACGAAGCTTCGAAACGAAGCGACAACGCGATGGTCGACAACCTTCTTTTTTACGGGCTTTCGCCTTCCGAACAGGATCGTTTCCAAAACGACGCGTTTGCTTACGCGCAAGAAGCCGGCGACGTTTCCATGCAGCTTTACCGTTTCGAAAACCGCCCAAAAATTCGCGAGAATCTCGGGTCCCTTCCTTTGCACAAAGCGCTGCGAAAAGGGCGTTATGACGAAGCCGAAGCGCTGATTAAAATGCGTAGAGGCATCGACCAGAAAGATTGCTTCTACAACAAGCCGCTTTTTTACGCGCTTTTAAATGGAGATATAGATCTTATCAAAGCGCTTTTGGAGAGTGGCGTTTCCGCTTTTGACATTGATGCGTTCGGGCATAGCGCCATTTTCTACGCCATCCTGTTTAAGAATCTCAAAGCGATTGAACTGTTGAAAGACAAGAAAAAAGACGTTTTGGACAAACCTGCGAAAAGGCTTCTCAAAACGTCGGATGCAAGCGTTCAAAAACAGTTCTTCTATTAAAGGACCGTGAACATGAGCGTCAACTGCAAAATGTTCCAAATCATATGGGCGAAGATGACGACGAAAATCATTTTGCCCGAATAATAATATATGAAAGACAAAATGATGCCTAAGGACAGATACGGAAAAAGGTTTAACACGCGGATGGGGTCTTGAACGACGAACTCCAAATCGTTTAGGAAATGAAGCAAGGCGAAAACGAGGCTGTTGAGCAAGATTGCGGCCAAGTTCCCGTATTTTTTGAAAAAGAGCGAATAAAGCCCTCTTCTAAAAACCAACTCTTCAAGGACAGGCGCAAAAAAACCGGCAAACAAGACAAGCGCGAGGATATCGTGCCATGCGCCCCCTAAAAGCATTTCAAGGGCCGCTTGGTTTTCTGCGGTCGTATCATGTCCGGCAAGCTGAAAGATGCTAGAGGTGAGCATGTTGGCCGCGAACATCAGCCCGATTGCCAAGGCGATCAATCCCCATGAGCGGCGCGGGTTTTCTTTGAAGTAGGTCCACTGGTTTTTGAAAAGATAGATGTAGGCCAAATGGACGACGATGGCGGTGACCGCCGCATACCAGGCGAGATTGCTTAGCGAGGAAAAGGTGATCATCAACGCTTCGTCTTCAAATATGCGCGGAAAAATCACCATGACGGTGAGCTGAAAAGCGTACACCACGACCAATGATATGACGTAGGTCAACAATATTTGCTTGTCCAAGGGCTTTTTTTTGATTTTCATACCATATCAACTCCATCTTAGGACATTATACCACAAGCTTCACGTGGGAAAAACCCATATGTGCGACATTCTCATTGACAAGGGCAAACTTTGTGATATTATAGTGTCAAGAATTCAATCCTCAGCCATTCGCAGAGAAAGTGGTGATGCATCATGGCGAAGAAAACGTTTGCGGTAATCGGACTCGGCCGTTTCGGTTTGAGCGTTGTTGAAGAACTGATCAAAAGCGGCCACGAGGTTTTGGTGATCGACAACAATCAAGACCGCATCGCGAAAATGGCAAAAGTGGCGACGCATGCCGTTGTATTGGACACATCCGACGAATCCGCGCTTCGCGAGGTCGGCATCCAAAGCATCGACCATGTCATCGTAGCCATCGGCAAAGACATAAAAAACAGCATCTTGACCACGTTGATTCTAAAAGAAATCGGCGTCAAAAAAGTCACGGTCAAAGTGCAAAACGCCTACCATGAGAAAGTCGTGCTAAAGCTTGGCGCGGATGAAACCATCCAACCCGAACGCATTACCGGAAGGCGCCTTGCCCATCAAGTGATTTCCGACAACATCCTTGAATATTACGATTTGAGCGAGAACCACAGTTTCGTCGTCGTCAAGGCGACGCCGAAACTCGTCGACACGACGGTGGCGAATTTGGACCTTCGCGACCGTTTCCACTTGAATCTCGTCGCCATCAAGAGAAACGGCGACATCCTCATCAGCAAGCCGGACGACGTGTTCCGTGAAGACGATCAGCTTCTTTTGGTCGGCGCCAATTCCGACCTCCAGAAATTCACCGTATGGAGCGAAAAATAAAAAGGCCTTTTTTCGAAAGGCTTTTTTTGTAGAGGTGACGTATGAAAAAAATAGTCCTCGCCAGCCAAAACGAGCACAAGTTGCAAGAAATCTCGCCGCCGCTTGAATCCCTCGGCTTTGAAGTGTTGAGTCTCGTCGATTTTGAGGAGTATGAAGCGCCTAGGGAAACCGGTGCGACGTTTTTGGAAAACGCACGATTGAAAGCGCGGGCGCTTCGAAAGCACACTTCTTCGATGATTTTGGCCGACGATTCCGGCTTAGAGGTGGAAGCGTTGAAAAAAGCGCCCGGAGTCCAGTCAAAGCGCTTTTCCGACGAAGGCGACGACCACGCCAACAACAAGCTTCTCTTAAACAAGATGGCGGACAAAACCAATCGCCACGCCATGTTTCGCACCGTGATGGTTTTGCTTTTGGAAGACGGGAAAGAAGTGTCGTTTGAAGGTACCTTGCCCGGGTATATCCACACCGCCGCCGAAGGCGGAGAAGGGTTTGGCTACGACACCGTCTTCATTCCCGTCGGTCATTCGGAAACGCTAGCGAGTTTGGGGTTCGACCATAAACAGCGCATATCGCACCGCAAACGTTGTTTGGACAAAGTGATCGCCTATTTGCGGAATCTTTGATCACAACTTCGGATGTTTCACCTAATGAAAGGGGACGTGTATGGATTTGACAAAATCGCTTGAGGCCGCTTTGCGCGACAACAACAAAGAAAAAGCCGCCCGCATCGTATTGGACGCGCTTGAAGATGGGCTGCCTTTGGTTGAGCTTTATGAGGATGTCTTCGCCAAAATCCTCAACGCCATCCATTGCGAAGAAGAAGACTACGCCTGCGTTTGGATCGAACACCAAATGACTTCCATCGTTCGTACGCTCGTTGAAATGACGTATTCGCATGTCTTGAAAGAGAAGAAAACGCCCGCCAATCCCAAGCATGCGCTCGTTGTATGCCCCAGGATGGAATACCACGATTTGGGCGCGGTCGTTGGCGCCCACTTCTTGGAATTGGAAGGCTTTCGAACGACATACTTAGGCGCCAACACGCCGCTACAAACCATCGACAACGCATTGAGCGCGCTGCGTGTCGATTTTTTGGTAATCAGCGTTTCCAACGCCTACCATTTGTTTGAGGCCCGCCGAATCATTGAGCATGTCCAAAATAAGTTTTCCAAGGTACGCATTGTCGGCGCCGGAAGAGGCTTTCAGAAAGAAGCCCATAAATTTGAGGATTCTTTGGCCTACGTTTTGGACCGCTACGATTCCGTCGTCGCGATGGCCAACAAGGAGGCGCTATGATGCTTCCTTTAAAGATTGCCGCGCGCTTTTTGGGCGCTTCAAAGCTGCAGACGGTTCTAATTACCGTAGGCATAGCGGTCGGCGTCAGTGTGCAAGTCTTCATTGGATCTTTGATTCAAGGTTTGCAAAACGATTTGATCGATTCGACCATCGGAAACCGCGCTCAAATCACCGTTCGCGCCGAAGAGAGGGGAACGTTTTTAGAAGACGATGAAGAGCGGTATGAAACGTTGCGCTCTTTCGATGAAGACATAGGCGTTGTGAACCGCATGGTCGAAGGGCCTGCGACGTTGCTTGGGGAAAACGACGAACCGATATTGCTTCGCGGGTTTGATTATGAAGACGCCGATGAGCTTTACAATTTTTCCGGCAACTTAAAAGAAGGCCGTTTGCCTGAGGGCGACCATGAGGTCGTCGTGGGGGTTTCGTTGTTAAAAATTGCGGAAAAAGAAGTCGGCGATTCCATCGATGTGTTTTTGGGCCCGCCCCGCCTTGAAACCTATACCGTAACGGTGGTGGGAAGTTTCGACCTAGGTGCGGCGCAAGTCAATGAAACATGGGTGGTCGGCACCCTATCCGGCGTCCAATCGTTTTTTGGCACGGAAGGCATAAGCGCCTACGAAATGCAGCTTAACGATGTGTTCGCCTCCTCGAGTTTGGCCGAAACCATGCGAGAAGCGCTTCCCGGCCTTCGCGTCAACGAATGGCAGGCGGACAATGAAGATTTGCTGAGCGGCCTTGAGGGGCAAAGCATATCAAGCGCCATGATTCAAGTGTTCGTAATGGTTAGTGTCGTGCTCGGGATTGCCAGCGTCTTGGCCATTACCGTATTGCAAAAGTCGAAACAGCTTGGCATTTTGAAAGCCATGGGCATCACCGACAGGAAGGCTAGTCTGATCTTTTTGGCTCAAGGCTTCATTCTGGGTTTGATGGGCGCAATATTGGGCGTGTTATTGGGACTCTTTCTAGCGTATTCGTTCACCGTGTTTGCGGTGGATGCGGCCGGCGATCCCGTAGTGAATGTGTTTATCAATCCTTCTTTCATCGCCATATCCGCCACCATCGCGGTGAGTGCGAGCTTGATCGCTTCAATCATTCCCGCCCGCCGCAGCGCGAGATTGAACGTCATCGAGGTGATTCGCAATGGCTGAATACGCATTGGAATTGGAAAACGTCAAAAAAACGTACGGCAAGGCTGTCAAGACCGAAGTGTTGCATGGCCTTTCGTTTTCCGTTGAGAAAGGCTCCTTCACCGCCATCATCGGACAAAGCGGAAGCGGCAAAAGCACGCTTTTAAACATTGTCGGCACGTTGGATCAGCCGAGCGAGGGCATGGTGAAAATACTGGGCAAACGCACCGACTCCATGGGCAAAAACGCCTTGGCGATGCTGCGCAACAAGACCATCGGGTTTATCTTTCAGCACCATTATCTTCTGCCGGAGTTCTCGGCGTTTGAAAACATATTGATGCCCTACAAAATTGCGCACGGCCGTGTCGATGAAAAAGCGAAAGCGTACGCCGAAGAGCTCATCCGCTTGACCGGACTTGAACACGTCAAAAACAATCCCGCAAACGAAATGTCCGGAGGTCAGCAACAAAGGGTTTCGATTGCCCGCGCGCTGATCAACCGTCCCGAAATCATCTTGGCCGATGAACCCACGGGTTCGCTTGACAGTGCGACAACGGATAACATCTACGCGCTTTTGAGAGAATTGAATCAAAAATACCATACCACTTTTGTGGTCATTACCCACGACCAAGAAGTGGCGCAAAAAGCCGACCGCATCATCGAACTCAAAGACGGAACCATCTCGTTGGACGTCGTCCCGGAGAACAAACAAGGAGGATAACCATGCAGTTGCTGATTATGAGCGATATCCACGGCCATAAACAACGGTTCACCGATATCGTCGAACACTACGATACCGCCGATTTCATCATCAGTTTGGGCGATTCCGAACTCAAGCACAAACTCTTGCAAAAATACGACATCATCGCCATCAAAGGGAACTACCCCTTTGACGCCGGCTTCACCTATGAGCATGTGATGAACGTAGAGGGTAGGAATTTGCTTCTGACGCACGGTCACCGCTACCGGGTGAAATCGGGTTACGACAAGCTTTATTACAGGATGTTGGAATCCGAAAGCGTCCTCGCCTTGCATGGGCATACGCACGTTCCTCACATCCAAAAAATCGCCGACCGTTACGTGCTCAATCCCGGGTCCTTGTCCCAAGGAAGGGGCGAACACCCCGACACCTATTTGCTTTTGGAGTTTCAAAACGACGCCGTTTTGGCAACATGGAAGAACGCTTTGACGCATGAAACGCTGGACACTAAGCGCCTTGATGTCTAAAAGGTCTTTGTTGGGGCGGTTGCAAGGATATTTGCGAAAAGGGAAAACGGTGTTTTTCCTTTTTATTTCGGCCGATATATGATACACTTTTATTGACATAAGCGATGGTGAAAACTATGGAAAAAGAAAAATATACAAAGCTCACAAGGCACCAACAACGCATAAAAATCGTCGAACGCCTCTACACGATGGACATCCACGACGATTTTTCCCATGAAAAGACAGGATACGGCTTCGTTGATGAAGTCCTTGAAGGCCTTATTCCGGCGCTTCAGGAAGTCGACGATCTTTTGTCCAAAAACCTCGTCCACTACACCCTGAAGCGTTTGAATTATGTCGACCGCGCGATTTTGCGCCTTGCGGCCTACGAATTGTCCAAGACGCAAACCCCTGTAGAAATCGTCATCGACGAAGCGCTTAAAATCACCCACTCTCTTTCCGACGAAGGGGACAAAAAGCATGTCGCCTTCAACAACAAAGTGCTCGACAACGTGAAAAACGATCTCAAGAAAGCGTGATAGGATGGAAAAGAAAAAGCCACTGAGCGTTTCCGCGCTGACGGATTACATCAAATACAAATTCGACCGCGATGAACACCTTCAAGACGTTTACTTAGAGGGAGAAGTGTCGAATTTCAAGAAAAATGTCCGCGGACATTTTTATTTCACGTTGAAAGACGACAACGCCTCCATCCGCGCGGTGATGTTTCGCGGCAACGCCTGGAAGGTGAAATTCACCCCCGAAGACGGGACGAACGTCATCGTCCGCGGGTATGTCAGCGTCTTCAAAGTCGCCGGGTCCTATCAAATTTACGTGGAAGACATGCAGGAAGTCGGTCTCGGCAACCTTTACCGGCAATATCTGAAATTGAAAGAGGACCTTGAAAAGAAGGGGTATTTCGCCGAAGAACGCAAACGGCCCCTGCCGCAGTTTCCCAAACAAATCGCCGTATTGACAAGCGCGACCGGCGCGGCGGTGCGCGACATCATTCACATCATCAATCGGCGCTATCCTTTGGTGAAAATCCTCGTTTATCCCACAACCGTGCAAGGCGATGCGGCCAAGGACGAGATTGTCAAGAACTTGAAAGCCGCCGGCGCAAATCAAGAAAACGACGTCGTCATCGTTGGCCGAGGCGGCGGCAGCATCGAAGACCTTTGGGCTTTCAACGAAGAGATTGTCGCGGATGCGATTTACCACTGCCCCATTCCCGTTGTGAGCGCCGTCGGACACGAAACGGATTTCACCATCGCCGATTTCGTCGCCGACAAGCGCGCCCCGACGCCATCGGGTGCCGCGGAAATCGTCGTTCCCGACCAGAACATCCTCCACCGCGACATCGACAAACTCCGCGTCCGAAACGAAGACGCCCTCAAACGACGCGTGGACGAACGGCGGAAAAGACTAGACGAACTCTCCTCCCGCTATGTGCTCAAAGACCCGCTGCGCATTTTGGAACCGATGGAAAAACGCCTTGAGCATCTCAGGGACAAATTGCGGATTCTAAGTCCGCAAAGACGTTTGAAAGAAGAACAAGAACAGCTGCAAAAGCTTCTTAAAAACTTGCAAAGAAACGCGCAACTCTATTTGAAGGAAAAAAGGCAGACGCTTGAATCGCGCGAAGAACAGCTCAAATTTCTAAGTCCGAAAGGGCTGATGGAAAAAGGCTACACTTTGGCGAAAAAGGACGGGCGGATTGTCAAACGGGCTTCCGACGTTCAAGTCGGCGATACGCTCGAGATGGAATTTTACGACGGACGCATAGACGCGAAAGTCACCGATAAAAAGGAGAAGGATAGCGATGGATAAGAAATCATTTGAAGAAGCGCTCAAAGAACTCGAAGGACTGGTCGAGGAACTCGAAAAAGGCGATTTGGCGCTTGATCAGGCTGTAAAAAAATACGAAGAAGGGCGCAAGCTCAGCAAACACTGTCACGCCTTGCTTGAAGAGGCCGAAAAAGCCTTGACCAAGAAAATGGAAAACGGTCAAGAGACCGATTTCGACATGCCCAAGGATGAAGAAGAATAAGGATTGATTCGCGTGGACGTTAAAGACATCAAATCTCCCGATTTTCTTAAAGACCTCTCCATTGCCGAATGCGAGGCGCTTAGCGCCGACATTCGGAACTTTCTAGTGGAGAATCTTTCGCAAACCGGCGGCCACTTCTCAAGCAATATGGGCGTGGTGGAGTTGACCGTGGCCTTGCATAAGGTGTTCGATTCGCCGAAAGACAAAATTATTTTCGACGTCGGCCACCAAGGATACGTGCACAAAATCTTAACGGGCCGGGCGAACGAGTTTGCGACGCTTCGCCAAACGGATGGTTTGAGCGGATTTTTAAAGCGGGAGGAGAGTCCGCACGACGTATATGAGGCCGGACACTCCTCAACCTCTATCGCCGCGGCGGCGGGCATGTTGTTTGCGCGGCCTTTCCAGCCCTCCATCGGCCATGTCGTCGCCTTGATTGGCGATGGCGCTCTCGCTAGCGGCATGGCTTTAGAAGCGCTCAACTTCATCGGTCACTATCCGGAGAAAAACCCCATCATCGTTTTAAACGACAACGAGATGAGCATTAGTGAAAACGTCGGACATTTGGCGCGCATGATGACAAATCTGCGCATGCGCAGAAGTTATCGTTCGCTCAGGCGTAAGACGAGCCGTCTCGTCCCGAAGCGTTTTCGCGGCTTTACGTCGAAAATCGAAAAGCGCATCAAAGGATTTTTGACCGGACACACGTATTTTGAATCCCTCGGTTACCAATATTACGGACTCCTTGACGGACACGATTTCAAACAGCTGTTGAAAGCCTTTGAAGTCGCGAAGAAATCCAACCAGCCCACCGTCATCCACGTGCGCACTGTCAAAGGGAAGGGCTATGAACCCTCCGAACAAGACAAACTCGGCAAATGGCACGGCGCGCCTCCTTTTCACGTAGAAAACGGCGAATTTTTCAAAGGGCGCTCAAAAGACACGCTGCCTTACTGCAGCGTCGTGGCGCGCATGCTTGAACATAAAGCGGAAAAAGACAAAGAATTCTACGTCGTGACGCCGGCGATGATTGGCGGGTCCGACTTGCATTCATTTCAAGAACGCTTCCCGAAGCAGTTGATTGACACGGGCATCGCCGAAGCGACGGCGATGACGCTTTCTTGTTCACTCGCTTTGAGCAATACCCGCGTGTTTTTGACGATGTATTCGACCTTCTTGCAAAGGGCTTACGACCAAGTCCTACACGATGTGGCCCGGCAAAAGGCGGACTTGGTTGTCGGTGTGGACCGCAGCGGACTCGTTGGCGCCGACGGCGACACCCATCAGGGGCTTTACGACATTCCGATGCTTTCGCACATTCCCGGTGTGACCATCGCCCAACCCAAAGACGCCGAAGAGCTTCTTTCTCTTTTCGCTTATGCCTTTGAGAAGCACAAAGGCCCCATCTTCATCCGCTATCCGAAAGAAAACACCCGTTTCGACCCTTCTATGCTTGAAAACGTCGTGCCCGCGGAGAAGAGCTGGACGAAACTCACGGGTGGTTCGCAAGGTACCATCATCGCTTTCGGTCAGATTGTCGAGACCCTCAGGGCCCGCATTGCGGACGAAAACCTCGATGTGACGCTGATCAACGCTCGTTTCATCAAGCCTCTCGACGAGAAGCTTTTGGACATCGTAAATCCGAAAAAACCCTTAATCGTTTATGAAGAATCCACATTGCAAGGCGGATTAGGCAGCGCCATCTGCCACTATTTCGCCCGCCAAGGACGTCCTCTTGAAAAAGTGCGAACGTTGGGCTTTGAGGAAGCCTTCGTTGAACACGGCGACCGCAATATTCTCTTAAAACGTTACGGCCTGAGCGCCGATGACGTATTAGAAAAGATGAAGGCGCTTATCGATGAGGCTTGATCAATACCTGGTCGCGCACAAGGGTTTTATCTCCCGTCACCGCGCCCAGCAAGAAATCAAATCCGGCCACGTTTGTGTGAATGGAGACGTTGTCTCAAAGCCTTCGTTTCGAGTGCGAAAGGACGATTTGGTCGAGGTCTTCGCGCAAAACCCGTATGTGAGTTATGGCGGGGTGAAACTCGAAGCCGCCCTCCGTCAATTTTCGCTAGATTTCAAAGACAAAACCATTCTCGACGTCGGTTCCTCAACCGGGGGATTTACCGATTGCGCGCTTGCTAACGGCGCAAAGAAAGTTTACGCCGTCGATGTCGGCGATCGTCAAATGGACCCTTCCCTGCGACAAGATTCCCGGGTGCTTTTGCGGGAAAACACCAATTTCTTAGACATCAAAACGAGCGATTTTTCCGACATCGACGTTGTCATCGTCGACGTCAGTTTCACATCCGGACTCCCCATGGTATTCCATGCGGCGAAACTTTTTGAGGACGCTACAATTTTGGCGCTGTTGAAGCCTCAGTTCGAAGGCGGAAGGTCTTTAAAATCGGGCGTTGTCAAGGGATTGAAACCGCTTCGTCGTATTGTACGGGGGTATCTTGAGGATTTAGGGAAAGCCGGTCTTGCACCTTGTGCGATGATTGAGTCGCCTAGGCAAGACAAACGCGGAAACCGTGAATTTTTCGTTTTGATCGATCCTAAACGCCCCGGGCAAAGCGTCGAAGCTTTGCTTGAGACGATAAATGAAAAGAGGTGTCCGAATGCTCAAACACCTTAGCGTGAAAAATTTCGCCATCATAGAAAACATCGAGGTGTCCTTTGAAGGCGGCATGAACGTTCTGACCGGAGAAACCGGCGCGGGCAAGAGCTTGTTGATCGATGCGATCGGCCTGCTTTTAGGCGATCGCGCGGACAAGGAAGTCGTGCGCAGCGGGCAACGCCACGCCGAAGTGAGCGGGGTTTTTGCGCCGCTCAACGAAGCGGTCAAAGACGTCTTGAATGAAAACGATATCTTGTTTGAAGACGACGAACTCTTAATCAAGCGGCGCATCAGCGCCGACAAAAGCAATCTCATCAAATGCAACGGCGAGACGATCACGTTGGGCGAGTTGCGTAAAATCACCGCACACATCGCCGACATCCACACCCAGCACGACACCAAGCGACTCATCAATCCTGACACCTACTTGGAGCTTCTTGATGGCTACGACTCGGCCATTGGAAAACGGCTAGAAACCTATCAAACAAAGCGTGATGCCTACCTTGAGGTTTTCCGAGAACACCAAAACCTCAAATCCAAGCGCCAAAGCACCTTGGAACAGATGGATCTCATTCGCTTCCAGCTTGAAGAAATCGACGCGCACAATCTTACAAGAGGCGAGGAAGAAGAAATTGAATCCCGTTTGAACACACTAAAAAACTTTGACGAAATATTCCAGTCGGTCCAAGCCGCCTACACGGCGCTTGAGAAAAAGGGCGTCTTAGAAGAAACCTACGGCGCCGCACAAGAACTCAGCGACATCGCGGATTACGACGAGGGCTACAAAGAATTGAAAGACCGCGTCGAAAGCGCGTATTTCGAACTCGACGATATCAAACAGACTTTGTCCGAAAAACTTGACGGCCTCGATTTCGACCCGGAAGAACTCGACGAACTCGAAACCCGGAGACATACGCTTTCGACCTTGAAAAACAAATACCACAGAAGCGTCGAAGAAATCCTGGATTATCGCGAAGAAATTCAAGAAGAACTCGAAAACTATAGCGATTACGACGGGTTGTTAGCGCAAACCGAAACACGCCTGAAAGAGCGCTTCGAAGAGCTTTTGAAAGCCGCGTCTTCTTTGAGCGAACAACGCAAAAAGACGGCTCGCTCCATCGAAACGGCCTTGATGAGTGAACTCGGCGATTTGGAACTCAAAAACGCCGCCTTCGAAATCGTCTTTGAGAAAACCGAACCGGAAGATTGTTTCGACGCCGAACGGTTTGGACCCTCCGGTCTCGACGCTGTCGATTTTCACCTCACCACCAACAAAGGCGAGCCTCTCAAACCCTTGAAAAATGTCGCAAGCGGCGGCGAACTCTCGCGCATCATGCTTGCGCTCAAAACACTTTTGGTGCGGCAAGAAACGCTCAATTTGATGATTTTCGACGAAATCGACAGCGGCGTCAGCGGCTATGTGGCTTCGCAAGTCGCCAAAAAAATGCGTTCCATCGCTAAAGACATGCAAGTTTTGGCGATTACGCACCTTCCGCAAGTTGCCGCGGCGGCCCACCGCCATTACCACATCTTCAAAACCTCAAACGAAGAGCGAACCGCGGCGCAAATCAAGCCTCTCGACCACGAGGGACGCATCCGCGAACTCGCCGTCATGATTTCTTCGGATGAAGTGACCACTTCAGCTCTTCAAAGCGCCGAAGAACTGCTCAAATAAAAAAAGCGCCGCGGCGCTTTTTATTCTTAGGCAAAGACTGCTTGATACATAATGACGATGGTTGTGGCGATCAAACCGAGCAGGAAAGCCACGACAAGGACCATGACCACGACTTTTCCCCATTTTTTCTTCAAAGGGTTTACGTAGATGGTTTCTTGTTCGGGTTGCGGTTTCTTTTTGCGCTTTTTGCTTTCAGGCATGTTTTCACCTCTTCGTTGGAATAAGCTTCGCAACACTCATTATAACGTATAAGCACAGAAAAGGAAAGTTTTCTATGAAGAAATATCGTATCCTCTTTCACATCGATTTGAACGCGTTTTTCGCCAGTTGCGAAGAAGCGGAAGACCCGGGTCTTAAAAACCGCCCCATCGGCATCGGAGGCGGCGACCGCGGCATTTTGACGACGGCGAATTATGAAGCGAGAAAATTCGGCGTCAAAAGCGCCATGCCCGTTATGGAAGCGAAGAAAAGGTGTCCTCGGCTGAAGGTTTTGCCGGTCAACTTCACCCTGTATGAAAAATACAGCCGGCTATTTTTCGACTATCTCTCCGGATACACGAAACAGATGGAACCGGCCTCCATCGACGAAGCCTATCTCGACATGACCGAAGCGACAAAAGGCAAGCACCCGCTCGATGTGGCCAAAAAAATACAAAGCGACTTGTTGAAACGATACAAACTGCCCGTGAGCATCGGCATAGGCCCCAACCGTTTTCTCGCGAAAATGGCGTCGGATATGAAAAAACCGCTTGGCATTACCGTGCTTCGCAAACGGGACGTCAAGAAAAAGCTGTGGCCGTTGCCGATTGAGGATTTGCACGGCATCGGCAAAAAAACGGTGCCGAAAATAAAGCTGCTCGGCATTGAGACGATCGGCGATTTCGCTCGCTTCAAGGACAAACAAAAAATCGCCGCGTTTTTGGGCAACCAAACGGAGTCTTTCCTGGCCAAAGCCCACGGCGAGGGCAGCGCCGTCGTCGACCCTTCCCGTCAAGAGTCCCACCAAAGCGTCGGCAACTCGAAAACGTTCGAAGGGTTTCTTCACGAATACCAAGAGATGGTGCAGGCTTTAAGAAGGCTTTGTTCGAATGTTAGTTCGCGACTCAAAGACAAAGATTTGGCCGCAAAAACGATTGCGGTGCAGGTGCGTTTCAACGATTTTGAGAACCGTTCGAAACATTTCACATTTCCTTATCACACCAACGATTTCTACAAGATGTTCACCGAAGTCGAACGCCTCTTCGACGATTTGTACAAAGAAAAACCCGTGCATTTGCTTGGCGTGAGCACTTCGAATGTCGAAAAGACGAAGACGTTGTTCAAGCAGCTTTCCATTTTTGAAGTGAAAGAGAAAAAACCCAGCGACGACAACGTCGACAAGGTGCTAAAAAGCATCAACGCCCACTACGACAAACCGCTTTTGAAAAAAGGCGTCGACGATCCGACCACCGACAAATGACGATTGTTGTCGCGTGGGCTTTGTGATAGAATAATTTTATAAGCAACAACACGATGTTAGGGGTGTGTTTATGAAACGATGGATATTGGCCGGTGTCTTCTTGCTGTTTGCGGCCTTGTTGGGCGCATGTGAAGAAGAACAGGTCATCGAGACCATTACGCCGACATTCACCGGTATGGAAATCAACGGGCGCGATCCGCTCACAGAAGAGGGTGAAATCGACCCGTACTTTTTGCAAAAGGACGATGTCTTCGAAGTGGAGATTTTTTTGGACAACCCTTCGAACTTGCCCATCAACCTCATACGCATGCACGGACGTTCTTTCCGTGCGAGCCGCTTTGAGGAGGGAAGCACCAACGAACATATCGTTTTGCGCATCAACGCCGGTTCGATTCCCGGAGACAGCGAACATACGTTGAATGAAATCGAATACATAGATGACGGTGTGGAAGCTCTAAACATCACCGAGGACAACCAATACGGTATCCGCATCTTGAAAGACGCTCCGCAAATCAATCTCCAAAGCGTGACGCCAAACGAAAACTCTTTGAATTTTGTGCTGAATCTTGCCGACCCCGACGATACGTTCATCGAGGGGCATTTGGATTTAATGGACGGAGACGATGTGGTGAAAAGCATGGAGATTACGCCGGGCAGCCATTCCTTTGAGGGGTTGTTGAGCGATAAAGAGTATACGTTCAAAGCTTACGGCGATTACGAGTTGAACGACGACGAAGGTGTCTATGAAGACGTCGAATTGTTCGCAAGCGCGCCGATTTCGACTTTGGCCAAAGATTCGCCTGCCGCGTCGATTGAGAACGTCGAAGCCTCGGAAACCGATGTCACATTCGACCTCGATTTCTCCGACCCTTCGGATGTTTTGCTTGAGGACGGTTTGCAGGCGCGCATTTATAACGACGAATACGAAGACACGATGGCGCTCGATTTGGAAGACCTTTCCGGCTTGGCTTTTTCGGGTCTTTTAAACAACAACGAATACACCATAGAGATTCTGGCCGAATACGACCTCAAAGACGGCGAAGGCGTTAGAAGCGACGTTCGTTTGGGCACGTACACGTTTACGACGCTTGAACGGGAGATGCCCGGCGTGGGCACGACCCTCACAAGCGTCAGCGAAACGCGCCTCGTTTGGTCGATCGACACGACGGCTCTTAATGAGATTGCCGTTCCCTCATCGGTCAGCGCCAGAGTTTTTGACGAGACAAGCGGTGAAAAACTTGCGCAGACCAGTTTGGCCGAAGACCAAGCGGTGTTCGACGTCGACGGATTTTTCGCCGACCGGGAAATACGGCTTGAGATATGGGCGGAATACGACCTTGACGACGGCGAAGGCATCCGTCATGGAAAGGTCCATGAAGAAACGGTGCGCACCGATCGCAACCAAAAACCTACGGGCAGCGTCAACTCCATGGACCTCCACCAAGATTCCATCGATTTCTCCGTGTCCTTAAACGACCCCTTCTCTACGGCGGTTGCGGATACGTTTGTGGCCAGGTTGTACGCAGAAGACGAAGATCGAACGTTGAAAGCCGAGAAAACGTTGAACGGAGGAGGCAGTTACACCTTTGAAGATCTGTCGGTCTACAAAGACTACGCCTACTCCATCGAAATATACATCGATTACAACCTTCGCGATGGCGAAGGCGACCATGCCGACCATTATCTCGACTCAAAATACGCCAAGGCGAACACCCGCGCCAAAGCGCCTGTTGGAGAAATTGAAGAATGGAACGCCGGCCAAGACAGCGTGACGTTTGCCTACACCGTCTTAGACAACGACGAAACCATCGTGGAAGACGGACTGAAAGCGTTCATAAACGGCGAAGAAGTCGCGCTTGAGAACTTGAGCGGCACCGAAACCCTAAGCGAGCTGCTCTCCGGCAAAGAATACACGTTGAGGCTTGTGGCGGAGTACAACCTCGGCGACGGCGTGACCACGGAAGAACTCGCGACGGCAACGTTCACCACGGAAGAAAAGAGCGCCGGAACAGGCGAGATCGTCGACGTGGAGAAAGCGCTGGGCGAGTTTGGCGTGACCGTCGCGCTCGACGATAAGGACGAGACGTTCGTCAACGGCGCAATCTTGGAACTTCTGAAAGACGGTTCGGTGCTTGAAAGCGAAAGCGTGGAAGACGGCGACACGGTTGTCTTTGACGGATTGGACGAAGACTACGATTATGAATTGCGTCTACGCGCCGAGATTGATGTGAACGACGGCGAAGGCGCTAGCGATACAATCCTTGACACCGGGATTTACACAAGCGTAATCATTTTATTGCCCGAGATTACGTTGGAAGCAGAAACCATTAGTGAATCGCGAATTGTGTGGTCGATCGACACGACAGCCCTTGAGGGTATCGCCGAGCCATCCAGTTTAGAAATCAAGGTTTTTGACGATGTAAGCGATGAACTATTGACGACTAGCTCTTTGGCAAAAGACAACGTTTCGTTTGAGGTTGAAGGTTTATACGCGAATCAATCCATCCGGCTTGAAATTCATGGAACCTACGATTTGGAAGATGGCCGGGGCGAACAAGAAGGGTTGATGTACGAAGATTACGTGACAACATCGGAAAACCAAAAACCTACGGGCAGCGTCAACTCCATGGACCTCCACCAAGATTCCATCGATTTCTCCGTGTCCTTAAACGACCCCTTCTCTACGGCGGTTGCGGA
>SL_8KL_010_SEDDRAFT_10002137_pt1 | contig 16871 bp, 13 predicted proteins | sample SodLakKL_010_SED_4_FD_11160 | JGI IMG/M metagenome (IMG submission 11160)
TCTAATTTCAAAAGCCTTTCAATGCTTCAATATATTTTTCAATATATTCTTGTTTGTGTTTTGATTTGTATTGCATTATATAACGTGGGTGCTCAAGAGGTATGAGTTTATTAAAGAAACCATGTTCCTGGTTTAGCTTATTGATTATTTTGAAGTTTTTGCCTGAACCAAGACAAAAGCATACGTCGGTTTTGATGCCTTTAGCAATATGTGCCTTTATTGAATTAATAAGAAAACCTTTTATCCTGTTAAACAAATCTATACTGTCGTAGTAGTTGAAGTTTACTTCTTTATCATTATTATTGATTTTTACGAAAAAACCTTAGCTTAATAAATCACATCGCTTCTTTTGGCACTACATACCCCTCTATCTTGATGATCCTTGTATTTTCGGGCGAGTTGCTGTGGATGATTAGCTTGCGATTTATCGGGCCAAGACGTGAAGAATTATATTTCATCTGAATAAAAGCTTCTTCCCCCGGTTCGATGGGTTGTCTTGGCCATGCCGGAACAGAAACGCCGCACGAACTCCTGACGTTATAAACCTGCAAGGTGGTATCACCTTCATTGGTTAATATAATTCGACTGGTAGTGTTGCTGTTTTCTATAATTGTATCGTAATTAATTACTTTCTTATCTGTTTGCAACTGTGGATGCTTCGTTTTTTTTCTATCTTCTTGATATTGCCGGTCTTGCGTGTAACATGGGATTAAAATAATTGATGACAGCAAAATCGTAATAAAAGCAAAAAGAAAAAAACGACTTGTAAAACTATCAGTCATAATTTAAAGTAAATTTAAAAATATATAAGTCATTAATAATTTCCATTTCTCACCTCACACCTCACAACTCACACCTCACAACTCACAACTCACAACTCACAACTCACAACTCACACCTCACAACTCACAACTCACAACTCACAACTCACCTCTAAAAGACCCTCTCGCAATTGACTCAAATTCCTCATACCACTTTTCACCGTATTTTCTTATCAAAGCATCTTTGGTAAACTTATAAACCGGAATATTTAGTTTCTTTCCATGTTTTCTTGCAGGGTCACAAATAGGCCATTTGTGGTAGTTTACAGCATCAAAACCGTTGTTTTTAGATATCCTGATAGGGTAAAGGTGACATGAAATAGGTTTACGGAAGTTGATATACCCATTAAAATATGCTTTTTCTATAGTGCACCTGGCAATATTATCTTCATCATAATAAACGTAAACACATTGTTTATCACCTACTAATGGTGTAGTTAAATCACCTTCAAAGTCTTTAACATATACCCCTTGCTGAGCAATTGCCTGTATATTTTGGTGTGATAAATAAGGTCTTACCGAAGGGTATATAGCTTGTAATATCTCGGTTTCTTCTTCTGTAAGAGGTGCTCCGGCATCACCTTCAACACAGCAATTGCCGAGGCACTTTTTTAGGTCGCATGAAAAACAAACTTCCAGCAAATCTTCAGATACAATAGTTTCACCTACAATAATCATTTAGTGTATTTAAATTATTTCAGAACATGTTTTTACTTAAATCCATTATAACTTAAATAAATCACCACCGAACGTAATGAGCTCGCGCCTGCCCTGTTTTTTCGGGGGATACCATTTAAGTTATATTTATGTGAACAAATTTCAAAACTCAAATATAAACCCAGTTTGCTGCGCTCGGTTGTTTTTTGTTAAATTTCAATTTAGAAAGTTAGAAATTAGATAATAATTTTTGCTTCAAAAGTATAAAATTTTGAATATTTCTTATAAATTTGTAGTAAACAAAAAATTAAAAATTATGGATAGAAGAGATTTCTTAAAAAAGGGCTTTGTATACAGTTTTGCGGGCAGCATGATGGCCACTGCCTCAGGTTTTATGTCCAAAGTTTTTGGTCAAACTAACAATAATCCTGACTTGGTTGCTGTTCGAGGTGCCGACCTTGTTACCATGTATAAACGAGGTATTGAAGAAATAGGTGGAATGAGCAGGTTTGTAAAGCAAGGGCAAAGAGTAGTTGTTAAACCCAACATTGCCTGGGATGTTTCCCCTGAGAGAGCCGGAAATACCAACCCTGAGCTGGTAAAAGCAATTATAGAAAGTTGTTATGATGCCGGTGCAAGAGAGGTTTTAGCCTTTGACCATACATGTGACAATTGGCAGCGGACATACGAAAATAGTGGAATAGCAGATGCTGTAGAAGCTGCCGGAGGGCGTATATTACCGGGTAACGAAGAAAGATATTTTCAGGAAGTTGATATACCCGGCGGTAAAACTCTTACTAAAGCTAAGGTACATGAACTGATCCTGGAATCAGACTTATACATAAATGTGCCGGTACTTAAACATCATGGTGGAGCAACTCTTACTGTTGCTATGAAAAACCTTATGGGAGTTGTTTGGGATCGTGGTTATTATCACAGGAATGATCTGCATCAATGCATAGCAGATTTTTGCCTCTTTGAACCTAAACCAACACTTAATATTGTAGATGCTTATTATGTAATGACACAAAACGGACCGCGAGGTACATCTACATCTGACCTTACCACCATGGAAAGCCTTCTTATATCCCCCAATATGGTTGCTATTGATTCTGCCTGCGCACAGCTTTATGGAGCTGACCCCCGGGATATTGGACATATGCGCATTGCTGATGAATTGGGTATTGGTAAGATAGACCTTGGTGAATATAAAGTTGAAAGAATATATCTCTAAGTTATAAACATATTTTGTACAAAAGGGTAATATTACTTTTGTAAAATTTTTGAAAATAACTTGGAGTTATGAGTGAAATAATTTGTGCAAATTTTGCAGGTTAATTATTTAACTCAAAATAATAATATATCCGCCCCCTTCTAACTACTAACCACTATGGAATCATTTATAAATAAATTGATTTGCAGAAATTGTAATTAAAACTAAAAGATAAAATTTTAAAATTATGAATCTTCGTCATTTAAAGAAATTTCGTGTAGTCATTTCATTAATAATATTTGCTTTTATTTTACTACTATTTCTTGATATTAGTACCCCACTTATAGATACAGTATCTAAATTTTTCTTGCGCTTACAGCTTTTTCCGTCCCTGCTCAGGTTTTTTGCTCTTTTCTTTACTATTTCAGGACTGGGTTTTATATTTATCATCTTGCTCTCATTATTCTTTGGCCGTGTTTATTGTTCTACACTTTGTCCTTTGGGCACGCTGCAGGATATTATAATAGTAATATCAAGAAAGTTCAAATCAAGAAAAAAGAAAAAGTTTGTTTATAGCCGTAACTCAAATCGCATTTTAAGATATGGTATATTAGGTATTACGATATTGTTTTGGTTGTTTGGCAGTTTGTTTTTTGTAAATTTACTTGATCCATATAGTAATTTTGGAAAGATAGCGGTAACATTTTTTCAGCCACTGTTTTTTTGGATAAATAATACAATTAACATAGCATTGGAAGGCTTTGATATATATGCATTATCTACTATGGAAATAAAAAGCGTTCCTTTCTATGTAGTTACTGTTTCAACGATTATTTTGTTGGTAGTTGCCGGGCTTTCCATATGGCGTGGAAGATTATTCTGTAACACAATTTGTCCGGTAGGAGCGGCTTTAGGACTTATATCTGAAGTGTCATTGTACAAAATTGGTTTTACAAAAGACTTTTGTAATAATTGTATGAAATGTGAACAGGTATGTAAGGCACAATGTCTTGATAGTAGAAATAATTTTGTTGATCAAAGCCGTTGTGTTAGTTGTTTTAATTGTTTTACCTCTTGCCCTAATAATGGATTATATTACAAATACAGGTATGAAGGCGCTAAGATGACTGAAAAAATAACACATGATAAAACTACTAAACCCAATGAAAAGCAAGGAACTGATAGACGAAATTTTCTGATGGCTATTGCTTCAGCAACACTTGCATTACCGTTGCTTAGCAGCCGGAAGTTGTTGGCGCAAAACAACGGAGCCGGTTCTATTCCGTCCGGAACAGCTTACCCTGTGACACCACCGGGTTCACTAGGCTACGAGCATTTTACCGGTAAATGTATTGCATGTTATTTGTGTGTCAGCGTATGTCCCTCTAATGTGATTGTTCCGTCATTTTTTGATTATGGACTGCAAGGATTTATGCAACCTAAGCTGGATTATAATAAAAACTATTGCATTTATGATTGTGTAAGATGTACGGAGATTTGTCCTACAGGCGCTATTACAGAAATTTCAGAGGAAGAGAAAAAAACAACACAACTTGGAGTTGCAAAATTTCTCTACGAAAGTTGCACAGTGGTAGTTAATGGAACCGACTGCGGCGCTTGTGCTGAATATTGCCCTACGCCAGCTTTGCAGATGATTCCTTACAACGGTATTTTTATACCTGAAGTTCATCCCGAATACTGTATCGGGTGTGGCGCATGCGAATATGCATGTCCTACAGAACCATATAAAGCTATCTTTGTCGAAAGCAATCGTGTACATGATGAGGCATTACCTGTTGATGAAGGTGAAGGGCCTCAAGAACATGATGAGGATGAATTCCCGTTTTAATCATCGCCGATAAAATTACAGTTATCAATATTCCAATAACTGTAATTTGTTTATTATTGCTTAACTTTGTTAATTAACTGGAATAATGTTTTTAATGAAGTCACAAATTAATTCCTTTTAGTAACATAAAAAACTTAAAGCTATGATGGAGAAAAAATTGGTTGACCTTATACAAGATAGCATAACTAATAATTGGGATATCCAGGCAATGACCAATTATAAGGGGGATAGCGTTACCTATGGTGAAGTGGGAGAAAAAATTGCAAGTTTGCATATCATTTTTGAAGCATGTGATATAAAAAAGGGCGACCATGTTGCTTTGGTCGGCAAAAACTCAATAAATTGGGCTATCACTTATCTGGCTACTGTAACTTACGGCGCTGTTATTGTTCCTGTTTTGCCCGATTTTAAGCCTAACGAAATGCATCATATTATAAATCATTCCGATGCAAAAATTTTATTTGTTGCAGAGAATATATTCGAAAATCTTCAAGAATCCAAGATTAAAGAAATTAGTCATATATTTTCCCTTACTGATTTTTCATTGCTTTCTCCTTCCAAACAAAAAAATGTTAAGCGGGTAGTAGAAGACCTTCCTGCTGCTTTAAAAAAGAAATACCCGGAAGGGTTAAATTCAAAAGTTTTTAATTTTGATCGCATTGAAAATGACAAACTTGCCAAAATAAGCTACACATCCGGAACTACCGGTTTTACAAAGGGTGTGATGATTTCTAATAACAACCTGGTTGCTAATATTATTTATGCTAATAAGAACATGCCACTTGAACCCGGCGACAAAATTGTTTCATTTTTACCACTGGCACATTGCTATGGTTGTGCATTTGAGTTTCTTTGGCCATTTACCCTGGGATGTCATATTACTTTCCTTACCAAAACCCCATCGCCGCAAATCATTCTGCAGGCTTTCAAGGAAATTAGACCCAAACTTGTTTTAGCAGTACCCTTAATTATAGAAAAGATATATAAGAAACAACTTCTGCCTGTATTGAACAAATCAAGTATTAAACTGATTCTAAAAACACCATTGCTAAATAAGGTTATAGAAAAAAAGGTTCGTAAAAAACTTATTGACGTTTTTGGTGGTAATTTCCATGAGATTGTCATTGGTGGAGCTCCTTTAAACAAAGAAGTTGAAGAGTTTTTGCATAAAATTAGATTTCCATTTTCTATTGGTTATGGTATGACAGAATGTGCTCCTTTGATAAGCTATGCTAATTGGGATAAAACTAAACTCGGTTCGGCAGGTAAAATTGTGGATACTTTGGAAATAGATATAGACTCAAATGATCCATATAAAGAAGTTGGTGAAATAATGGTTAAAGGTGAAAATGTAATGAAAGGTTATTATAAAAACCCTGAGGAAACCAATGCCACCTTTGAAGATGATGGATGGATGCGTACAGGCGATCTGGGTCTCATAGATAAAGAAAACTTTGTTTTTATTATGGGAAGAAATAAAAGCATGATCCTGGGGCCTTCCGGTCAAAATATCTATCCCGAAGAGATTGAGGCCAAATACAACAACATGCCTTATGTGGCAGAGTCCCTGGTAATTGAAAAAGATAATAAGCTTATTGTTTTGATATATCCTGACTATGAATTAATGGATAAAAATGATGTTAAGGACAATGAATTAAAAGATATATTTGAATCCCATCGTAAAACGCTAAATGATGAAATGCCCGATTTTATGGGAGTATTCGAGACACGAATATTTGCCGAAGAGTTTGAAAAAACCCCTAAAAAGAGTATAAAACGATTTTTATATGATAATGTCTAATTTTTAGGGTTTAAGTGTTGTATATTGGCCTTTCTAAATTTGTCCCGGAGAGTTTTTAAATTCTAATAAACAATAACACAAAATCCTTTGTTATTTTATTAACAATTCAATGTTTTTTGTTATTTTTGTGTTAATAACAAAATAATATAAATATAAAAATATACTCCATATTATATATGAATAAAACCTTAAAGATACGTGATGTTACACTACGCGATGGCCAACAGTCACTTTTTGCTACCCGGATGAACCAGGAGCAAATTGACAGGGTATTGTCATATTTTAAAGAAGCGAACTTTTATGCTATGGAAGTTTGGGGTGGTGCAGTACCTGACTCTGTTATGCGTTATTTGGATGAAGACCCATGGTCACGGTTGGAAAAAATAAAATCAGTTATAGGTGATTCTTCAAAGCTTACTGCATTGTCAAGAGGTCGAAACCTGTTTGGTTACAACCCCTATCCCGATCGGGTTATTGAAGGCTTCAACCGGAATGCCGTAAACTCAGGCATTGATATTATGCGGATATTCGATGCCTTAAATGATACAAATAATATAAAATCTACAATAAAGTATGTTAAAGAAAATGGAGGATTAGCTGATTGTACTGTTTGTTATACTGTGGATCCCAAGTTTAGAAAAAGAGACAGGATAAGAGCTTTTTTGCAAGGTAAACGGTTGCCAAAGAAGATTTTTACTATAGAATATTTTGTTAAAAGAGCCATGGAGCTTGAAAAATTGGGAGCGGATATTGTTACGATAAAAGACATGGCCGGACTTATTCCGCCGGTGAAAAGCGGCCTAATTATTGACCTCATTAAGCAGGAAACAAATATCCCCGTTAACTTCCATACTCACTCAACCCCGGGTTATGGATTAGCATCTGTCCTTACTTCTATTATTAATGGCGCTGACATTATTGATACCTCAATCATGAATTTTGCCGGAGGTCCTGCTGCACCGGCTTTTGAAATCATACAACTGTTTTGTGATAAGTTAGGCGTAAAAACTGATGTTAATCTGGACGCTGTTGTAAATATTAACAATATTTTAAAAGATGTTCGACAGGAACTCGAACCTTACGATACCTATAAAATTTTTCCGCGCGATTTTGATATCACAAAGGACAAGCTACCTCCCGAAATAGATGAGTTGTTTGATCAGGCAATAGATTTTGCTCAGAGACGTAAGGAAAAGGCCTTACTTGAAACAACACAAAAAATAGAAGCATATTTTAACTTTCCACCTCCTGCTGATAATGTACGTAAAGCTGAAATTCCCGGTGGCATGTATTCAAATATGCTTGCGCAGCTTAAACAGCAAAATATGGAAGATATGCTGCAGCGGGTTCTTGATATAATACCTACAGTTAGACTGGATGCCGGCTGTCCTCCATTAGTTACCCCTACAAGTCAGATAGTAGGAGTACAGGCTGTAAATTGCATTGTCGACGAAAATAATGACAGGCCTTTTTATACCACTAAATCAACACAGTTTGTCAATCTTGTAAAGGGAATATATGGCAAAACCCCCTTACCTGTTGACCCGGAATTCCGAAAACAAATTGCCGGACACAAAAAAGAAAAACCTTACGATCCTAGTGAGTATCAAAAACCGGAAAATCCAATTTTAGATGAACTCGGAGGTGTATATCTGGCTCAAAATGAGAAGGAAGAGTTGTTGCTGGAACTATTTCCTGCTGTGGCAACAAACTTCCTGCATAAGCGGGTTGAGCAAAAATACATGGAACAAATAAATGCCATAGAAGAAGAAAAACGTCAAAAGTACCTGGAAGAAAAGAAAAAATACGAAAGTTTGTCAGAAGAAGAAAAGAAAGAACGACTCCTGGAAGGACTTTACAATTACCAATGGTCATCTTTTGACAGGGGAGTTTCTGATAAAGAGGATAGTTGATTTGAGTTTTGTTGAAAAATTTTAGTAAACTAATATACCAACTCGTATAGTATCGTCTAAATGTTGATATAGCAAGTAAAAGCGCGGTATTGCAAGCTTTTACTTGAACTTTATAAACGTATTTTTAAGTTTTTTTAACCCAAAAAGAGTTGTTATTTTACTAACAACTCGAAAATATTTGCTAGTTTTGCTCTCTGTTATTTTAATAAGACATAAAAAATAATGAATTCTTGTTATTATAGCAAAAAGTAATAATAAATAGTTTGTGTATTTTTTTTAATTTCGCACCTGTTATTTATTAAACACATTAACTGAAAATAGTAATTTGTTTTTTATTGTGGCAATAACGTTGGTTTGAAATACTATTATATCAAATAAAAGAAATATTGAGTTAACTCAATGGCCAAATTTTACCAAAAAACTTGGAAGTAAAACAAACATCAAATAAACATAATTACAAAGATGCAAAATAAACTTCAGGAACTAACGGAGAAACTATACCAGGAGGGTGTAGATAAAGCAAATGAAGAGGCTGAAAAGATCGTTAATGATGCTAAAAAAGAAGCAGATGATATAGTGTCAAAAGCCAAGGAAGAAGCTGATAAAATTTTGAAAGATGCAGAAAAAAATGCAGAGGAAATCAAGAAAAATTCCCTAAACGAGTTACAATTAGCTTCCAAACAGGCTATTTCTGACCTAAAACAGCGTATTATAAACCTCATAGAGTTGAAGTCTGTAGAGCCTTCTACGAAAGAGGCTTTTGACGACAAAGAATTTACCAAAGATATTATATTGACCATCGTAAAAAATTGGGACCCACAAAATGAATCCCAAGTTGATCTGAAAGTCCTGCTGCCGGAAAAACAAAAGAAGGAGTTTGAACAGTTTTTTAAGTCAAAAGCTAAAGGTGTCCTTGATAAAGGCGTTGAAATTGAATTTTCCGAAAACATTAAAGGAGGTTTCAGAATCGGACCAAAAGATGGTAGCTATCTTATATCTTTTACTGATAAAGATTTTGAAAACTTTTTCAAAACATTTTTGAGGCCACGCCTTATTGAAATGATTTATGAGGACAAAGATAAGGAAAAAGAAGCCAAGAAAAGTGAATCAAAAGAGAAGGAATCTAAAAAGAAAGGTGAAGACAATCAAAAATCAAAGTAATCTTTATCCTATAGAATATTAGAATTTTGTTCCCGGGATTTCCAATTTTAGATTTCTTATTATTTGCTTGTTAAACAACAACATACATTATTATTATTATTTTATGTTTTGGAAGATTAAAAGAAATTACTATTGTTTAATTGCAGGCTTGCAAGATATAGATCTTGACACCCATAAGCTTCTTTTTGATCATAAGGATTTAAAAGAGTATTTAAAATATGAACTTCACGAGGATGATTATGCCTTAGTTGAAAAACTCTTTTTACCTTATGATAATAAGAATTTACTTAATATTTTACAAAAAAATGAAGAGCCTTTTGATGAGAAAGGGAACTTTTCATTGGAAATGCTTGAGGAAGAAATCAAAGAGCCAACATCTTTGCCGGATTATATGATCAAGTTTATTCATGCTTTCAAAGAAAAAGAACCATTTTATCCGGAAATGAGTTCAGAAAATGAGCTTACTTATTTGTTTTATAATGAGATGCTTTCTGAAAGAAATGATTTTTTGAGGTGGTGGCACGAATTTCAGATGAATATTCGCAATATTTTAACAGGATTAAATTGCAGAAGATATTCTATAAACCCTGAACATCAAATAATTGGCGATAATGAAGTTGCCGAGGCTATAAGAAAAAGTCATGCAAAAGACTTTGGTCTTTCTAATAAGCTAGATTATGCTGAAGAGGTCCTTGGAATAGGGCGAACGGAAAATTTGCAAGAACGCGAATTGGCTGTTGATAAATTTAAATGGAACTACCTTGAGGAGTTTATATTCTTTGAATATTTTACTATTGAACGTGTTTTGGCTTTTACCATAAAAACTAATATGGTAGAGCGTTGGCTTTCTTTAGATAAAGAGCAAGGCAGGGAAATGTTTAAAAAGCTTATAGAAGAATTGCAAACAAGTTATAATTTACCGGAAACATTTACGAAAAAATAATTAATATTTATGAACACAATTGGTAAAATAACCGGAATTATTTCCAACCTGGTTATTGTTGAAACTACGGAAAAAGTTGCTCAAAATGAAATATGCTATATTAAGCATGGGGATGAGCAATTAATGTCCGAGGTTATAAAGATCATGGGCAAAAAAGTTTATATCCAGGTTTTCGAAAGTACTCGCGGTTTGAAGATTGGTACTGAAGTTGAATTTGTAGGTCATATGCTTGAAGTAACTCTTGGTCCGGGCATCCTTTCCAAAAATTTTGACGGTTTACAGAATGACCTGGATAAAATGGAAGGAGTATTTTTACGCAGAGGCGAATATACGCATCCATTGGATGTTGAAAAAGAATATGATTTTAAACCATTGACCAAGAAGGGTGATAAAGTGCAGGCAGGTGACTGGCTTGGCGAAGTTACCGAAAATTGGATACCTCACAAAATAATGGTACCTTTTAGCTTTAATGGTCGTTATGAGGTAAAATCAATTGAGAATAAAGGGAAATATAAGATTGAGGATACTATTGCGGTACTATCTGATGAAGAGGGTAAAGAGCATAAAGTTACCATGGTGCAAAAATGGCCTGTTAAAATTCCTATTAAGTCTTATAAAGATAAGCCAAGGCCATTTAGGATTTTTGAATCGGGAATAAGAGTTCTCGATACTTTAAATCCGATGGCAGAAGGTGGTACCGGTTTTATTCCCGGGCCATTCGGCTCAGGCAAAACCGTATTGCAGCATAACCTGTCAAAAAATGCCGAGGCCGACCTTGTAATTATGGCAGCTTGTGGTGAACGAGCTAATGAGGTGGTTGAAATATTTACTGAATTCCCTGAGCTGGATGACCCGCGTAGTGGACGTAAACTCATGGAACGAACTACCATTGTTGCTAACACATCAAACATGCCGGTGGCTGCACGTGAAGCATCCGTTTATACTGCTATGACTATTGCAGAATATTACAGGGCTATGGGATTAAAAATCTTGTTACTTGCCGACTCTACTTCGCGTTGGGCACAAGCCCTGAGAGAGATGTCCAATAGAATGGAAGAGTTACCCGGACCGGATGGCTACCCTATGGACTTGCCGGCAATAATCTCTAATTTCTATTCAAGGGCAGGTTACGTTTATCTCAATAATGGCGAATCCGGATCTATTACCTTTATTGGAACAGTATCTCCGGCAGGTGGTAACCTGAAAGAGCCGGTTACAGAATCAACGAAGAAAACTGCCCGGTGCTTCTACGCCCTGTCTCAAAGTCGTGCTGACAGTAAAAGATACCCGGCTATAGATTCTATAGAAAGTTATTCAAAATATTTGGAATATCCCGAAATTATTGAGTATTTAAACGAAAATATCGACAACACCTGGACAGAAAATGTTCATTTTGCTAAAGATACTTTGCTCAGTGGTAAAGAAACTTTCGAACAAATAAACATTCTTGGTGATGATGGAGTCCCTATTGATTATCACTTACGGCATTGGAAAGCTGAGCTGATTGATTTTGTCATATTACAACAAGATGCTTTTGATGATATAGATGCTTCTACTTCATTTGAACGGCAAAATTATATGCTTAAAAAGGTAATTGAAATATGCAAAATGGATTTTGAATTTGACAATTTTGAGAAAGTTGCTGCTTATTTCAAAAAAGTAATAAATCAATGTAAGCAGATGAATTTTTCTGAATTTGAAAGTGATAAATTCAAAGAAAATGAAAAAGAGCTTGATAAATTATTAAAGGAAAAAAATTAGAATAATGGAAAGAGAAACTAAAGCTTTTCAGCGAGTATATACTAAATTGTATCAGTTAACCAAAGCTACCGTTTCCCTTCATGCGACGGGAATAGGAAACGATGAGCTTGCTGTTGTGGACGGCAGACCAGCCCAGGTGGTTAAAATCATTGATGATGTTGTTACTTTGCAGGTTTTTCAAGGTACTGAAGGCATATCTACTGAAGCAGAAGTTGTTTTTACAGGGAAAGCTCCAACCTTGAAAGTTGGAGATGACTTGACCGGTAGATTTTTCGATGCCTTTGGTAGACCAAAGGATGGAACTACAGAAATTATGGGGGAAGAGATAGAAATTGGCGCTCCATCGGTAAACCCTGTTAGAAGAATGCAACCTTCCGAATTTATAGCAACAGGTATAGCTGGTATTGATCTGAACAATTCATTGGTTACAGGACAGAAAATACCGTTTTTTGCCGACCCTGACCAACCTTTCAACCAGGTTATGTCTATGGTTGCCCTTAGCGCTCAAGCTGACAAAATTGTTCTTGGGGGTATGGGCCTTACTAATGATGATTATATTTTCTTTAAAAACGTCTTTGATAATGCCGGCGCTCTCGACAGGATTGTTGGCTTTGTTAATACTACTGAGGACCCGCCTGTTGAAAGACTTTTGGTACCCGATATGGCCCTTGCAACCGCAGAATATTTTGCAACCCAAAAAAATGAGAAAGTACTTGTATTGCTTACTGATATGACACTCTATAGCGATGCATTAAGTATTGTGTCAAACAGGATGGACCAAATTCCCTCCAAGGATAGTATGCCGGGTTCATTATATTCCGATTTGGCCAGACTTTATGAAAAAGCAGTACAATTCCCCGATGGGGGGTCCATTACTATTGTGGCAGTTACTACACTGTCAGGCGGAGATATTACTCATGCTGTACCTGATAATACAGGTTATATTACTGAAGGTCAGCTTTTCCTAAGAAAAGATACTGATGTTGGAAAAGTTATAGTTGACCCGTTTAGAAGCCTTTCCCGCCTTAAACAATTGGTTATAGGTAAAAAGACACGTGAGGACCATCCCCAGGTGATGAATGCTGCCATACGGCTTTATGCTGATGCTGCCAATGCCAAGACTAAGTTGGAAAACGGCTTTGATCTGACAGAATATGATGAGCGAACGCTTGATTTTGCAAAAGCATATTCTGAAAAACTTCTTGCAATTGATGTAAACATCGAAGTGGATGAAATGCTCGAAACAGCTTATGACCTGTTTGCAGAAAATTTTACACCGGAAGAGGTTGGCTTGAAAAAAGAACACGTAGAAAAATACTGGAAAACAAAATAATTAATCAGGAAAAAATATTCGCTCCGAATTATGGCGATAAAATTTCAATATAATAAAACTTCACTGCAAATTCTTGACAAGCAGCTCAAGATAAGGCTTAAAGCTTTACCTACTTTGCAAAACAAGGAAGCTGCCCTTCGTGTGGAGGTTAAAAAAGCAAAAAATGCTGCTGAAGAACTTGATAATAAGCTTGAGCAAAAAATGAAATCCTATGACAAAGTTATGGAGCTTTGGGAAGAGTTTGACAATAATCTTGTTAAAATAGAAGATGTTGATCTCTCTGTTAAAAAAATTGCAGGGGTTAAAACTCCAATACTTGAAGATGTCAGGTTTGAAGTAGATGATTTTAGTGTTTTCAATAAACCAATATGGTATCTTGATGGTATCGATATTGTAAAACAACTTGCACAAATTGCTATTGAAAAGGAAGTTTTTATAAGAAAAATGGAGCTTCTTGAGTATGCAAGAAAAAAAACCACTCAAAAGGTTAACTTGTACGAAAAAGTACAGATACCCGGTTTTGAAGATGCTATACGGAAAATAAAACGCTTTCTTGAAGATGAGGAAAACTTGTCAAAAGCTGCGCAAAAAATAGTTAAAGCACGTATAGAGAAACAGCAAATGGAGGAAAGTGTATGATTTTACCAATGTATAAATATTCTTTTCTTGTTTATCATCGCGAGTATGAGCAATTTCTTGAGGATATCAGGGAACTTGGTGTGGTAGATATTATAGAAAAGAAAGATGAGGCTTCGGAAGAGATAAAAGAAAAACATGACCTGGTAAAACAGATAACAACAACTATCAAGTTTCTTCAAAAGCGGGGAGTGGAGCAAAAAAAGCAAACATCAAAAGATGGAAAAGCAGTTTTTGAAGAGGTAAATAAGCTGCGCGATGAACAGGAAGAAAAGCTCCAACAGCTTAATACTCTCCAAAAGGAGATTAGCCTTGTTGCTCCCTGGGGTGATTTTTCGCTTGAAACAATTGATAAACTCAAGGAAAAAGGCATAAGTCTTAAGTTTTATACTTGTTCAGCAAAAAGATATCAACCGGAGTGGGAAGAAAAGTATCCTATTGAGGTTGTCGGCAAGCAGGCCGGAAGTATCTACTTCGTTGTTGTTGAGCGTGGCGATGAATCAATAGAACTGGATGCAGAAGAAGTTAGGGCACCCGAAAGACCTCTTTCCGAACTTAAACACTATGAGAAAAAGCTTAAAGAAGATATAGCTGAAATAGAAAAGGAATTTGACAAGCACGCAGCTCATAATATCAAGGCTCTTGAGGATTATCGTAAAGATGTGTGGATGACTACCGAATATGAAAAAGTTTGGGAAAATACCAACATGGAGGCCGAGGAAAAGGTTATGGTAATCGAGGGATGGGTACCCAAAAAGAAAGCCGCAGAACTGGATAAGTACCTTGAAAAACATAATATATTATATCTTAAATCTGAGCCTGATCCGGATAAAGAAAAAGTACCTATCTTGCTGAGGAATAAAAAGTTTTCAGAAAAATTTGAGTTGTTGGGTGAGTTTTATTCTTTACCAAAATATAATGAGCTTGATTTAACACCTTTCTTTGCACCGTTTTATGTATTATTTTTCGGCTTTTGCCTGGGGGATGCCGGGTATGGTATTCTTTTGGGAATAACCGCAATGTTGGCTAAAAAGAGAGTCAGACAGGAATTGACAAAAGTAATGATGCTTGTATTTTATCTTGGTGTGTCAACATTTTTGTTTGGCTTATTGAGTGGTACGTTTTTCGGCATTGATCTGTATGCTACCCAACTGCCGGTTTATAGTTCACTTAATGAATATATGGCAGCGCGGGGTACCGATATTAACGAGCAATTGTTTAATCTATCATTAATTTTGGGAGGAGCACAAATAGTGTTTGGACTATTCCTTAAAGCAATTAATGAAACTATGCAAATGGGATGGAAATTCGCTTTGAGTACAGTTGGTTGGATTGTGCTGATAATTGGAGGCGGTATAGTGTTTGCATTAAGCAATTATACCGAACTTTCAATGCAAATTGTCAATATCTTTCTTTATATGGTGCTGGGTATTAGTGGACTGTTTATTTTTCTTTTGAATCATCCCAGGAGAAATATTTTTGTCAATATCGGTGCTGGATTGTGGAATACATACAATATGGTTACCGGGGTTTTAGGTGACTTGCTTTCATATATCAGGCTTTTTGCATTGGGTATATCAAGTGCTATCCTGGGTTATGTATTTAACAGTATAGCTATTACTATGAGTGGTGATATCCCGGTGTTAAATGTCATTATTATGATTGTCATTTTGTTAATCGGTCATTCTATTAACCTGTTTATGTCTGGACTAGGATCTTTTGTTCATCCTTTGCGTCTTACATTTGTTGAATTTTATAAAAATGCAGGTTTTGCAGGTGGTGGAAAACATTATAATCCGTTTAGGAAGATTTAGTAAGTCTAAATTGAATAAATTTTAAATAAAAAACCGGAAATAGCAAAATACAAAAAACAAATAAATATCAATTACAAAATTCGAAATTACAAACTTTCAGTATATAAGTTTTGAAAATTTGATAATTGATAGATTGAAAATTATTTGAAATTTGAATATTGAAATTTGTGATTTTCTCTATTATTAAATAGATTCTTTGATTTTAAATAAAGATATAAATTAAATTTATTAATAAAAACTATAAACATTTTATATTATGGATCCAATTATTTTAGCTTACATTGGCATTGGCCTTATGGTAGGATTAGCAGGAATAGGAAGTGCATTTGGAACGTCTATGGGCGGTAATGCTTCAGTAGGTGCCATGAAGAAAAACGAGGAAGCTTTTGGTAACTACCTGGTATTAAGTGCCCTTCCCGGCACCCAGGGTCTATATGGCTTTATGGGGTATTTTATTTTAGCAGGGTTTTTAGTACCTGAGATTACCTGGACACAAGCTGCTGCTATATTTGGTGCAGGTCTTGCATTGGGCTTCGTAGGATTATTGTCCGGTATACGCCAGGGACAGGTCTGTGCAAATGGCATTGCTGCTATAGGCTCAGGACACAACGTGTTTGGAAATACACTTATTCTTGCTGTTTTCCCCGAACTATATGCTATCGTTGCCTTTGCAGCAACATTCTTGATCAGCCAGGCTCTGTAATTATTAGAGCTCGAAAGGGCTTTTGGAAATAAAATATTTAATGGTTTTACAAACCACGTAAAACCTCATATTAAATTGATAAACGGTTAATGTTATCAAGTGATAGCATTAACCGTTTTTTTTATAAATAAACACTAATTCCTGTTTTCCGGATAAAATTTTGTGCAAAAATGCAATTACCACATAATCATTTAGTAATAAATTTGTTCTTTGAAAAATGGGTGTCCCATCCTGAAATCAGGAGATGTTGTTAGTTGCTCTATATT
>SL_8KL_010_SEDDRAFT_10002138_pt1 | contig 16868 bp, 13 predicted proteins | sample SodLakKL_010_SED_4_FD_11160 | JGI IMG/M metagenome (IMG submission 11160)
GGCTGTGCTGAATGTTATGATCAGTTTTCAGAACGTCTGGAACCCCTGATCAAGCGGATCCAGGGCAGCAGTCAGCATGAAGGCAAGGTACCTAAAAGAAAAGGTGGAGATCTAAGATTAAGAAATGAATTGAACCACCTGCGGGAAGAACTGGACCAGGTTATTGCAGAAGAAAATTTTGAGAAGGCTGCAGAACTGAGAGATCAAATATATGAACTGGAAGACAGGCTGGGGAGTGAACAAAAGTGAATATAGGAGATCAGAATTTAAAATTAAGTCAGTGGATTTCAGGTGAAGGGCCACAGCAGGATATTGTTTTAAGCAATCGAATCCGACTGGCCCGTAATTTAGAAAAAACAGCCTTTCCCGGTCGGGCCGGCAGGGAAGAACTGAGCAAAATATCAAAAAAGATAAGAGAGACTAAAGAAGTGGAGAATAAAAATAATTTAAAATATATCGAGGTTAATAACATCTCACCGGTAGAGAGAAAAATTCTGGTTGAAAAAAATTTAACCAGCCCTTTTCATCTCCAGAACCATCCGGAAGCAGGCTTATTGATCAATGAAGAGGAGAATATATGTATCATGATTAATGAGGAAGATCATATCCGGATCCAGGTTTTAACTGCTGGTTTTCAGCTTAACAGTTCATGGGAAAAAGCTGATAAAATAGATGATAATCTGGAAAAAGATCTTGATTTTGCTTTTTCAAAAAAACTGGGCTATCTTTCGGCCTGTCCGACAAATCTGGGAACCGGATTAAGGGCTTCAGTTATGGTACATCTACCGGCTCTTAATTTCACCAATAATATTAACCAGCTGCTGGGTGCTGTTTCACAGCTGGGTCTGGTGGTGAGAGGTATATATGGAGAAGGCAGTGAATCAGCCGGAAATATATATCAAATTTCAAATCAGGTTACTCTGGGCAATTCCGAACAGGATATTATAGATAATCTAAAGGATGTAACTTTACAGATAATCGAAGAAGAAAGAAATACCAGAAAGCGCTTATTGAGTGAAAGAAAAAACTATGTTACTGATAGAATAATGAGAGCTTACGGTATTTTAAGGTATGCCCGCAAAATTTCGGGAGAAGAAGCAATGGAGTTAATCTCCCAGGTAAAGATGGGGATTGATATGGGAGTCATTGATTCTCTGGATACAAAAATGTTAAGTGAACTAATGATTTTAATTCGCCCGGCTCACCTGCAAAAAAGATTTGCTTTCGAGCCGGGGGAACAAAAGGAAGAAATTAAAAGAGCTTCTCTGATTCGAGAAAGGATGAAACAGAGCAGCTGACAAATAAAGTAATATATTTATATTTTTATTAAGGAGTGATTATTATGTTTGGGCGATTTACTGAAAGAGCCAGGAAAGTTCTGAGTTTGGCAGAACAGTCAGCTCTGGATATGAATCATAATTATGTGGGAACTGAGCACATGCTGATGGGTCTGGTTAAAGAAAGTGAGGGAGTGGCGGCCAGAGTTTTATCTGACAATGATATAAATGAAGATAATGTACGTGAAAAAATCAATTCCATGGTAGGGGGCGGGAAAGAAAAGGCCTCCGGCTCTATTGGACTGACCCCGCGCTGTAAGAAAGTGCTTAATTTGTCAATGGATGAAGCACGCAGATTAGGTCACAATTATATTGGTACAGAACACATACTCCTTGGTTTAATCCGGGAAGGAGAAGGAGTAGCGGTGAGAATTCTGGCCGACCTTAATGGTGACCTGGAGGATATCAAGAACAAAATAATAGAAATGGTGGGTGGAAAAGAGGGCTCCGGCGGCAGTCAGGCCGGATCAGCTTCTGACAGTGATACTCCAAATCTGGATGATTACAGCCGTGATTTAACGGAGATGTCCAGAAATGGTCAGCTGGACCCGGTTATTGGGAGAGAAAAAGAGATAACCAGAGTTATACAGGTTCTGAGCCGAAGGACAAAAAATAATCCGGTATTAATTGGGGAACCGGGAGTGGGTAAAACGGCAATAATTGAAGGACTGGCCGAAAGAATTGTTGAAGAAAATGTTCCCGAATTACTGCTGGGCAAGAGAGTTGTTGCTCTGGATTTAAGTTCTCTGGTAGCCGGTTCAAAATACCGGGGTGAATTTGAAAAAAGGTTAAAGGGTGTTATGAATGATATTGTAGAAAGTGGTGAAATTATACTCTTTATTGATGAAATGCACACTCTGGTAGGTGCCGGTGCTGCCGAAGGAGCGATTGATGCTGCTAATATCTTAAAACCTGCTCTGGCCCGTGGAGAACTGCAGGCTATAGGAGCCACAACTCTTGATGAATACAGAAAACACATTGAAGAGGATGCTGCTCTTGAGAGGCGTTTCCAGTCCATTCTGGTTGAAGAAAACACAACTGAAGAATCAATTGCTATACTGAAAGGTCTGCGGGATCCCTATGAAGCTCATCATAAGGTCAAAATTACCGATGAAGCAATAGAGGCAGCGGTAAATCTTTCTCATAGGTATATATCGGATAGATTTTTACCTGATAAAGCTATTGACCTGATGGATGAAGCGGCTTCCAAGGTTCGTTTGAAAAACAACACTCGTCCACCTGAATTCCAGGAAATCAACCAGAAACTGGAAGAGGTCAATAAAGAAAAAGAATCTGCTGTGAAAAATCAGGAATTTGAAAAGGCTGCTGAATTAAGAGATAAAGAAAAAGAATTAAATCAAAAATTAGAAGAGATCAAAGATAACTGGCAGCAAGAAAAAGGAAGAAATGATTCGGTGGTTGATGTAGATGATATTGCTCATATTGTTTCCAGCTGGACCGGTATTCCGGTAACAAAACTGGAAGAGGCGGAAACTGAAAAACTGCTCAACCTTGAAGACAAGCTTCATGAACGGGTTGTGGGTCAGGATGAGGCCATAAAAGCAGTTTCAGAAGCAGTCCGCCGGGCCCGGGCCGGACTGAAAGATCCGGATCGGCCGATTGGTTCCTTTATATTTTTGGGTCCAACCGGAGTTGGTAAAACCGAGCTGGCTCGAACTCTGGCTGAAGCCATGTTTGATGATGAGGATGCAATGATCAGGATAGACATGTCCGAATATATGGAAAAACATTCTGTCTCAAGGTTGGTTGGTTCTCCTCCCGGATATGTGGGCCATGAAGAGGGTGGACAGCTCACTGAACCTGTGCGCCGCCGCCCCTACTCAGTTGTACTTTTTGATGAGATTGAAAAAGCCCACCCGGAGGTATTTAATATCCTGCTGCAGATTCTGGAAGATGGCTCACTNACTGATACTCATGGACGCAAAGTGGACTTTAAGAATACGGTTGTCATCATGACNTCAAATGTTGGAGCCAATTTTATTGAAAANAGATCACAGCTGGGTTTTGCCGCCNCAGATGGGGAACAGGAACAGTATGAGACCATGAAAGATAATGTCTTAAATGATCTCCGGAAAACTTTCCGCCCCGAATTTTTAAATCGGCTGGATGAAACCATTGTATTCCATGCCCTGAATAGAGATCATATCAAAAAAATTGTCGATCTGATGCTTGATGAACTAAGAGAGAAACTGGATGAAAAGGAATTAGATATAGAAATAACAGAAGAAGGCAAAGAAAAACTTGTAGATGAGGGTTTTGATGCTGAATATGGGGCTCGACCTTTAAGAAGGGCTATTCAGAGATTAATTGAAAACAGGCTTTCAGAAAAAATTCTGGATAAAAGTATTCAATCAGGAGATAGAATACAAATAGATGTTGAAGATGATGAATTTACTTTTAATCGGATAACAGATCAAAAGAAGACAGACCATAGAAAAACAGAAGAGGAAGCAGAAGCAAGGAGCTAAAAAATGAGATAGAAAAATAAGTGGGACAAAGTCAATTTATAAACCAAAAAAGGAAAAGACAGATAATGAAAAAGGGGCTTCGGAGGATATAATATTACCAGCCGGAGTCCCTTTTTATGTCTTGTAAAATAGTGAAAAAAATGTTATAATTATTTAAAATATACAGGAGTTTTTTATATGGCTCAGCAGAAAAATAAATTTAAATGCAGGGAATGTGGTTTTGTCAGCCCCAACTGGATGGGACGCTGTTCTAACTGCGGCAGCTGGAATTCTATGGAGGAGATTGCCGCTGGAAGTAAGGAAGAGAATAATCCTGGAAAAAACAAAGAATTTGCCGATATAAAACCAACTCCCATTAGTGAGCTTAATTCGTCATCCAGTCCCCGGCAGCGGTGTGGAATAGGAGAACTGGACAGGGTGCTGGGTGGAGGAGTAGTTTCTGGATCTATGATATTACTGGGTGGAGCCCCTGGTATAGGTAAATCCACCCTTGTACTTCAGGCGGCATATAGATTTAGCCAGAAAAACGGTAAAGTATTATATGTATCTGCTGAAGAATCAGCACAGCAGATTGAACTTAGGGCTCGACGCCTGGAGGCTATAAGTGAAGACCTCCTTGTTCTGGGGGAAACAAATTATGAGAAGGTAGAAGGTTTAATAAGTAATAATAATTATTCTCTGGTGATTATTGATTCTATCCAGACTATATATGATTCCCGGAGTGATACTTCTCCGGGGAGTATCTCTCAGATAAAGACAGTTACCAACAGCCTCCTGAAAATAGCTAAAAAAAAGGAGGTTCCTGTATTTTTAATAGGTCATGTTACCAAAAAAGGAGAACTGGCCGGACCCCGGGTTCTGGAACATCTGGTGGATGTTGTCCTGCAGCTGGAAGGAGATAGAAATTACCGCTATCGGATTCTTCGGGCAGTAAAAAACAGATATGGTTCCACAAATGAAATTGGAGTTTTCAGTATGCAGAGTGATGGAATTGAGGAAGTCAAAAACCCCTCACAATTATTTCTCCAGGAAAGACCGGATAGTGTTTCCGGTTCTGTTGTGGCCCCTGTTTTGGAGGGGACCAGAATAATACTGGTTGAGGTACAGGCTCTGGTTTCTGCGGCAGCATTTTCCTCTCCCCAGAGAGTTACCACCGGGCTGGACAGCAAAAGAGTTTCTATACTGCTGGCCGTCCTCGAGAAAAAAGCCGGATTTTCCTTTCAAAGTCAGGATGTACATCTTAATGTAACCGGTGGGTTAAAAGTTTCTGAACCTGCCCTTGATTTACCGATTATTACTTCTATTATTTCCAGTGAACGAGATTTTTCACTGCCTCCCAAACTTGCTGTGATTGGTGAAATTGGTCTTTCGGGAGAAATTCGAGCTGTTAATCGCATAAAAAACAGAATACAGGAAGCAGCTAAACTTGATTTTGAAGAACTTATAATTCCGGAGGGTAATTTGAAAAATTTAAAGTATGAGGGTGATCTAAAATTAACGGGAGCAGGTAATATTAATGAAATAATGGATCTGCTTTTTGCTTAATCTTTTGATTTTAAATATTACTGGGATTTTATTTTTATTTAATTTACCGCCTCATTTTTCTAGCAGCTTATTAGCGGTTTTATCGGTGTGAATAATATATATTACATAATATTCATGACTGCAGTCATATGATTTATATAAATCAATTCACATTTTAGTAACACATTAATTTAAAAAAACATTTTACTACATATTTTAAATAAATAACACAAAACACAGATACCAGTACAGATACTTTTTCAACTTTATGTTTTTATTATTATTTTTATTTTGTTTAGTACATTTATATATATTAGCCTATTTATATATATGCTATATTTGAATAATAAAATTGAATAATAAATATGAACTATCAAAAATTCCTTTCCTGTCGGGAATAATCATCTGAAATAACTATAAATATAAAAAATAACTATAAAAACNGTTAACAGATATCATGTGCTTGACATCAATAAAGTTATTGTCTGTAAAATTAATTTAATATATATAAAATGAATGAGGGGAGTGATGTTAGTGGTCGAACACGGTGACTGGCTGGTGGAAATTCTTGAGTTGATTGCCCCGGGTACCTCCTTTCGAGATGGTCTGGAGAATATCTTAAGAGCTAAAACCGGTGCTCTTATGGTGATCAGTGATTCTGAAGAAGTACTGGGTATTGTTGATGGAGGTTTTAATATTAATGCTCAGATGACACCGGCCCGGCTTTATGAACTGGCAAAAATGGATGGAGCTATGATTTTAAGTGAAGATGCTCAGAGAATACTGGTTGCAAATGCCCAGCTAATACCCGATCCTTCTATCCCCTCGTCAGAAACGGGTACCAGACACCGTACAGCAGAAAGGGTGGCCCGCCAGACAGACAAACTGGTTATAGCAATTTCACAGAGAAGAGATATTATCTCCCTTTATAAAGAAGATAACAAACATGTTCTGCAGGATGTAAGAGTTGTTATTGCCGAAGCCAATCAGGCAGTCCAGACTCTGGATAAATATCGATCTGTTCTTGATCAGGCGTTGATAAATTTAAGTGCACTTGAATTTGAAGATCTGGTTACAATTGCTGATGTGGTAACTGTTCTGCAGCGCTGTGAACGGGTACTGAAAATTCAAAAGGAGATTGAAAGGTATATAACTGAGCTGGGAAATGAAGGACGTTTAATCCAGATGCAGCTGGAAGAACTGGTTACAGATGTTGAAGAGGAGGCTCAGTTATTAATTAAAGATTATATAGATGAGGATAAAGAGACTGAGCCCCATGAACTGCTCGATGAAATAATCGAATGGTCTTCTGAAGAAATGCTTGGAATGAACACAATCAGCAAGGCTCTTGGCTATGGGGGTAAGGTTAATTCTCTTGATATTTCAATTACTCCTCGCGGTTTCCGGGTACTGAGGAAGATACCCCGGCTCCCGATGCCGGTTATCGAAAATTTAGTTGAGAGATTTGGAAATTTAACCGATATTATAAATTCTTCCCAGGAAGAGCTTGATGAAGTAGACGGGGTTGGGGAAGTTAGGGCTCAGGCTATAAAAGATGGTCTGCGCCGTCTGCGGGATCAGGTGCTTTTAGACCGGCATATATAGCTTAATATAATTATTCTTGATTTAATTTTTTCGGGGCACAGACCAAATTTATCAGAATTGCTAAAAATTGACATACAATTTTGTAAGTGGTATAATTACTCTGTGAATTACTATGTATTACTATGTATTACTATATATTACTATGTATATTATACGTTTATTAAAGGAGTGGCGATAATATGTTTGAAGTAGGAGATAAAATTGTATATCCCAATCATGGAGCAGGAACTATAGTCGCCAAAGAAACCAAAAAAATTTTGGGTGAAGAAAAAGAATATTTTATAATGGAACTGCCTATTGGAGAGATGAGAGTTATGATTCCGGTTGATAAAGCAGAAGAAATTGGTCTGCGAGATATTATTGACGAAGAAGAGGCAGAGGATGTCTTTCATCTTTTAAAAGGTGAAAAAAGCAAAATGTCACAAAACTGGAACCGGCGTTATCGAGCCAATATGGAGAAATTAAAAACCGGTGATATTTTTGAAGTGGGGGAAGTTGTTCGAAATTTAACTATCAGAGATGAAGAAAAAGGTTTATCAACCGGGGAAAAGAAAATGCTCAGTAATGCCCGTCAAATTTTGATCAGTGAACTGGTTTTAGTAAGAAAAGAAAGCAAAAAACAGATTGAAAAAATGATTGAAAAAACATTTGAAAAAACTTTAAAAAAACGAGAGAAAGAAAAAAGAGAAAGAGAAAAAAGAGAAAGAGAAAAAGAAAAAAGAGAAAGAAAAAAAGAAAAAAGAGAAAAAGAAAAGGAGGTAGAGGAAAAAAAGGAGACCAATAAGAATCCAGAAGCTGATGGGACAGAAAGTAAAGATCAGCAGTAAAATTATATTAGTTAGGGGATAGGGGGTGACCGGGATCCATGTTAAAAAGAATCATGCGTATTTTACTTGGTGTTTTTGGAGCAATTATAGGATATCAGATAATTGATGTTTTAAATTTAAATCATAACCTAAATTTTTCACTGAATAACTGGGATGCTCTGCTGGCCAGCCCTCAATTTCTGGGTTCACTTGGTGGGGCAGCCGCTGGTTCTTTTATTTTATATTATATTTTAGAGAAATTTCTTAAATTCACCATTGATTTTGAATATAAATTAAAGGAAATAACCTGGGAAAAAATCTTAATCGCTCTGTTAGGGGTTTTTACAGGACTTGTATTTGGGACCCTGGTAAATTTTTCTTTTTCTGTACGCAGCATTCCCCGGGTTGGTCTTCCGGTTTCCATATTTGTTAATGTTGTCTGCATATATTTTGGTTTTACTCTGGCTATTAATAAACAGGATGAACTGATAGATTTTATAAGTAATAATAAAATTTCCTCTATGGGTGATGTGGACAGCATAGTAAATAATAAAATTCTGGATACAAGTGTAATTATTGATGGGCGGATACTTGATATCTGCCAGAGTGGTTTTGTTGAAGGAGCCCTGGTAATACCTGAATTTGTTCTAGAAGAGCTGCGTCATATTGCAGATTCGTCCGATGTTCTCAAGAGAAACCGTGGACGGAGAGGACTTGATATTTTAAAAAAGCTGCAGAATAGTTCGGACATCGAAGTTCAGATTGTTAATCAGGATTTTGAAGAGATTCCTGAAGTTGATAGTAAACTTGTTAAAATGGCTCAGCTGATTGATGCCCGGGTGATAACCAATGATTTCAACTTAAATAAGGTGGCTGAACTGCAGGGGGTTAAAGTTCTTAATATCAATGAACTGGCCAATGCGGTAAAACCGGTTGTTCTGCCGGGAGAGGAAATGGAAGTAAAAGTTATTAAAGAAGGAAAAGAAGAAGGCCAGGGAGTTGGTTATCTGGATGATGGCACAATGATTGTTGTAGATAAAGGGATTAATTATATAGGTGATACTATAAATGTAGTGGTAACCAGTATTTTGCAGACAGCTGCGGGGCGTATGATTTTTGCTGAACCCGAAGAATTAAGAAAGCAAAAAGAAAGACAAAACACAGAACAGGCTGTTCAGGGATAATCACTGCAGTTAAAAAAGGAGTTTGATTTGTAAATGGATTGTGGGGTTGTTATTCCAGCCGCTGGTTTGGGCCGGCGCATGAATACAGACACAAAAAAACAGTATATTAAACTTGCGTCCAGGCCCATAATTGTTCATACTCTGAAAATATTCATAGAGATATTTTCATTTTCTGAAATTGTCCTCACCGTTCGAAAAGAGGACATTCCTTTTTGCCGGGAGAATATACTTGATAAATATAATATTTCAGCAGTAAAATTAGTTCCAGGTGGTCAAACCAGAAGGGAGTCAGTTTTTAAGGGATTACAAAGTTTTTCCCAATCCCCGGAATATGTTATAATACATGATGGTTCCCGGCCACTTTTACCATCCGGGGTTCTGCGGGAAAAACTGCTTCCGGCAATGCAAAACTACCGGGCGGTAACCACCGGAGTTGATGTTAAAGATACCATTAAAATACGAACAGAAGACGGTTTTGTAAAAAAGACACCTCCCCGGGATAAACTGGTGGCTATTCAGACACCCCAGGGTTTTCATTATAAACTCTTAATGAAAGCCCACCATAGGGTGCCCGAGGATATAAAAGCCTCTGATGATGCTTCTCTGGTGGAATATATTGATGAAAAAGTAAAGATAGTTGAGGGATCTTATGAAAACATAAAGGTTACGACTCCTGATGACCTGGAATTGGCCAGATTGATTCTTGAGAAAAGAGGGGATAACCATTGAGAGTGGGATTGGGTCTGGATGTTCATGCTCTAAAAGTGGGCAAGGAAGTTATTCTGGGAGGAGTTAAAATACCGCATTCAGCCAGCCTGGATGGTCATTCAGATGCAGATGTGCTGCTTCATGCCCTGATAGATGCCCTGCTGGGAGCTGCTGGTGCTGGAGATATTGGGGAACATTTTCCACCCCGGGAGGAGAAATATAGAAATATCAGCAGTTTAAAATTGCTTAAAGAAACACAAAAAATTGTGCACCATAAGGGCTTTGTGCTGAATAATATTGACTTAACTATAATTGCTGAAGAACCAAAAATCAGCCCCTATAAAAAAGAGATTATTTCCCGGATTGCTGAATCTTTACAGCTGGAAAAAGAAATGATAAATCTAAAGGCAACTACTGCCGAAGGTCTCGGATTTACCGGGCGTAAGGAAGGTATTGCCGCCCAGGCGATTGTTTCCCTAAAACAGGAACAGTAAATCATTTTGTGATATTTGCTATTTTAAAAAACTTTTAATCAAACTCACTTTATTTTGTTTCATTTATACAGAATTCCGGCCCATTAATTATGGCTGAAATATTGCTCTGAAAGTTAAAAAAATATAATGAAAAAAAGAAAATATAAATATCAGGTATAAAGCTTATGGAGACTGGAATAATAGAATAATATATGAATTATATATTGATAAGAACATATCAGCAGGAGATAATTCAAGGAGGTAATTTTTTATGAATAAGGAACAAACAAATACGGACAATGAACATATAAGATTGAGATTCCCCCCAAGTCCTACAGGAAAAATACATATAGGAAATATAAGAACTGCTCTTTTTAACTGGCTGTGGGCCAGAAAAAAGGGTGGAGAATTAGTTTTAAGAATTGAAGATACCGATCAGGAGCGCTCCAATAGAGAATTTGAAGATATTATAATTCAGGAGCTTGAATGGCTGGGCCTTGATGTGGATGAAGGTCCCAATCAGGGTGGAGAGCATGGGCCTTACAGACAGTCAGAAAGACTGGATATATACAAAAAGTATCGAGATAAACTGCTGGATAATGATAAAGCCTATAAATGTTATTGTACTCCCGAAGAGCTGGAAGAAATGAGAGATAAGGCCCGCAAGAAAGGTGAAATGCCCCGATATGATGGTCGCTGCAGAAATTTGAGCAGTTCAGAGCAGCAGGCTAAAGAAGAGGCCGGAAAAGAACCTGTAATTAGATTCAAAACCCCGGTTTCTGATAAGGAAATTGTAGTTAAAGATCAAATTCGAGGAGAGGTTTCTTTTGATTCTTCTGTTCTGGATGATTTTGTTATATATAAATCCGACGGGATGCCCACCTATAATTTTGCCGTGGTTATTGATGATGCTCTGATGGATATCACTGATGTTATCAGAGGTGAAGACCATTTATCCAATACACCAAAACAAATACTTTTGTACAAAGCTCTTGATTTTGAGATTCCACGATTTGCTCATTTACCTCTGATTCTTGATGAAAACAAGGCTAAACTAAAAAAAAGAAGTGGAGAAGACACTGTATATGTGGGAGAATTTCGTAAAAAAGGTTATTTACCTGAAGCATTATTTAACTTTTTGGCTCTTCTGGGCTGGTCACCACCTGAAGAAGAGGAAATATTGAACCGGGAAGAAATAATTCAGGGTTTCAGTCTGGAAGATGTTAATAAAAGTGCGGCCGTATTTGACATTGAAAAACTTAACTGGATGAATGGAAAGTATATTAGAGATGCTGATCTGGATCAGATAGTTGAACTCTCTCTGCCCTATTTAAGAGAAGCAGGATATATAGAAGATGAAAATGTTTCCTCCAGGCAGCTTGAAAAGCTAAAAAAGATAATTGAAGTGGGGCGGACAGGTGTTGATTATCTGGCCCAGATTCCTGAAGAAACAGAATTGTTTTTTACTGGACTTGAATTTGAAGACCGGCAAAAAGCACAGGAAGAATTTCAGGGTTCAGAAGTAGAGCTGGTATTTAAAACATTAATCGAAAAATTAGAGTCACTGGAGACTTTGAATCCGGCTGCTGTTAACAGTATTTTTAATGAAATGAGGGAAGAACTGCCTGTAGGAGCCCGCACTATTTATCATCCAGTTCGTCTGGCTTTAACCGGTGAAGAATCTGGACCGGAAATGGGTAATATAATATATATCCTGGGGATTGAGGAAGTAAAACAGCGGCTGGAAAATGCTCTTCAGCTGGCAGATTAATTTAAAAAGAAGGTGTTTTAGTATGCTGCAGGTTTATAATACATTGAGTGGAAAAAAAGAGGAATTTACTCCTATAGAAGAAGGAAAAGTTAGAATGTATGTCTGTGGGCTGACCGTGCAGAATTATTCTCATGTGGGTCATATAAGAAGTGTGGTTAACTATGATGTTATTCGAAGATATCTGGAATATAAGGGATATGATGTTTATTTTGTTCAGAATTTTACCGATATAAATGAAAAAATTGTGGCCCGGGCCCGGGAAGAAGGAATGTCTCCTTCAGAACTGGCGGAAAAATATACCCGTGCTTATCTGGAAGATATTGCCCGGATGAATATTAAAACAGCTGATGCTTACTGTACGGCAACCGTTAATATTGAACAGATGATAAATATTATTGAGCAGCTGATGGAACGGGGCTATGCCTATGAGAGTGAGGGCAATGTTTATTTCAGTGTAGAAAAATTTCCAGATTATGGCAAGCTGTCAGGTAGAAATATAGAAGAGATGGATGCCGGATCCCGGGTCAATGTCAAGGAAGACAAGAAACATCCCCTGGATTTTGCTCTCTGGAAAAAAGTAAAAGATGATGATGTAAAAGTATGGGATAGTCCCTGGGGACCGGGCTGGCCGGGCTGGCATATTGAATGTTCTACTATGGCCGGGAAGTTTCTGGGGCATAAAATTGATATTCATGGTGGGGGAACAGATCTGATTTTTCCCCATCATGAGAATGAAATTGCCCAATCTGAGGCCTGTTTTGGAGAAAAACCTTTTGTAAAATACTGGCTGCATAATGGAACCATTGATCTAAGTGGGGAGAAAATGTCCAAATCTCTGGGCAACTTTTATACGACCAGGGAAGTACTTGATAAATATTCAGCAGATATTCTTAGGTATTTTTTAATCACCAAACATTATCACAGTCCGGTTGAATTCAGTTATGAGGAAATGGATAAAGCTGAAATCAGTTTTAAAAAAATAAGGAATACCAGAAATGATGTACATCAAATTACCGAGCAGATACCGGATAAAAGTGATTCCTCATTTGAAATCAAGTCTTTTCTTAATAAAATAGATTCTTTTGAGGAGGCTTTTTTTGCGGCTATGGATGATGATTTTAATACTGCCCGGGCTCTGGGTGAACTGCATAATTTCACGGGAGAAATAAACTCTCTAATTAACTCCCCAGATTTTCAAATAACAGAAGAGACAAGATTTGTACTTAAAAAGGCTGAGGATAAGCTGAATACTGTTTTGGAAATCCTGGGTTTTAGTACAGGTCAAAAGAAAGCAGCTGCTTCAGAACAGGAGCAGTTAAATGAAGAATTAATAAGCTATATTTTAGATTTAAGAGAACAGGCCCGCAGAGAAGAAAACTGGAGTCTGGCCGATAGTATCAGAGAAGATCTTTCTCAAAGAGGAATAAAGGTCAAAGATACATCACATGGTCCCACCTGGAAAATAGAGGATGATGAATAATGGAGGTTAAACCCAGGGCAGAACTGGTTAATTACACCGATGAACCGGAACGAAATGTTGCCGCCGCAGCCCGCTTATGTCATTCTCCCAAAGGGGGCAGTCAGCTTAGAGAAGAAATGAGCTCCCGGGAGGTAGAGCGTCTGGTAAGAAAGGTTATTGAAATGGGGCATACTTCAACCCTGGAGCATACTTATTTTTATTTTCATATAATATGCAGCCGGGTGACCAGCCATCAGCTGGTAAGACAGCGGATAGGTGTTTCTTACAGCCAGAGATCTCAGAGATATGTTTCTGAAGATGATTTTGATTATATAATACCACCTACTATTGCCCGCAATGAGCAGGCCAAAAAGTTATACAAAGAAAAAATGGACAGTCTGCAGGAAACCTATCGAAATCTTCTTAAAGAGGAGATTCCCCCCGAAGATGCCCGCTTTATTCTGCCGGCTGTTAAAACAAATCTTATGGTTTCTTATAATGCGCGATCTCTAAGGCATTTTTTTGAACTGCGCTGCTGTAATAGATCTCAGTGGGAAATTAGAACTATAGCCAGGCAGATGCTCTCTCTGGTGCAGAAAAAAGCTCCTGTTCTTTTTGAAAATGCTGGCGCTCCCTGTGTCAGCAGGGGATATTGTCCTGAGGATGATTTTTCCTGTGGGAGAATTGATGAGCTAAACTCCAGGGAAGGAGATAATTAAAAAATGGCTAATATTGAAGGAAGAAATCCCGTAATTGAGGCTTTAAAGGGTCCCCGGAAGATACAGCAAATTTTTATAAAAAAAGGGGCAGGGGGCAGGAATATAGAAAAAATTAAGCAGCTGGCAGCTGCCAAAAAAATATCTGTAAAGTTTTGTTCCGAGCAAGAAATATCCTCAATGGCGAAAACTTTTTCACCCCAGGGTGTGGTAGCCCGGGGGGAAGAAATTGCTCTCTGGGATGAAGATGAATTTATAAAATACGTTAAAAAAGATAGTAAGCCGGCCCTTATTTTAGTTCTGGATCATCTAAAAGATCCCCATAATATGGGTGCTATTATTCGCACCGCTTATGCAGCCGGGGCACATGGTTTAATTTTTCCTGCAGATAGAGCTGCTGGTCTGACTCCTGCAGTTTTGAAAACTTCTTCTGGAGCTGCTGAACATTTACCCCTGGTGTGTACTGTTAATATAAATAATATCATAAAAAAAATAAAACAATCCGGAATCTGGGTTGTGGGTGCGGAGTTAAAAGAAGCAGAAACCTATTATCAGCAGGATCTCAATAAACCTCTGGCCCTGGTGGTGGGTAGAGAGGGCCGGGGTTTAAAAAGATTGGTTAAAGAAAACTGTGATTTTTTAATAAAAATACCTTTAAAAAATAATATGGATTCATTAAATGTTTCAGTAGCAGCCGGAATACTGGTTTATGATATTGTGCGCCAGAGGGATAAATAATCCCTGGATAACCTTCTTGACTTAATAAGATTAAACCAGTATAATTAATGTAAATAAGGGAGGGGTTTTCTTGAAGGGAAATATTCCGAATGCCCAGCAGATCAATCGTGAAAAGTATAGTGATCTTAGTGATGATGAATTAATTGAAATCATCAGAGAAGGAGATTCAGAAGCTCAGGAATTCTTAATTAAAAGATATAAAAATTTTGTCCTGGCAAAATCAAGGTCATATTTTTTGGTGGGAGCTGATAGAGAGGATATAGTTCAGGAGGGAATGATTGGACTATATAAAGCAATCCGAGATTATGATATCGATCGGCTGGCTTCTTTTCGGGCTTTTGCGGAATTGTGTATTACCAGACAGATTATTACAGCAATTAAGGCTGCAACCCGTCAAAAACATCAGCCCCTTAATACCTATATTTCTTTAAATAAACCCATATATGATGAAGAATCGGATCGTACTCTGCTTGATGTGCTTAAAGGCGGCAAACTTAGTAATCCTGAAGAAGCATTTATCAGTCAGGAGCAGTATGAATTAATTGAAAACAAAATTAACGAAATGCTCAGTGATCTGGAATTCAATGTGCTGCAGGAATATCTTAAAGGGAAGTCATATAAGGATATTGCCGACACCCTGGATAGACATGTTAAATCAGTGGATAATGCTCTGCAGAGGGTTAAAAGAAAACTTGAATCATTTCTGGAAAAACATGATATTGACAAATAAAAATTAATTTTGGGATAAGACTTTTTTGACTGGACCACAAAATAGCCGGATGAAAAGGAGTAAACCACTTAAGTGGTTCTTCTTTACATATATTAAGGAAAAATAAATAAACAGATTTTAAGGAGGATGTAAATAATGGCAAGAGAAAAATTTGAAAGGACCAAACCCCATCTTAATATAGGGACAATTGGTCATGTTGATCACGGAAAGACGACATTAACAGCAGCAATAACCAAGGTACTGCACAATTATGGTGGAGCCGAGGTAATGAATTTTGATCAGATTGACAATGCTCCCGAGGAAAAAGAGAGAGGAATCACGATTGCTACCGCTCATGTTGAGTATGAGACAGAAAAGCGCCATTATGCTCATGTTGACTGTCCCGGTCATGCGGACTATGTCAAGAACATGATAACCGGAGCAGCCCAGATGGATGGTGCGATTCTGGTGGTATCAGCGGCTGATGGTCCGATGCCCCAGACCCGTGAGCATATACTTTTAGCCAATCAGGTTGGTGTAGATGATATAGTTGTATTTTTGAACAAAGCCGATATGGTGGATGATGAGGAATTAATAGAGTTAGTGGAGATGGAAGTAAGAGAATTGTTGAATGAGTACGATTTTCCGGGAGATGAGGTACCGATAATAGTAGGTTCAGCTCTGGAAGCTCTGGAGGATCCCGATCCTGAAGGTGAGTGGGGTCAGGATATAATGGATTTAATGGAAGCAGTAGATAATTATATACCTGAGCCGGAAAGGGACAGCAGTCTTCCCTTCCTGATGCCGGTGGAGGATGTTTTCAGCATCAAAGGTCGAGGTACAGTGGCCACCGGTCGTGTAGAGCGTGGTACCCTTAATGTTCAGGATGATGTAGAGATAGTGGGTATTCGTGAGACCCAGGAGACAGTGGTGACCGGTATAGAGATGTTCCGTAAGATGCTTGATGAGGCAGTAGCCGGAGATAACATAGGTGCTCTGCTGCGCGGAGTAGGAAGAGAGGATATAGAGCGTGGTCAGGTACTGGCTGAGCCGGGCAGTATAACTCCTCACACCAGTTTTAATGCCGAGGTATATGTACTGGGTAAAGATGAGGGTGGCAGATCCAATCCATTTTTTGAAGGATATCGTCCTCAGTTTTACTTCCGGACCACAGATGTTACCGGTACAATAGGTCTTCCCGAGGGAGTAGAGATGGTAATGCCGGGAGATAATATAGAGATGCAGGTGAATTTAATAACTCCGATAGCTATGGAAGAAGGACTTCGGTTTGCAATTCGAGAGGGTGGCAACACCGTAGGGGCCGGAGTTATAACTAACATTATTGAATA
>SL_8KL_010_SEDDRAFT_10002139_pt1 | contig 16868 bp, 17 predicted proteins | sample SodLakKL_010_SED_4_FD_11160 | JGI IMG/M metagenome (IMG submission 11160)
CCTGAACGAAGAAAGCCTCTTCTGATATCAGGAGTACCGTGACCGTGCTCGAAGCCACTACCGTTGACCTGACCTCTGTATATCAAGTCGGTGAGGTAGGTAGTAACTGTCGAAAAGGGAGACGTTCTCCCCTTGCAGACGTTCCTGTAAGTTTCCATCGGTAACTCGAAAACCAGATGGTACGAGCGAAGGGATGGAAGCACCTTTCTAACTAACGGTTAGGTGGGTGAGGAGGTCATGGCAGGACAATATACTTAGAATATAAAAATACTAAAGTAAAGTAAGGTAATACAAAACAGATAAATAAAAACAATATGTAGTTAGTTTACCTTATGGATCCACTCTTCGTTTAAGTTTTATAGGTGTGTTGATATGGATTATGAAGACCAATATGTAGACAATAATAAAGAAAATATAGGAATTCTAGTTATATCTTACGGTTCGCGTGCAGCCTCCATGATAGATGCTCTTGATAGAAGCAAAAAATACAATCCCTGTTTTTACATAGCTGACAAAGTTAAAAATCCTTTTAATGTAGATAAGGCCAAAAAAACTGGAGGAAAACACAAGAAGACAGGAATGGAATTACAAAACATATTATCATTCGCAAAAAAGCATCAGGAGGATATTGATTTTGGAATAGTTGGACCCGAGGGACCCATAATAGAAGGAGTTCGTGATTTAATAGAGAAAGAAACAAATATCGAAATGGTTTGCCCCACGTCCAAATATGCATTAGAAGGTAGCAAAATAAGACAAAGAAAAATTCTAGATGAAGTATACCCTTCTGCAAATCCTGGTTTTAAAGTATTTCGTAAGGATGATTACAGTGATGAAAAAAGTGCAGTCTCCGATCTTAGAAAGTGGACCGATAAGGTAGGGATAGAAGTTGCAGTTAAACCAGATACTCCAGCAGCCGGTAAAGGTGTTGGAGTATGGGGAGACCATTTTGAAACATTTGAAGAGCTAGTAGATGAGTGGTTTCTTCCAAACTTAGAGGATGGGGATATCGTAGTTGAAGAAAAAGTCAGTGGTGAAGAATTCAGTATACAGTTTCTTTGTGATGGGAACCAGGTAATTCCAACCCCTCCCGTTAGAGATTACAAAAGAGCGTATGATAGGGACCTAGGACCAAACACTGGAGGTATGGGATCTTACAAGGATGATAGCAACCTACTTCCATTTATGGAACCCAGAGATTGGCAAGAAGGTTTAGATATTGCTCAATCAGTATTTAAATGGTTCGAAAGCGAAGATGCTGGAGATGAAGTGAGGGGTGTGCCCCTCTATCTTGGATGTGTATGCGCTGAGGATGGCGTCAAAGTATTTGAGATAAATAATAGGTTTGGAGATCCAGAATGTCAGAATATATTGCCAATTCTCAAGGATGACTTTTTAGAGGTATGCCTAAAAATGATTAATGGCAATCTTGATAGAGTTAGATTCGATGAAGAATGTACTGTACTAACATACGCTGTACCAATGACTTACGGGGAAAACAGAAACGAGTTTGGCGGCGATAAAAAAGTTGACCTGTCAGGAGTTTACTCTCTCAAAAAAGAAAAATACGGAGACCAAATGAGAATTTATGAAGGCGATTTAAGGAAAAAAGATGGAGATACCATTTCTGGGACATCAAGGACAGTTAGTATCGTAGGCATAGCAGAATCAATAAAAGAAGCACGTAATATCTCTCTAAAAGGAATACGCGAGATAGATGGCCCACTATGGAACCGCTGGGATGTTGCATCAGATGAGCACATCGAAGAGAGTATAAAAAATATGAAGGATTTGAGAGGCTGAAAATGGATTTTTTAAAAATAACAGATTTCAGTAAGGAAAAGATAAAAAACCTAATAGGATCTTCCATCTCATTCAAGCAAAAAGAAGGAACTAGCTTAAAATCTGATTATATACCATTAAGCAGAAAACATATAGGCCTCTTTTTCGAAAGACCAAGTACTCGCACAAGGATATCTATGTCTGTTGCTGTAGAAGATCTTGGTGCGACTCCTCACCAACTTGACGAAGAGAATATGCAGCTGAAAAGAGGAGAGGCCATAGAAGATACTGCCAAGGTCCTATCAAGATATTTTCATGGTATGGCTGCTAGAGCACTTGAGCATGAAAGTATAGAAAGATTTGCTAATAATTCAGATATACCGGTAGTCAACGCCATGAGTTCGAAGTTTCACCCATGTCAGGCATTAGCAGATCTACACACTATAAAAGAATACAAAAAAACATTTTCAGATACCAGGTTAGCATGGATAGGTGATGGAAATAATGTGTGCAGCTCTATAATCTTAGGTGGGGCAGTTGTAGGTATGGATTTAATTGTGGCTACACCAAAAGGATACGAACCAGAAAAATCCGTTTTAGATGAAGCCAGTAAATATGAAGGGAATGTGGAAATTACAAACGATCCAAAGGTTGCAGCAGAAGGAGCAGATGCACTTTATACAGATGTATGGGTATCAACAGGATATGAAGATGAAAGGGCAAAGCGTGAGAGCGACTTCGAAAAATTTACTGTTAATAAAAATTTGCTAGAGCTTGCTAAAGATGATTCGATAGTTATGCACTGCATGCCCATAGAGGGAGAAGAAATAGATAGAGAAGTTGTAGAGGGTCCAAATTCTGTTATATACGATCAAGCAGAAAATAGGTTACATACTGCTAAAGCACTCTTCGCATATATATTTTGAGAAAAATATTTTGAGAAAGTATCTTTTACATCCATCCACCAAATCTTATTTATCTTTTTTAATGTGTCCAAAAAAAGTTTAACCGATTAGGCTAACAAAAACCGCAAGAATTGCTGCAGTAACCTCACCAAAAAATTAGAAACCTTCATCGAGCTAGCAGCATCACAATAGATAAAATGCCTCCAATGACATGATACACTCTAAATAATTTTAATGATTAAAAACAAAAAGAGGAGGAAATATAACATAACGTAATTCAAAAAAAAGCATAACTCCACAATAAATCTAGTTCCTTATCTATAAAAATAATATAAAAAACCTAAAACTAAAAACACAGTGAAAGTTCATTTGAAGTGTGGTTCTCTTCTATCAATTGCCTCAAAAAAAGCCTCTTCGATATTTTCTCCAAAAGGAACGTGGTTATCGTTACGCATAAGGCAGGGTTTAAACTTACCATCGCTAGTTACTCTTAATCTGGTGCAGTTTTTACAAAATTCGGTATTGTGCATCGGCTTTACTACTTCCACTTCAGCACCGCCAAAGAAATATTTCTTTCTGTGGTGCATCTTCCTAGTTGCCGTTCTTTCGGCAATTTCTTCAAACTCCTTCTCGATTTCTGAAAGGTCCGTGTGATATTTATCGTAAGAATTGCCTATGTTGAGCGTTTGAGTATCGTGAAATTCAATCAGCTGAAGAATGATGTCCATATCTTTAGCAAACTTTAAAAAATCGTCTAACTCTCCTTCATTTAAATTTTTCATAACGACAGTGTTAATCTTTACAGGCTTTAATCCGGCGTCGATAGCTGCGTCTATACCTTCTAAGCTATCTTTAAGTCTGGCCCCACCCGTGATATAATTATACGTATATGTATCCAAGGAATCGAGACTTATGTTGATACGGTCAAGCCCGCTTTCGGCAAGCTTTTCAGTGTTACCTGCAAGTATAGATGCATTTGAGGTCATGGAAAGGTCTTCGAGCATTGGAGAAATTTCTTGGATGATGGAGTAGATATCGTCACGAAGCAGAGGTTCCCCTCCCGAGAGCTTAACTTTTTTCACACCGTGTTTCACTCCAACCTCAGCAGCTTTTATTATTTCATCTTTTGTAATCTCTCCACCCTGGTGACTACCTTCACCCTCGTTATGGCAATATATACAGTCAAAGTTGCACTTTTGGGTTACCGAAAAGCGCAAATTGTCTGTTTCCCTTCCGTATCTATCTTTAAGCTCGTTGTTCATTCAAATTTTCATAATGCCTCCATCACATTATAATTACTGTAGTAATTATCCTAAAATCCGTCTCAAAAATTCAAATCACATTTTTTGATTTTAATCTTTCAAAATAGTTCTCCCAAATACTGTAAAACAATTTGAAAAATACTAGAGATAGATGTAACATTTATATGGTAGTAAGTTAATCTATCATAAATAATAATGAAGAATATAAAACTAGATAAAAAACTGCCAACAAAAATGACGTTCGAGTGTAGAATGGAGATTGAAGTTGGCATACAACGAGCTAAGGAAGAACCTGTACCGGGTGGATTAAATGAAGGAAGATAAAGAGTATGGAACAGGTAGAAAAAGCATAGAAAAAGATGCCGAAACTACTAAAGATGGCAAAGAAAATAGTGATGATCTCAGTGCTAAGGAAAAAGAAGAAAGAGTAAATTATCTCAACAAAAGGATTAACCTCTTCAAGCCAGCTACGCCATTTATGCGCGACCATCTGCGATTAATTGGAACGACTTTTATAATATGGATGTTATTAGTTTTTGGTCCCATTCTTTCAGTATACATAACTGCAACCAACCCAGCAGGGGAAGGACCTCTAACAGAAATAACCCTTCTTGGATTTCAACTGCATTACTTTCTAACAGCCGTAGTCACCCCAGCTGGAGTGCTCATTTTAGCACTATTCTATTCGTGGAGGAGAGACAAGCTTGATGAAAAATATGAAATATCTCATGGAGAGGTGAACGCAAATGATTGAAGGCAGCCTTGCAGTACTTCCAGAAGCACTTGATGTAAGCTTCAAAACATTACCTGCTGCTCTAACGATTATAATGCTGATATTATTTATTGCAATAGGATGGATTTTTCGGGTAACAGGAGTATCAGACCTCTGGGTTGCAGGTCGTTCGATAGGCAGTATCGAAAATGGTATGGCAATAGCTGCTAACTGGATGAGTGCAGCAAGTTACTTAGGGATGGCAGGTTTGATAGGTTTATTAGGATTTTTTGGCCTTGCGTATATAGTTGGATGGTCTACTGGATACTTTATACTACTAGTGTTTATGGCGGCACAGTTCAGAAGGTTTGGAAAGTACACTGCTCCAGATTTTGCAGGAGACCGCTACTATTCGGACTATGTTAGAGCTCTTGCTGCACTGACAACTTTACTAATAGGCTTTGTATATGCTGTTGGCCAAGGTCGAGGATTAGGTTTAATGTCAATGTATATATTTGGAACCGACTATGCTACGGGCGTTGTACTTTTCATGGTAATAGTTCTCTTATATGTTGTGTTTTCAGGAATGCTTGGAGCGACTAAAAACATGGCCGTCCAATATGTAATTCTGATAATTGCGTTTCTAGCTGGTCTTGCTGGGGTAGCTAGTGCACTAGGATACAATCCATTTGTGCCCCAAATAAGCTATGGTGCAGCCATGACCGAACTTTATCATGAAGTATCAAAGGAGATTACCCAACCGTTTGCAAATGCTAGTCCTTATATGTGGGTTGCAACAACATTCACGCTCATTGCAGGAACGTGTGGGTTACCTCACGTACTAGTAAGATTCTACACGGTTGCAAATGAAAAGATTGCAAGATGGTCTACTGTATGGGGGCTCTTTTTCATACTAATATTGTATTTAAGTGCACCTGCTTTCTCCGCTTTTGGGAACGAGCTTTTCTTTGAACTCACTGGAAACTTCCCTATGTCAGGAGACGAGGCAGATGTAATAGTTGTGCTGGCATCGCAACTTGCAGAACTTCCTCAGTGGTTAGTTGGTTTTGTTGCAGCAGGTGGTGTAGCTGCTGCTTTAGCGACTGTTGCAGGACTTTTCGTAACTGCGTCATCGGCAGCCGCACACGACATCTATACATGCATAATCAAAGATGATGCAAGTCAAAGAGAACAACTAATTGTTGGTCGTATAACTATACTCCTTCTTGGCATAGCAGTTACCATCGTTTCTATAGATCCTCCAGCCTTAATTGCAGAGTTAGTTGGAATGGCTTTTGCGATAGCCGCCGCAATCCTTTTCCCAATATTCTTTCTAGGTCTTTGGTGGGAAAGGACAACTAAAGAAGGTGCAATTTCAGGTATGGTTTTAGGACTTGTCATATCAGGTGGTGCAATAATAAATAATTGGTACATCGGAATAGAAGCAATTGAACGGATTGTCCCTGCAACATCTTCGGCATTGGTTGCAGTTCCATTGGTATTCATTACTATAATTGTTGTTTCAATTCTTACTGAAGATCCACCTGAAGATGTCAAAAGAATGGTGAGGCAGTGTCATAGCCCTGAACCTATGCAAAAACTGGAAAATGCTAATGATGTGGTTGAAAAAAACAGTAATAGTTAATCTGAGACTATGAAGCTAAACAAAACTCGATAAAGAGAAAAAACGAAGAATTGAAATATGAAGTAAAAGGAGATGTTAATATGGAGAATAAGCCTGAAATGTATAGAAAGATATTAATACCCACGGATGGAAGTAAAACATCCGAAAAAGCTGTTGGACATGCATTAAATATTGCAGAAAATTTTGATTCAGAAGTACACATATTGTATGTTATAGATCTCAAAGCTATGGATTTAGCTCTAGGCACAGAACAGGTGGAACGGATAAAACAGGGCAGGTTCTCAGAGATGCCAGACATAAAAAGGAGAGTGAAAGAGGCAACAGGAAGAATAGCAGAAAGAGCAAAAGAACGCGGGCTCGATGCTGTAGAAAAAATAGAAGTCGATACACCTTATAGAAAAATAGTTGAATACTCGAAGGAAAATGACATAGACCTCATAGTGATGGGATCCCATGGAAGAAGCGGCTTCCGTCGTATGATTCTTGGAAGTGTTAGCGAAAGAGTTTTAAGACTTTCTGAAATTCCAGTCTTAATAGTTACTGGCGTCTTGGAGGATACGGAAGAATCAGTTGAGAATACCAATTAAATGAGGTGTAATTTGCAAAAGGTAGTGTAAGAAAATTAACTCTTTGCCCAAGAATTCACCCTCCTAACTAACGGTTAGGTAGGTGAGGAGGTCACTAGGGTTCCCCTCTATTTCTTTACTATTTTAATTTGTTTTTTACTCTAGATTATTTTTCTCTTCTATGAGGTCAGAAGCACTTAATATAGAATGTAATTCTACATCATTTTCTTTGAATAATGTGCTGGCCCCTTCTTCTCTATCCACTATGACAAAAACATCACTAACATCAGCTCCTGTAGACCTTAGAACCCTAACGGCCTCCATTGCAGACTTACCGGTTGTAGTGACATCTTCTATTACGCAGATACGATCTCCACTTTGAATATCCCCTTCTATTCTCTTACCTGATCCGTGTTTTTTTGATTTTTTACGAACGATAAGATAAGGCAATCCTGATTCAAGAGATGCGGCAACGGCTATAGGGACTCCTCCAAGTGCTACTCCTGCAATGCTTTTTCCTCTCCCTTTGAGCATATCTGAGAGTTCTTTAGCAACCAATTTTAAAAACCTAGGATTCGTAGAGGCCTTTTTTATATCTATATAATAAGAGCTTTTACTTCCCGAAGAGAGTTCAAATTCTCCATATTTTAGAGCTCCAGATTTTTTTAAAAGGCTCACAATCTCTTTTTTGCGTCCATTCATTTAACTCCCCTTATACCTTACTTAAACATTATCAGAATGATGTTTATATCTAATCTGTATGATTCTCTATAGGAGCACAACACGTACAAACTCCCATCATGTGTCTATAGTGTGTTGAGCAGAACATTTTTTCGCAAACTATACATTCTCTTACTTTATTTATTTCTTTTCCGCAGTGATTACAGCTTACCATGGCTCCTCCTTTTTTCCGAGTTTAAAACCAATAAAGTTTACTGTGAGATGTATTGCTGGAGTAATTACTAAAAGGATTATAATGATTACGGGTGAAAAGTTCGATGCGAAAAAAACAGGGTCTAAAACCCATAGAAGGAAAAGAGCACCGGTCAGAAAATCCAATTGATCTATCACTGGAGCTGGACTCCCTCTTTGAAGTTTCAGCCTCCTTTTAAAGAAGCTAAAAAAAAGATCTCCAAGCATAGAACCAAATGCAAGTGATGCAATAACTAGATATTTGCCTGAAAAATCAGGTAGTGAAAGCAGTCCAGCCACATTTATCTGGATTATACCAAAAAATAACCCGCAGAGCGCTCCACCAAAGAAACCTCTGAATGTTTTCCCATCGCCCAATACTCGTCTACCATCTATGAAGTTTTTTCCCAGATCGATTGGGATTTTACCTTTAAAAAGAACTGCCATTGTGTTTGGGATATATGCTGGAGCTGCTAGCCATATTGCAGTAATTATTAGTTGTAGCATTAATAAGTATAATAGTCAATGAGAAATTTTAACTTTTGTGTAAAGAGTCTGATTTTGTGGACTTTATCTATAAAATAATAGCTAAAATCTCTTCCTTTAAGTAGAGTAGGATGTCATTTGGTAGTAATGGACCACTCTTATTGGTATAAAATCATATATAATATTTTAGAAATAATATATATTGCGTTGGTATATATTCACGTTTAAATATTAACTTGCTGTAATCACTATTATTCAAATTAGAAATAAATATACTTAAAAGAGGGAAATCCTATTGCTTCCAAAAGAAACTTTGTCTATATGTCCCAATTGCAATGAAGTGATTGAGGCAAACATATATTCAGAAAATGGAGAAGTTTGGATTGAAAAGGAGTGTGAGGAACATGGCTATTACAAAGATATCTATTGGTCAGATAAGAGGATGTATGAGAGAGTTCGCAAGTTCAAATACGATGGAAGAGGCATAGAAAACCCTCAACTTGAAGTAGAAGAAGGATGCTCATACGACTGTGGGTTGTGCGACACCCATTATAGTCACACATCGCTTGCAAATATAGATTTAACAAATAGGTGCAACCTTAACTGTAGCTTCTGCTTTGCCCATGCCAAAGCCAGAGGTTACGTTTATGAGCCGAGCTTTGAAGAAGTTGTTGATATGCTGAAGCTTTTGAGAAATGAAAAACCTGTTCCAACGCCTGCGGTTCAGTTTTCTGGAGGAGAACCTACATTAAGGGATGACTTAACTGATATTGTTGAGGTTGCAAAAGATCTTGGGTTCAACCAGGTCCAAATAGCTACAAATGGTATAAAGGTTGGAGAGAATAAAGAACTACCAAAAAAGCTTAAGGAAGCAGGCCTCAGTACACTTTACCTCCATTTTGATGGAACAACAGAAGAAATTGAACCACATCTTGAAGTCAAAAAGAAAGCGATAGACAATTGTAGAAAGGCGGAATTGGGCATAGTTTTAGTACCAACAGTTATAGATGGAAGGAACGATGACCAAGTTGCTGATATATTGGAGTTTGCTGTACAAAATATTGATATAGTAAGAGGGGTAAACTTCCAGCCTGTTGCATTTACCGGGGCCGCAGAAAAATCCCAAGAATCAAGATTTAATGAAAGGTTTACTATTCCAGATCTTGTTAGCAAAATAGAGGATGGAACTGGAGGACAGATAAAAAAGGAAGATTTCTACCCAGTCCCCTCTGTGGTTTCAATATCAAAGGCAATTGAAGCCTTTACTGGGAAACCCCAGGTAGAATTTTCATCCCATCCGAATTGTGGGGTTGCAACATACATTTTTGTAACTGATGATGGCTTTAAACCCATAAATAGATTTGTTGATGTTGATGCATTTTTTGAAAATCTATCGGAGGTTGCAAGTGATTTAAAGACTGGTTACGTGTCTAGAGTATCCAATAGACTTGGTAAATCAAAAGCGATTGCAAAGGCCTTAAGAGGGATGAAAAAGTGTATAGATACTGATGAACAGCCCGAAGGATTACAGTTTAGAAAAAAAATAAAAAAGATTATAAAGGATCGCGACTACAGCGCTCTTGGTGATTTCCACTGGAACTCTCTATTTGTAGGTTCAATGCATTTCCAAGATAGCTATAATTACGATTTAGAAAGGATTAAGAGATGTGTTATCCATTACGCTACGCCTGATGGTAGGATTATACCATTCTGTGCATACAACTCTGGTCCAACATATCGTAAAGAGGTCGAAGAAAAATTTAGCATTCCAATTGAAGAATGGGAAGATAAAAAAGGTAAGATTGAAGAATATGGTGATTAAGCCAAAAAGATAAATGACAGAGGTGTTTTAAATATGTTTCCTAACGAAAAAATTAAAGATCTGATTAACAGCAAAATACGAGTAGAGATGAAGGGAGAAGATATGCTTCTCGAAGGAAGACTTAAGGCCGCAGATGATTACATGAATATGCTTTTAGAAGACACCGAGGAAGTGATTGAAGGAGACAAGAAAAGAGGCCTTGGATCCGTACTCCTGAGAGGAAACAATATACTGTATTTGGAAAAAATAGGATAGTGGCCTCTCTATTCGGATAAAATATTTTAGAAGGATATTTGGAAATCCCCAATTTTGTATGTATGAATTTAATTTTAGAAATTTTTGTTAAAAGCAACTCAATTAGTTTTCCTATTTTTTAGAGTTTATATTATATTTTTGTTTTTGTCAATCTGATTCGGATCTGGTTTCCAGTGCTCTGTTAACCGCATCTTCAGGACCTTCAGCTCTTTCCACCATCCCGTATTCACCCATCATCTTTGATGCGCCCCCACCTATTGAGATTACGAGCTTTCCTATCTTCCTGGCCAGTGCTATTTCAGATAGAGTCCCGTCTCCACCCCCAATTGAAATGATAACATCTGAAGATTTAACTACAAGAACGTTTCTGGCCTCACCCATCCCAGTTGGTATCTTAATATCGATGTAAGGATTTGCTCTATGTTTAGAATTCCCTGGTAGTATTCCTACTGTTGTACCTCCTGCTTTTTTACACCCTCTGGCTGCACCCTTCATTACTCCTTCAAGCCCGCCACATACAAGTACTGCTTTTTTCGCTATCCTCTTTCCAACATTTTCTGCAATCTCCATATCTTCTTTAGTATCTTCACCAGAACCGATTATGCCTATCTGCAAGTGTATCCCTCCAATTATATCTTTAACGTCTTATCTCTAATAGAAATATTCTTTTTCATCTTGAAATCTATTTAACTTAAAAGTTTAAGATCGACGAGGCAACTCTACATGGAGAATTGACAGATTTGTGAGGAGGTAACCTTAAAAGTTTAAGACAAAATATCAGTAAAAGCTAGATTCCCTGATTAGGTACCATCAAGCTGAAGACCTGGTCACCACGTAACCAAAAGTATTATTCAATATAGGTGATAATATCAAAATGGAAAGATGGATGATCTTCTTCGAGATGAACTCGGTAGGCCCTCCGTCTTTAAGGACGAAAGACCTCTCGAGTTTGATTATGTACCTGAAAGACTTCCGGAAAGAGAAGAGGAGTTAAGGAAGCTTGTAAGGGCTTTTAAAAGCGTTCTCGAGAACAGAGTCGGGGTAACGCAAAGTGCACTGATAACGGGAAAGGTAGGTACAGGAAAAACTGTTCTATCAAAAAAATTTGGAGAAATGGTTTCTGAAGAAGGCCTTGATTATGCTCATATTAACTGTCGCCGTTACGATACCAATAGCCTTGCTATGACAAAAGTGCTTAAGAAGTATGATGAAAATTTCCCTGAGAGGGGATTTAGTGTAGAAGAAATGATACGTTCGCTCTTCAATATACTTGAAATGCGAGATATTTATTTAATAGTTGCTCTCGATGAGGTCGACTTTCTTATAGAGAGAAGTGGAACTGAACTACTTTATAGATTATCTAGGTTATCAGATGACTCCATTGGAGATTTTGATAATAGGATATCTATTATTTATATATCAAGGAAAACCTCCTTTAAAAGTGAATTAGATGAGAGTACTAGGAGCACATTGAGAGATAATGTGGTAGAACTTGAAGATTATGGCAAAAAGGAATTAATTTCTATACTCAATCAAAGAGTAAATCTAGCCTTCAATATTGATACAGTATCAGATAAATCACTGGAGCTTATTTCAGATATAGCATCCAGGTGGGGTGATGCTAGGTTTGCAATAGAACTCCTTTGGAAGGCGGGAAAGAAAGCGGATTCGGAGAGATCGGAGAAAGTGATTCCTGAACACGTTAGGTGGGCAAAAGCTGAGGCCCATCCCGTAGTAAAAGAAGAACTTTTCATAGACTTAAAAAAACACCATTTGTTGATATTGCTAGCTCTGTCCAGATTGCTACAGAAGGACAGTAAAATTTACGCTACAACTGGTGAACTGAAGAAGTATTATGAGATTGTTTGCGAAGAAAACAATGAAGACTCGAGAAGCCATACTCAGTTTTGGCAGTATTTACAAGAGTTGAATAAATTGGCAATAGCTGATGCAGTAATTAGCGGAAAAGGAGATAGAGGCACCACAACTCACATTTCCTTGCCAGATGTACCTGCAAGCATGCTTGAAGAGGAAGTTAAAAAATACTTGGAGGAAAAGAAAAAGAGGAGATAGTTTTGTTTTTATCTACCCTGGCACTACATCAGATCCTATGAATCAGATATTTTTATAGTTTTCCCTCAATAGATATCCCATCTCTTTCTAATATGTAATGTGGAAAGAGTATTTTAATAAAAACATTAGAAACGAAAAGAAAAAATTGGATTTATGGAAAATATAAAGAAGAGAGGTTATGTTAAGAATGGGCTCTAAAATTGGAGAGCTACTGTCAAAAAAAGAATTAAATTTTGAACATTTGTGTAATAAAACTGTCGCGCTCGATGCATATAATATTTTGTATCAGTTTTTATCGATAATAAGACAGCCAGATGGCACACCACTTAAGGATAAAAATGGTAATATAACATCTCACCTTTCCGGACTTTTCTACCGTACCATAAACCTAATGGAAAAGGGCATAAAGCCAGTTTTTGTTTTTGATGGGAACCCACCTGAGCTTAAGTTGGAAACAGTCAAGAAAAGAAAGAAGACTCGAGAAGAATCGAGGAAGGAGTGGAAAAAGGCAAAAAAAGAGGGTCGGATAAAAGAAGCGTATAAAAAAGCCACGATGTCTGCTAGGTTATCAAGTGAGATGGTTGAAGAAAGCATTAAACTTCTCGAAGCAATGGGTATACCCTCAGTCCAAGCTCCCTCTGAAGGAGAGGCTCAAGCAGCTTATATGGTGAAAAAGGAAGATGCATGGGCAGTAGGATCTCAAGATTACGATGCTCTCCTCTTTGGATCTCCAAGGTTATTGAGAAATCTTACTATAACCGGTAGGAGGAAATTACCTAATAAAGAGAAGTATGTAAAGATAGTTCCTGAGTTGTACAAACTTGAAGAGAATCTCAAAAATCTAGAAATCGATTTAGATCAGCTGATTGATATTTCAATTTTGATTGGAACTGACTACAATGATGGCGTAAAGGGAATAGGCCCAAAGACTGCAATAAAAGTTGTAAAGCGTGGATCAGAGCAAGAAGATAAAAAAAGAAGTATAGTTAAATCAATAGAGAATGAAGTTGAAGAACCTGATAAATGGCTTGAAGAGTTTGAGCAGATACAGAAAATCTTCAAGAATCCTAATGTATCAGATGATTATGTGGTTGATTGGGAAAGTCATAATTCTTCAGAAATTATAGGCTTTTTATGTAATGAGAAGAGTTTTTCGGAAAATAGGGTAGAAAAAGGGATTAATAGGCTAGAAAAAGCAATGGATGATATAAGAACCCAGTCGAGGTTAGATAGCTTCTGAAATAATAGATTATAAGTTTAAAGGATGAAGAAATAGAAAGAATAAAGTTGAGATAGATATTATAGATTATAGAACACTATAATATGTGTTTTATTACCAGTACTTTTCTATCATTTATGGCCGGGATGGGGTAGTGGTTATCCTGTGGCCCTGTGGAGGCCACGAGCCGGGTTCGATTCTCGGTCCCGGCCCTCTTAAAAAATTCGCTAAGAAGGACCACCTACTTTAGCCGTGCGATAAGTCATAATCTTATTTAAGTTAGAGCCTTATTTTAAATAGTCTGAATTTTTTCATGACTTTAGATTAAAATTCTATATCTCCGAATAAGTCAGGTGCTTCATTGTCAATTGCGTTTTCTGTATACTTACTTTCAATATAATCTGATATATCAATTTCTGGAAAGTCCGGAGAAACTTCTTCCCTTCTGAATTGTATTGCCCTTTGTAGTATGGAACTAGCTTCACTGTGCCATGGCTGTAATGCATTTTCATCAGTTACCTCAGTCCGTCCTAGGACTATTTCCAGTGACCTCTTTGCAACATCCTTTTCTACCTGTCCTGATTCTGCTTCAGACATCCATTCTGCTACTTGGTCAATATTATTGTAGGTGTACTTCATAGCTCTAACTCTTGCATCCATGTATTTTTGTACTTCTTCTTCATTTTCTTCTAGATAATCATTTCTTGCGAATATAGGAGCGAATAGATAATAATCCGTATCAAATCCCCATGAGATAGTCTCAATTCCAACCTCTTTTTCAGCCCTTTCTATCCATGGATGCCATAAAACGGCGGCGTCATCTGTTCCCTGACTTAAAGAAATAACAGCAGCTTGGGGATCAGAATTTTTGAACTCCACATCCTCAGGAGTCAAATCTGTTTTGCTTTTTATTACTTCTCTTATGAACCATTCAGCTGTACTCCCAAGAGGAAGCGCTATAGTCTTTCCTTCCAAGTCCTCTAAACCAAAATCAGCATCGGCCCTAACAGCTAATGCTAGTATTTGCTTACCTGCCATGTAGTTTCCAATGATAGTGGTATCAGGATTGTTTTTTATTGCTGTGAGTGATGGAAATTCTCCTGCTTGACCTATATCAATACCTCCTTCTAGATAGTTTTGAACTACTTCAGCTCCATAAGTACATTCGGTAGTATTGAGTCCAAATTCATATTCCTCAGGGTAATTTTCATTTATCATTACTAAGTAAGGCGCTTGTTGTCCGATAGCTGGTGGTTGGTAGGCCAAACTTATTCCTGTTTCACCCATATCTAAGCAGCCGGAAATAGGACCTAAAGTAGATACGGCAATCGAAACACCAGAAAGTCTTAAAAAATCTCTTCTCGATAAGTTATTAAGATCCATATAATTAACACCTCAAATTTAAAAATAAATTAATATGTAATTTCCATGCTTTTTTTACCTTCTTCTTTTAATATTGAACCTATATCTTTCTTGAATTTCGTGAATTCTTCTTTTGATCTATCTTTGAATTTATCTCTTCTAGACCTTCCAAGATCAACCTCTACTATATCACGAAAGCTTCCAGGCCTACTTGTCATCACACCAATCCGATCTGAAAGAAAAGCTGCCTCTTCAATATCGTGAGTAATAAATACAATTGTTTTACCCGTTTCTTCCCACAATCTTTCGAGTTCTTCTTGTAGTATTTCTTTTGTTATTTCATCCAGTCCACCAAAGGGTTCATCCATCAAAAGAATATTTGGATCGTTTGCTAAAGACCTGACAAGAGCTACACGAGCCTTCATACCGCCTGAAAGTTGCCTTATATAGCTGTTTTCAAATTTTTCTAGGCCGACCGTTTTGAGGAAGTCTCTAACCCTTTTATTTCTCTTTTCTTTTTCTACGTTTTTGAGTCTAAGCCCATAAGATACGTTTTCTTTTACGGTCATCCATGGAAATAAACCCAGCTCTTGAAATACTACGCCCCGATTGGCGCTAGGCTCTCTGATTTTCTTTCCCTCTTCATAAACTTCTCCGCTTGTTTTTTCAATTAGACCGGCAATTATGTGTAGAAGCGTACTTTTTCCACACCCGCTAGGACCAACTATCGAAAAGAACTCTCCTTCTTTTATATCCAGTGAAACATCTTTTAGTGCTACAACTTTTTTGCTATTCTCCTTGTATATTTTATTTAGATTTTTCACGCTGATTTTTGGATTAACTTCCGACATCTTTTAACCTCCACCCCAATACCCTATTTTCTATCTCCTTGAAAATCCGGTTAGTTACAAGTCCAATTAGTCCTATAGTGATCATACCGGCTACCACAGTTGCGAGATCGAATTCAACGTTGTATGCATGAAATATGAGGTAACCTAACCCAGATGTGGCTCCGATCATTTCGGCAGCAACAACAGTCATCCATCCGATCCCCCATCCTGTTCTCATTCCGGTCAGTATTGAAGGCATAGCTCCAGGTATGGCAATGTCTTTTAATATATCCCAATCATCTGCTCCCAAGGTTTTAGCTGCGTGAATTCTAGTTTTGTCTATTCCTTCTACGCCATTAATAGTGTACAATAGGATTGGGAAAAAAGCGCCTAAAAATATTACAAAGGAGTTATAGGCTAATCCTGCTCCAAACCAAGCTAAGGCTATTGGTATCCAAGCGATTGGAGGTATCGGACGTATTACCTCAATTACAGGGTCAGAGTATTCTTTTACTGTGTCAAACCATCCCATTGAAAGCCCTAGCCCTACTCCAATCAAGGCAGCGACGGCGAAACCAGCGAAGACCCTCAAAAGGCTTATAACAGATGACCAGATTAGCTCGCCTGTAGAGAGAAGATCAACGAATTTATAGGATGCATCAATTGGGCCTGGCAATAAAAACGCAGGTAAAATGTTTAGATAGGTTACTAATCCCCAAACAAGTAAAAAACATAGAAGTGAGATTATACTTCTAGTATACCTTTTAAAAATTAGATTGACCTCCGCAGTCCTTTTAGTCTATACTTGGTTTTGAAAGTTCCTTACTTTGATTTCAGTTATTTAATATGTTATTTGCTTAAAAAGGTTTTGGTTGAAAAGGTGTTTATCTAAGTGACCAAGAAGACACCTTCCCAATCGTAGATTAGGTGAGTAATAAACCGACCTGTAAAGGGAAAAATACTAAATACCAAAGTCGGTACATGTAAAGGTTAGAGAATACACACAGACCTAAATAAAGAAGAAAGGAAACGAGTGA
>SL_8KL_010_SEDDRAFT_10002141_pt1 | contig 16860 bp, 17 predicted proteins | sample SodLakKL_010_SED_4_FD_11160 | JGI IMG/M metagenome (IMG submission 11160)
ATGGACCCGGAGGTGCATAGGCTGCGGCTCCACGCTCCTCGGCCATGGTTTCCACCATGTTCCTGAGTCGTTCGTTCCTTGCGACACCACCACCCAGCAGCACTTCTTCTTTCCTCGTATGGGCCAAGGCCCGTTCCGTCACTTCAGTCAGCATACCGAAACAGACCTCTTGCATAGAAAAACAGAGATCGTTAAGTTCAGCGTCGGATTTCAAAGCGGCGGTCAATATACCTGAGAAGGAAACATCCATGCCTTTAACACTGTAGGGTAACGAGATCAATCTATCTCCACCTTTTGCCATCTTTTCGATCACGGGACCGGCAGGAAAAGGCATCCCGTTCTCCCTTCCGAATTTATCTAGCATATTACCTATACCGATGTCCAACGTTTCACCGAAAACCCTGTACCTTCCCCTTGTGAATGCGATGACCTGGGTGTTACCACCGGATGCATATAGCAGCACAGGATCATCGCAGGGTGTCGTCAGTCTTCCGATCTCGATATGAGCTATGCAGTGGTTCACACCTACCAAGGGAACATCTAGAGATGATGATAGAGCTCTAGCAGCTGTGGCAACGGTACGAAGACAAGGTCCTAATCCCGGCCCCTGTGAAAAAGAAACGAGGCCGATATCCGAGGGTTGGATATCCGCAGTCTGCATGGCCTCTTCCAGAGCTGGAAGTATCTTTCTAGCGTGGTGATTAGCCGCCTCTCTAGGATGGATACCTTCCTCGGGAGAATATGTGTTGAGCAGATTGGCCAACACAGCCCCATCTTCATCGAGGATGCCCACTCCTAAGGTATGAGCCGTTCCTTCCAATCCAAGTATGTACATAAAAAAAGAATAAGGAAAGGGGGTTATACGTTTTTTCTCACTTTCCGATCCTGAAAACCTTGGTTCCACATTCAGGGCAGGTACCCTTCGTTGCAGGGCGTCCGTTCTTCAGCTCAGTTTTTTTCGGATTCTTTATCTCTACCTTCTCTCTACATTTTACACAATATGCTTCTACCATGATATTCACTCGGCTGTAAATAGATTGCAGGAGTATTAAAGATTTCCTTCGAAGTCCGTTGAGTAGATATCAGTGAACAGGTGACCGTAGTAAGCCCCTTTCTGTTTCAAACGGCATTCATCTATGCGTCCTACCCGCCGGTCCCGGAATGATCATCCCGACATGTTTGGACTTGCTCCGGTGGGGAGTCGCCGTTTCATCGGTCCCTCCAGTTCTCAGCTCTGCGGGTTAACTCGCTCTGCCTTGCGGCAGGCTTCGCACGCTTCAAAGCTCACTGAAGGACGTGTCGTTTCTGCGCCCTTGCCGAGGCTCTCACCTCACCGCCTTGCGACGGTCCACCTTTTCCGCGGAGAGGGGACTTTCCTCAGGGTCGAACCCCGTCGGCCGTCCTCGGTCTCCTGTTCACATGAACTGTGTGCCTCAAGTCTATATAAAATTATTGATTGAAAGCGTGGGTATTTTTTAATATACAGGTTGTGGATGTACATGTATGGTAGAAGATGCTTTCGCAGCGCTGACCTATGAGAATCTCAAGGACATCATATGCTGTCCAGGAGGAGTGGAATTGAAGGGGAAGGACTTCAAAGGAGATATCGGGAAGATCGTATCGTGGACTGAGGGGATGATCCGAGACGGGATGGAAGGTCTGATACATTACACCGACGGAGCGCCGGTCGGTTTCGTGCAGTATATGCCTACCGACAAAGCTCCCATGCCCATCATCGGCCCCGGTACATGCACGCTGATGTGTTTTCACTGGAAAGGTGAGGATGATAGTAAACACCTAGACATGGAGTACCGATTATTGGAAGAGGCGTTGGAGATAAGTAGAGTTGTTTATGAGGGTATGGCCGTACTTGCGTGGGATCACCCGATACATTTTCCGGTATCCATGATGGAGGAGTTAGGATTCAACACGGTTGATACCCAGGATCATCTTCACCTCATGTGGAAACCCTTCGATGATGATGCGGTACCCCCCTCCTTGGTCGACCATACCTATGACCCTATGCGGAGTTCATCGAGGTTGATCATAGAACAGGGCTACAGTAACAGGTGTCCGTACAGTATCAGCCATGCCCAAAGTATCAAAGACATGGTGCATGATATAGGAGATGAGAGGATCAACCATATACTTCACACCATAGATACCAGGGATGAATCAATAAGGTACGCCGTCGTACCGTGGAACTGGGACTGGCTCTATATAGATGGGGAGAGGATCGATACTTTTTCCACCTCCACAAGAGAGATAAAAGAGATGGTATTGAGATCGCTGAATCAGTGAACTTCGGGCCTTCCCTGGCTCCTGACCATCCACATACCCTTCCACTGGCTGTACTCGAACACCCCCTCTATGACCACAAGATCACCCCTCACCACATCACCATCAACCCACCAGTCATCCACCTCGCATGTCAGCCTTCGGTATGGGTTATCTAAGGGACAGATGATCATGTGGGTACCCCTTGAGATGGTCCAAAGATCCTTTACTTCACCCCGGATCTTCACATCGGTCCCCTCGTACCACCAGGGATTTTCCAGTATCGCTTCGATGGTAGTGAAGCTGGAGCGTGCTTCTTCTATCACGTTCACATCACTGTGACTCGCGATCCGGATCCTGTAACGATTACCGTATTCTTCAACACGCCCTTCAAAGGAAACAACAGCACCTGGGACTATCATTTCCTTTTGCTCTACCTGGTCCATCATCTCTCCCTGGATCAACACCACCATCTGATGTTCATCATCCGGTTCTCTTATGGTCACATGAAATGTGCCGTAAAAATTACGGATATCCATAACATAACCCTCTGTATTCACGACCGTATCCAGATATTGACAATCTATCTCACCGACACGAACTTCCGGAGGCTCCTGTGATGCGGTTATGAGAAAAAGTGACGAAGTACCGATGAGTGCGAGTGCGGTGACTACGAATAGTACTTTACTCCCGTCGAACTCGAACATTCAACCCCTCAACATCCCATCCAAGCGCGACTCCAGTACCTCTGACGGGATATCCGATAGAGAAACCTCGGTGGTCCTACCTTTGTTCGATGAAACGGTATGCGCGTTCAATAGACCATAATCGGACAGAGTGTTCAGATACTTCCAAAACTGTGTGTGCCCCAGTTTTTTCTTATCGTATTCTTCACATATGACTGCATATCTTTCCTCTATCTCACCGGTGGTGGTGAAGGGTGTCGATTTAAGTAGTCTTGCGGACGTGAGTAAAATAAGCTGCTCGTTGACGTTCAACTCGCGTATCTTCTCTTCGGTGAAGTATGGGTCGATCTCAGCCTTTGCACTGCGGATATCCTCCGCTTCGACCCGTCGTTTTCCCTTACTCTCACCGATCAAAGAAGCTCTCTCCATCAACTCGATACCGAAACGTGCATCTCCACGCTCGGAGGCCGCGGTTGTAGCGAGCAACTTCAATTCACCTTCTCCAAGGCTGTCAGGGAACAGTGCGAGCTCTGCCCGATAACCGAGTACGTCCTGCAGTTGATCTGTGTCGTACTTAGGGAATTTCACCCGGTTACCTCTTTTGAAGGTACTGAGAGCACTATCCTCAAGGAGCTCGAGCACGTTCTTCTGTGAAACCAGTAAAAGTGATATCCTGCCCTCGGGGACGGTGTCTTCTTCCTCGAATCGAGAGAGAAGGTATATGATATCTGATCCGTCTCGCTGGACCAGGGTATCGACCTCATCCAGCACTACGAAAAGGTGGGTGTTTTTGTTGATTATATGCTTGTTGAGGATCTCCATCATATCTCCTACGGAGAAGCCTCTATCGGGAAAGTGCTTGTCGAAATGTGATATTATCTTCCACATCACCTGCTGTTTGTTAGATCGCCTTCTGCAGTTGATAAAAACATAATCTACCCTCTGCCCTTTCTCTTGTGCCCATCCTTGGTAATCCATGCAGAATCTTTTTGCGGTAGCTGTTTTACCGGTACCTACACTTCCGTAAAGAAAGGCGTTCTGTGATACACCGGATTCGATTGCCCTCCTGAACAGAGTGAACAGTAGATCGATCTGTTCTTCTCTGTTGGGCAGTCTGTCAGGCACATAGTCGAACGATAGTTTCTTAGGGTGTTTTATTATCTTCCCTTTTACCCTTTTGAAAGACATCCTTTGCTCTGATTGGTAGCTCATTTATTAATGTTTGCACCGCAGCTATCACATACAGCGAAATCCTCGGGAACCTTGGCATTACAGATGGGGCAGTTTTTCATCTCTTCCTCATCGAAGGGAGGTTCTTCTGAACCGAAGAGGTCTTCCTCTTCGTTTTCAACTTCCTCTTCCACTGTTTCATGCGCCGTTTCTATTTCCCCCTCTTCTTCCCCTGGTTCCTCCACCATCTCTTCACTCGTGATCTCCTCTCTGGTCCTAGGAAGAAGAGAGCCGGTCACCAGCACCTTGCTTTCGGCACGCATAATCCCAGCGTATTCCACGCTTCCGTTGACCCTCACACCTTCCTTCAGTTCGACGTTACCCAGGGCCGAGATATTTCCAACTCGGGCCTCTTCACCAACCACTATGTCTCCGTCACACTCTAAATCTCCGGTTTCAACACCATCCCCCAGTACAATATTGGATCCTTTGATGAAACCGTCGATGGAGCTGGTATCTCCAACGGTCACTTTCCCTTTCTTAGAGATCAAATTTCCGTGTATATTGCACTTCGTACCTAGGTCCAAATTCCCCTTCGCATCTATTGAACCGTCCACCTCGGAACCATCATATAGTTCTACACTACGCTCCGCTTTGATATCACCGGCCACCCTGGTTTTCGTCCGTAGTTCCAGTATCTCTTCGGAAGTTATCGCAGGTAACGTATATTTCGCTCTATAAACTTCCAATTCTTCATCGAGCCTTTGGTTCTCTTCGTTAAGCTCTCTTATCTCCTCTTTCATCTCTTTGTTCTCTTCTTCCATGGACTCGAGAACTTCTCTTTTCTCTTCAGTAAGATCCTCCAGATCCCCCTTCTCATCCAGCTCTGCTTTCAACTCCTCTATCCTCTCTTCTTTCTCATCCAAGAGCTTTGCTTTCTCATCAAGGATCATCCTACCCTCTTTTTTCATCTTCCTATTCTGTTTGATCAACTTTTCCCTCTCAGCCTTCAACCTTTTCAATTGCTTTTGGTAACCTTCTATCTGTTGACGGATACGCTCTTTTTTGCTGGGCATCTACAGACCTCCTTATATCTTATATAATCGATTTACTACTTATTTTAACCTTTCCTTTTAACCACAGAGACTTTTTATTATCTTCGGGAAAAGTTGTTAAATGAGAAAGGGTTACAGTTTAACGAGCATGTCTGGAGATATGTCCTTTTTGACATTCAATCAACCACTCCAGGCATGCTCGTTTAAAAAACTTTTAAAATGATAACTCAATGGAGATGCTGGTTGATTGAATGGGAAAAGGAAATATCAAAATTAACAAAAAGGAAGCTAGACGAGTTGAAGACGGAAAGATAGTGAAAGATCTACCTTTGATGAATTACAAAGATAATCTTTTACCACTGTTTAGTGTGATCAGCCCATCACAGTGCAAGTATTGTGGATCTAAACTGCATATCAACAAAAGTAGAAAACGATATGTATTGTCCAGTTATGAAACTTTAGAGATTCCAGTAAACTATTGGCAATGTAGTAATGAAGATTGTAATTCATACTATTCTGACGATATCGTTGGTGTTACAGGGAGTAAAAATTACAGTGAGGAGTATTTAGACAAGCTATTCTATACACGATATGAATCAAAGACTAGTTTATTCAACACAAGAACAGCAGGTGAAATATTGATTGGTGATCTGGGCGAAAAAACTAGAACTGCCTGTCCATCCACCTTGTGGAGATATGAACAGGAAAAAGGTAGTGTCTCATTAGAAAAGCTGAGAAATACGGATGTTCAATTCGATGGCACGATTTACTGTGATGGCTACTGGATTAAAAATGGTTGGAGAAAATTTCTAGAAAAAAGTAGAGGTAGAAAATTCGATGAAAGTGAATGGAAAAGGGTTCGGTACAAATCGATCTACGTTGTAGCTACTTCCGACAAGGTTGTACTAGACTTTACCATCACTGAGAGGAGACCACCGTACTTCGTATTGATCCCGCTTTTCTCTCGGATAAAGAAAAGATTTGGTAGAAACAGTATCAAAAAAGTGGTGTCTGATGAAGATTCAGCAATAATAAATGCTGTATCTAATGTTATACCAGATATACAGCATTCTTTTTGTGTATTCCATCAACTGAAAAATCTGTCTAGGATATATCTAGACGATTTTAGATATTTGGATAAAGTACCGAGAAAGGATAATACATTTTATGAAATCGGTAAAAAATTGATCATGGCTGAAAGTGTAGTTGAATCTACAGCAATCCTGAAAAAGCTAGAAAAGATGCTAGAGAAAGGTTTAACTCATACTTCTAAAAGAGCTATGAGATTTCTTAAAGACAAATACAATAAAAATAGAAAACTGCTTGAAAAAGGTTTCTCACCAGAGACTAACAATGTGATGGAACAACTGTTTTCGTATATCAATGATTTTGTTTTCCAAGCAAAGTCATTCAAAATATTGTCATGGTTGAAAAACTGGGCTGCTAACCTGCTTTACATATGGAATGATCGTGACTATAATACTGGAAAGTTTGCTGGTATGTCACCATTGCAAGTTTCTAAACAGGTGAAACCTGGTTAATGATCGAACGCCCTTCAATGTAAAACAAAACTACTAATGGTTGACGCAGAGTGCACTCTCTCTCGATCTCTCCCAATCAACTAAATCTTTTTCATATTTTACAAAAATAAAATACACATTCGATGTTTTTGCTAGAATTATCAAAAATTGTTTTCAGCATCATCCCTTTCCTAGATGGAATAGGAATCCCGAAAAAATAAACAAGTCTCGTTTTTGAGTCGATTAACAGTATATCAAGATCAACGAGGGCAGTTGTTATAAGACGGTCTAATAGGGGAGAGTTCTTTCCTTGATATGCCCCATGAACTCTTGAATATTTTTCTTGTGTTCTTGAACGTCTGATAGTTTTTCGCCTAAATTTAGCTTGTGAAAATATCTATTCCACTCTTCCTTAAAATCACGTTCTATACTGTTGATCACTCTGTTGGCTATCTCCCATTTCACAGAGTTCGAATGCCACTGGTCCATCATCTCCTTTATATCTATATCTGTTAGGTCGCGTTTAACAGCTTCTAAGTACATGTCAACGATTCTATCATCTAGGTCGGAACCCCCCATAAGTCCTTTCAATGGCGTTTTCACCTCGACAAGACCTAACAGGTATGACATCTTATCAACGGTACATAGCATAATTCTTTTTATAAATAGTTTCCCCTAATTAACCATACTAACGTGAGGACTCATCCGTTTTTTTACAGATGCGTTCTATCTTAGCCAGGATATCCTCCCAATGCGTTCCTTTCCAGTAGATCTGTCCACATCCGGTACAACGCCAGAAATCCTCTTGTATGGAATACACCCGGTCCGGGACTGCGTCTTTCACGCTTTCTTTGCTCACGGACCTGACCAGGGAGTTGCATTTTGAGCATCTGGTCAGGGGCTTTATCTCTATGTCGAACTCCGAGATGATCTTTCCAAGCACTTCTTCTGTCGATACTGGAGGGACCAGAAAACCGTTCTCAGTTTTAGAGAGTTCCTTGTCTCTGGTAACGAGTATCCTGTCCTCTCTTTCCGCTTTTTTCCTCAAACTATCGTCGTCCGATCCGTCTGACGCATATTCCGCATCTATGCCCATCAATCTAAGCCATTTTGCAGTCTGCCCCAGCATACGATCTAGAAGGAACTTGGTCACTTTTTCACCCTGTATTTGAGAAGTACACCATCATCCATGAGCGTGTGTGACACGAGTTTTAGATGCTTGATATCGTCCTTGGTGAGAGCACCTTTTCCGTCCACCGGAGTTGGTGCTTTCGCACCTCCGATTATCAGGCTTCCTACGTAAACGTTGTATTCATCCACCAGATCCTCCTCGAAGAAAGAATGGATCACTTCACCTCCTCCTTCCACCATAACCTTCTTTATCCCGCGCCGCTGTAGTTCGTTCATCAATTCATGCAGGTCCACCCGCTCCCCATCCCCGCACTTCACCCAGTGTGGATCGTCCGATTCAACGGTCGTTGCTATGAGGTAATTATCGTCGTCGAACAGCCGGGCATCTTTTGGGATATCGCCTTTGGAATCCAACACCACTCTGAGAGGGTGTTCAGGCTTTTTTATGAACCTCTCTTTAACCGTCAGCTTCGGGTCGTCCGCCCTGACCGTTCCAGAGCCTACCAATATGGCGTCGGCTTCGTGTCTTAGACAGTGAACTCTTGCGAAATCTTCCTCTCCAGATATCTTGACCTCGGTCCGATCGGGAAGAGCGATCTTACCGTCGGCGGACATTGCCAAGTTGACGATCACTTTTGGTCTCACGACATATCCAACGGATAAGAGAGATATTAAGATTTTTGATTTATACGCTTCCAAATCGACATACCTTTATAGATATGGCCGCTGGTCTTATCGGATCGAATCGTCACTATGGAATGTGATGCATGTATGATCAAGGAACGGTGTACCCTATCCCTGTAGATGTCCTGGTTCTCGTACCAACATTTCTCCATTGTTCGTATCCTTTCTAATTACGATTGGTGATCACTGAAACCTTAGCTTCCTAGCAATTTCTCATAATTTATCCATGCGGGCTTTTTCTTGAATCCCATCTTCTGGTTGATGTGAAGCATAGCTTCGTTACCGGTCTCGTTATCCGTTCTTATCTTTGGGATCCCTTTATCTGATGCTATCTCGATGGCTTTCACTTTCATCGCAGTAGCGAGACCTTTACCTCTGTATTTCTCTCTGACGCCGGTGAGTTGAGTGTACAAGACATCCTGTTCCTCTTTCTTCCAGTGACTGCTCAGACCGATGAATTCATCATCTTTTACCGCTATTATATACGCCTCGAGGAAGAAATCAGGATGTTCAAAGAACTCGATAAAACGATCATGATCTGTTCCTGTATATTCATCGCTCATGGGAACCTCGTGCATCGTTTCCTCATAAACTTCGTGTAATTTTCTACTTGTATCTTCATCTATACCGATCTCTGCTAATGTTGTAAGTTCTATACCTTCCCCTCTAATTTTTTTCTCAACTCATAGTACTCTTCAGGATCAAAATCATCTACATCCAACTCAAGAGTCCACATCCTGATACTTTCCTCAAAACCCCTATCCTCTATGAATCTGGTAGCTCTTTCTTTATCTTCCCTAGTATGACATACGAGTTTTTTAGGTTCGTGTTTTTCCAACTCCTTCAACAGATACCGGTAAAACTTCTTCCCGTGACCTTCACCTTGATAGTTGGGATGAACCTCGATATGGATGGAGAACTTTCCAGGCTGGTAGCTACCCTCCCATTGTGAATAGAAGCCGTGGCCGATGATCTCATCGTCTAATTCCGCAACGAATCTCTGGTGTTTGCATTTCTTAGGTCTGGTTTCATCCTGGAATCTAAGCGATTCTACACTCGTTTCTACTTCTAGAAAGACTTTGTTTTCCAATCTCACTATATCCGGGTAGTCGGATCCTTTGAATTTCCTGATCTTCAGTTCTTGAGAGGGCATGTCACCACTTGGAACGAGTAGTATGTCACATGATTTCAAATTTTCCCGACAGATCAACGAACTGTTGTCAGTATGGATTGTACATTCATGTACAACACAAGCGGACCTATCCTTACCTATAATATACCGTATTCAAACCGACCTTTCTATCCACATCACTCAAAAACCTCGTAGTATCTGCTCTTCAGAAGGGAGGACGAATACGATCATGATATCTTTCCCTACTCTCCCTCAGTAGATAAGATACGGTCCATCCTCTTTTTCCTCAAGCTTTAATCGGCCTGGGTCGAACATGTCCATTACCCAAACGTTGGTCTCTAAATGGCCGGTGACCTTTTCGACCTTGAGTTCTCCGTGTCTTTTGGACATGGCCAGGTAGGGAACGAGCTGGTCCGCGCTCCACCGGTCCAGATGAAATCCGGATTCCATGGTACTGCGTATGTAGTCCGCGGCTTCCTTGCCTACGCTCTCTGCGGGTACACCTTTCTCTCCCAGTACACCTATCCCAACCGATCTATCTCCCTCAGTCCACAGGGTGATCCCGGTTCCGGGGCTGGGAGATTCGTAGGATCTCAGCTTTACGTCCACCGGCATATCCACGAACTCCTTCAGCACCTGTTTCCTCATTCGCCGCATGATGTGTTCCGGTAGAGAGCTTACGAACGCCCTTCCCTTGACCTTACTGATATCTTCACCGCTAGGTAATAAATCCGGTGAACCCGGCTCCACTGTGAGGACCACCTCTCCGCCTCCCTTTGGATAGTGACCTCTTTTCAACAACTTCGAACTCACGTTCAAACCCATGCGTCTAAGATGTTCCAGGAACACGTTTTCGAAGAAATCGTAGGGCGGCGACCATTTCACGTCCGTCCCGCCCTTTACTTTTACCTCCACCACTCCGTCGGCCTGTAACGCCGGAGGTATAATACACTGCAGTAAAAGGGCTATGCTGCCGGCGGTACCTATATCGAATTCGTAGTATCCCCCCCTCGGTTCACCCGGGATGAATTCGACCTCTGGTGATCCCTTCTCGCCTCCTTCCAACTCACCACCGCATATATCCGCCGCCACGCTGAGAGCCGTCAGGTGCTGGTATGACAACCCCGGGTTCGGACGGTTCGCGCGGATGTTTGTGATCTTCACTGGAGTTCCTTTGACTATGGACATGGCCACGGCGGTCCTGAGTATCTGTCCGCCGCCCTCGCCGTATGATCCATCTATCTCGATCATCATCCATGTCTATGTGTATGGTATGTATAATCCTTTTGACCACGACAACACATTTATATATATTGAACAAGGATGATGAATAGAGGTCATATGCATGGTGAGAAAAGCCGCAGTCGCTGGACAATTTTATCCGGGAAGAGAAGGTGAGCTTAAAAGGAATATCGAATCCTGTTTCAAGCACGGATTGGGTCCGGGAGATGTGCCCGAGAACATGGGAGATAAGAGGGAATTGAAAGGTCTCGTCGTACCTCATGCAGGTTATGTTTACTCCGGTCCTGTAGCGGCCCATTCTTACTCAGCACTTTATGAAGATGGTAAACCAGAGGTCGCCGTGCTCGTTGGTCCCGCCCACAGAGGGTATGCAGCCAGTCCCGCATCGGTAGGCGATGAAGACTTCGAAACTCCACTGGGCCTGTGCAAAATAGATACAGACCTGGCCCATGAGATCGCCGAAGGCCCTTTACAGATAGACAATCAAACCCACGCTGGAGAGCACTCTTTAGAGGTGCAAGTACCCTTTTTACAATACCTCTTCGAGGACCTGAAGATAGTTCCCATACTTATAAATAAACAGGACTACGAAACTTCCCAGGAGGTCGGTAGGATGTTAAGGGACATCCTGTCTGAAAGAGATGCGGTGGTGATCGCATCAACGGACTTCTCCCACTACGTAACCGCCGAAGTGGCTAAGGAGAAGGATGAAAAAGCTATCAGACCCATATTGAACAACGATCCTAAAGGTCTGTATGACGCCGTCAGGAAAAACAACATCAGCATGTGTGGTTATGGGCCTGTAATCACCATGATGGTTTCCACGATGTACGATAAAGGAGAGCTCCTCAAGTACGGTACCAGTGGTGATATTTCACGTATGCGAGACGTGGTCGGATACGCTGCCATCGCATGCAAATAGTGCGGATTCGTAAAATATAAATATCTTGATTGTATATGTATGCATATCACGATAATCACCCTCCCTCCCCTTTTTGTTTTTTTTTGATATTACTTAGGCGGTTCCATGGAGATATCAGCAGAGGATCCAGGATATATGGGAAAAGATATCCACAGTACTACATCGCAGTGTAGTTAAAGGTGTGGCTGCTCTGTTGAACTGCATATTCAAGGAGCTAAAAGAAGAACTCTACCATTGATGGTGAAAACACTGTCCGAGATCTCCATCATACATAATTTTTGTAAGTTCGCATAGCTTCTATAGTAATACGGGTTCCGTGTAGCTCATCACCACGGCCCCTGGGTTGGGAACGGAGTACTCCGTATGCGATCTACGTTAGGATACTGTAGATCACCCAAGGATCTCTTTCACGTGTAGTTCGAATATGAGGGTTTTACCGGCCAATGGGTGGTCTCCGCTCTTTCCGTAAGCTTCTTCCGGAGGGATCTCGACTTCCTTCTTATCACCTACGTTCATACCTTTTACCCCTTCCTCGAAGCCTTTTATCAGCCTTCCCTGACCGACTACGAACGTCAGGGGCTCGTAGTCCCTGCCCGGGCTGTACACGTCGTGTTTCTTTGCCACCTTCTCGATGGATGAATCGAACACCGTTCCATCCTTCAGTCTGCCGGTGTAATCCACTGCAATCTTGTTTCCTTCTTTTACTGCCATGTTATCCCCCTTACATGATAGGTGTAGGTTTTAAAACAATCGGACGAAGGTTTAAAATCGTACGTTGCTATACTTCTTAACAGATATCATGATACGATTAGAGCTCAATGGATGGGAGGCCCACATAGGTTTTTCAGCCTCCCATATACTGCCGGAGCACGATAAGTGTGGTCGGCTACACGGGCACAACTACGCCGTCCATGCAAGGATAGAGGGTGAGGAAACAGAAGAGGGCTTCGTACTGGATTTTCTCCCTCTGAAGAAGGGTTTGAGGAAGATCGCCGATGAACTGGACCACAGGATGCTTCTGGCAAAGGAGTTGGGTTCATGGGAGGATGACAGCGAGGAGGTGGAGATCGAGTTGAACGGAAAACGGTATGTGTTTCCTAGAGAGGACGTAAAGTTCATCGACGCCGAACACACGACCACCGAGCAGCTGTCCCGGTACGTTATGGAGCGTGTGCAGGAAGTGATCGATCTGCCGGATAACATACATGCCCTGGAGATAGGTGTAGATGAGTCTCACGGGCAGGGAGCATGGGTCCGGAGGGAACTGTAGATGGGTATAGGAGTAGTACTGCTGTCTGGTGGTCTGGATTCTGCAACGGTGTTGGGTATAGCTGACTCGGAGATGGATGAACTGGGGGTACTGACTTTCATCTACGGTCAGAAAGCCGATAGAGAGGTTAACTGTGCTAGGGATCTAGTTGGTCATTATGGAGCTGCGGAGCATAAGATAGTTAACGTACCTCTGGAAGATATCGCGAACTCTTCTCTTCTCAAGGGAGGTCACGAGATCTCCGATTATGGTCAGGATGGAATACCGGACACATACGTTCCCGCCAGGAACATAATCATGCTGAGTCTCGCACTATCTTATGCCGAGAGCATCCAGGCAGATGCCGTATACATCGGAGCCAACGCGGTCGATTTCAGCGGATATCCTGATTGTCGGCCGGAGTTTTACAAAGCCTTTAGAAGGATGGCTAAGGAGGGCACACGACGAGGGGTCGAAGGAAACCCGATAGACATACGTGTCCCCCTGCAGAACATGTCCAAGGCCGAGATCATACAACGTGCTGAAGGATTAGGTGTTCCCTTAGAACTGACCTGGAGCTGCTACAGAGATGGAGATATAGCCTGTGGTACGTGTGACTCCTGCCGGCTTCGGTTGAAGGGCTTCGAAGAAGCCGGGTTAGATGATCCCATCGACTATGAATAGTGAGTATGCGTTCAGAGCCCCCCTTTTATTTACCCTCCTCGCTATAGTCAGATAGTAAAAATGCTGCAGGAAATAGAGTTTCCTCCTCTACTTTATTTTCATTCGCTCCGCTACAGAAAATTAAAGTATGCACCGGACTGATATCACTCTTTCATTTCATTGTGAATAAAAAGATGCGGGGGAAGGGATTTGAACCCTCGGACCCCTATGGGAATAGATCTTGAGTCTATCGCCGTTGGCCATGCTTGGCTACCCCCGCAGGTTGATGCGAGTTTGCTGATGAAACGTGTGGATAGGTAAAAATTCCTTTTCCACGATTACCCGCAAGAGTAATACCCAAATATACTTTACGTTTTCTTTCAGAAATTATTTATGTGTTCGAGAATCTATGAGTGCACATGGACTCGAAAGAGAAGGATTTTTTGAGGAACGCCCTCCGGAGTCAGCGCCGTAAGGAGCGGTTCAACAAGGCCTTAGCTAGAGAAGTTAGCAAGAGGATGAACGGTAAATCGGGTTATAAAAAGTACATAGATCTGATGAACAAAGTTAGGGAGACCGCTGATGAAAAAGATATCAGCGAGGAGAAGGCGGTCAAGCTGCTATTGAAAAATTAGTAACCATCGTTCATAAATCTTCTTTTCAGATACACAGCGACCAGGGCTACGCCTGAGAGGAATATAACCACCGTGAGCCACGGGAACTGATCCTCTGTTTCTATGCTGGCGAAGTCCACAGTCAGATCACCCTCATAGGGGACATCACGCTGGAACGTCTCTTCATATTTTCCGTGAACGTAGGTTATCTCAAGCATGTCTCCGGGTTCACAAAAGGAAGGCCATAAAAGGGAGATGCTGTAATTACCATGTTTCAGGGTCCTGTTCATCCAGATGTCCCTGGCCGTGTTCAGTATATGCACTTTTACCTCATCGGGCTCCACCGTACCGACCATGGTTATCTCTTCTTCGTAGAGTACTTCTTCATGGGTGTGATGATGAAGTCCTTCATGATCTCTCAGGTATGCATCTACATGATAAAGACCGGGTGTTAGCTCGGTGGTGAATTCATGGGAACTTTCGTAGAAGGTTTCTCTGTAAATATAACCATCTTTACCCCAGATATCCAACTCGACCGAACCACCGGTCAGGTTATGTTGGAACGAAAATGATAGATCTTTTCCGTCCAGCTCAACATCGAAGTATGGTGGATCCGATATATCGGGTCGTGGGCCGCTGAACTTTGCCAGCCAAGACGACCATCCTATCTCGACGAAGCTCAATGTATCGTAATGAAAGGGTGATGCCCTAGGAAAATAGACGGACATAGCGAGTCTCTCCCTTTGCGTAGTGTTCTGGAAAAGGATCGAGCCATCGATGGCCTCCCGCAGTTCGATACCTTTGTTCTTGAACCGTCCACAGTCAACAAAAGAATCTACGTTTATCGAGAATTCGTATATGTCCCGCTCTTCATTGCACCCGGGCTCGGTTTCGTTCCATGCATCCCATATCCTTCCGTGATAGTACGGTAGAGAGAAAGACAGATGCTCAGTATAATCTACGAATTCGTCCACTGGAAGTCGATCCGTGTCAACAGCCATCAGCCCGGTGTCGATACCTGTGTTTTCAAAGGACCAGACCACGAACTCCTCGACGATCATCTCAGCCACTTCTTCCGTACCCATATCTGGCTTCTCCCCTATCCGATCCAGAATTATATCGTAGGGTAATCCCTGCATGGGTATATCCAGCGGTGAAGCCAAGATGATATCGGCCTTTTTCCTGAGTTGGTAGTACAGTTCGAAGGTGCCCATGGAACAGGAATCGAATCCCAGCACATCGACCTTTATTCCGTTCAAAGCCTCTTCCATCTCAGTCAGAAAAAGATCTCCACCGTCCTCTACCGGCATCCCTCTCCATCCGTCTCCATGTCCCCATAGATAAAGCATATAACGCTCCGCGGGATGATTTCCTTTCGACCACATCACAAAGTCCCGGAGACTCTGTGGATCTGACATGTCCACTTCGTCGTCCCAAGTCTGATTTACGCTTGAGAGCGGTATCTCTACGAGCCCTTCCGATGTATGGTACAGCAGCCTCGAATCACCATCTTCGAACTGGTCGGCCAGTACGATCACTTCAACCTGATCACCAGGGACACCTTTTTCTATCTCTGCAAGATCGTTTTCCACCTGCTCGCTGATACCCACATCCACACCACCTCCCATGTATATCATTATAGTCCATCGATTTTGAGTTTCCTCACCGACGGTGAGCGGATAGAGGGGAACGAGTAGTAACAAAGCTATGGAAACGACTAGCAGTTTTCGCATACTCTGCAAATACGGTTGAAAATCATATTTGTAGTTTGTCCCCTTTCCTGCCTATATGCACACCTCTCGCCCTGAGCTCATTGACCACAAAATCATGGATCATCTTGTCAGCACCCAACGACTCCAGCGGTAGTATGCCTTTATCCATATCTCCGGTCAGGATCAATCTAGTCATCAAAGCCGTCGTGAATCCGGTGGTCCGTGCCATGGAACTGAATCCATCGTGTGATTCGTCGTATAGCGAGTAACCGGTCTTTGTCTTTTCACCCTTGTACTTTCCTTCAACATCCACTTCTAGGATGGATATATCCTTACCCTTGGGAACCATGTGCGGCAGTATCACATCCAGCGTTCCGGGGACCCTCTCGGGTTCGAAGAAGCCGAGTTCCTTCAATACCTTCATCTTTCTGATATGCCCCTTCCATCTAAGGGTGGTTTCCTCTATAGTTTCGATCTTCATGGTATCCAGGAGGGTCCTCAAACCGTCGCTGTAGAACTCTTCAAACTCCATCCCCCTCACTTCAACACGGCCTATATCTTCAAATGGTTCTAGGCACTCTACCTTACCATCCCTTATCACTCGAGCGGGTCTGGTGTACTCTTCGATGAGGTCCAACGGCGACCAGGTCACCGAATGGAACAGAGGTGGTTCGGGATGCTTTGGCAGACCGCCTATCCGTATCATACATCTGTCTATCTCCTCCATGAGGGTGTTCAGCCTACCGATGAACAGGTTCGGTAGTCCCGGGCCGAATCCAGCGTCCACGATAACGGATATGCCG
>SL_8KL_010_SEDDRAFT_10002142_pt1 | contig 16840 bp, 13 predicted proteins | sample SodLakKL_010_SED_4_FD_11160 | JGI IMG/M metagenome (IMG submission 11160)
CTGTTATCAACGCTGCCGGTGCGGATTTCAAGCTGCTGGGTCTTGATGCCACCATGCTTAAGAGCAGCAAACCGATCATTGCCACCGGGGCAGTGCGCACAGGTGGCGGAAAAAGCGAGGCATCACGGCGGATCATTGATGTGCTGAAGGCGCACGGCATCAAGGCAGTGGCCATTCGCCACCCCATGCCATACGGCGATCTTGTCAAACAGGCTGTACAACGTTTCGCCACCATCGATGACCTGAAAAAGCACGAGTGTACCATTGAAGAAATGGAAGAATACGAACCCCACGTGGTACGTGATACCGTCATCTATTCAGGCATCGACTATGAAGCCATTCTTCGTGAAGCAGAAAAAGAAGATGCCGATGTAATCTTGTGGGATGGCGGAAACAATGATTTTCCCTTTATCAGGCCGGATCTGATGATCACCATGGTTGATCCGCAAAGGGCCGGTCATGAATTGACCTACTATCCCGGTGAAACCACACTGCGCATTGCCGACGTGGTGGTGTTCAACAAAATTGAAAGTGCCGACCTGGCTGACCTTCAGCTGGTAAGGGACAATGTGGCCAGGGTAAACCCCGGTGCCATCATGGTCGATGCCTGCTCCCCCACTTTCGTGGACAATCCGGAAATGATCCGCGGCAAGCGGGTGCTGGTTGTGGAGGAAGGCCCCACGGTTACCCATGGCGAGATCAGGTATAGCTACGGAAGCACCACCGCCAGGAAATACGGTGCCGTTGAGCTCGTTGATCCTCGCCCATACGCAGTGGGCAAACTGAAAGAAACCTTCGAGCATTATCCGGAAGTGGGTCCGGTACTGCCTTCCATGGGCTACAGCGATCAGCAGAAAAAGGACCTGGAGGCAACCATTGAGAATACGCCCTGCGACCTGGTGGTGATCGCCACACCCATTGACCTGAACAGGGTTATCAGGATCAACAAACCCAATGTAAAGATTGGCTATGAGTTGCAGGAGGTGGGTAAGCCTGACCTTTGCGGAGTCATTTGTGACTTCCTGAAAGACAAAAACCTGATCCGCAGCGACTGCGGTTGTAAATAATTCATTTGGGGGCGTTCAGCCCCCTTTTTTTTGCCCGAAATTTTTTAATCATTTATCACGCACAAATCCAACACACATGAAACACAAAAGCCTGGTATCCATTAACGACTACACCAAAGAGGAGCAACTGCGGATTCTTCAGCTGGCAGAGGGGTTTGAGAAAAATCCGGTACAAAGGATCATGGAAGACTATGTGGTGGCTTCCCTGTTTTTTGAACCCTCCACCCGCACACGCCTGAGTTTCGAAAGTGCAGCCAGCAGGCTGGGATCGAAGATTGTCGGGTTTTCGGAAGCCTCCAACACAAGCGTCAAGAAAGGGGAATCGCTGCGCGACACCATTTTAACGGTGGCCAATTATTCTGATCTGATCGTGATGCGCAACCCGATTGAAGGCAGCGCCCGGTTTGCAGCCGAGATCTCGCCCGTTCCCATTATCAATGCAGGGGATGGCGCCAACCAGCATCCCACGCAAACCCTGCTCGACCTTTACAGCATCCGGAAAACCCAGGGCACCCTCGACAACCTTGAAGTGGCACTGGTGGGCGACCTGAAGTACGGCCGTACCGTACACTCCCTGGTCATCGCCCTCTGCAACTTCAACACCACCTTCCACCTGGTGTCTCCTGTAGAGCTCAAGCTGCCCAGATCCGTGAAGATGCACATCAAGGAAAAGAACCTGACCTACCACCAGTACACCGAACTGGAAGATGTGCTTCCCACTTCAGATGTGTTGTACATGACCCGCATCCAGAAGGAGCGTTTCAGCGATCCACTGGAATATGAACGGATCAAAAACTCTTACAACCTGCACGCCGACATGATTGCTGACACGAAAGACAATTTCAGGGTGATGCACCCGCTGCCCAGGGTCAATGAAATCCACACCAGCGTTGACAAAAGCCCCAAGGCCTATTATTTTGAACAGGCACTCAACGGTGTATATGTGCGCCAGGCCCTGATGGCCGCCATTCTCGGCATTAAATAACTCGAAAGATTTGACCACTTTAAAAACAGCAGCAATGAATAATAAGAAAGTTAAGGAACTCAAAGTATCGGCCATTGAGAATGGAACCGTCATCGATCATATCCCCGCGCAAGCCATGTTCCAGGTTATCCGCATTTTAAATCTGGAGAATTTTGAGAACATGGTCATGTTTGCCACCAACCTGGAAAGCAAAAAATACGGCACCAAGGGCATCATCAAGGTGAGCAACAAATATTTCGCCCCTGAAGAAATGAACAAGATTGCCCTGGTGGCCCCGCATGCCAGCATCATTGAAATACGTGATTTCCAGGTGGTGAAGAAAACCGTGGTGGAGATTCCTGACAAAATCAATGACATTGTCAAGTGCTTCAACCCGAATTGCGTGACCAACCATGAAGAGGTTCGGGCCCACTTCACTGTCACCGACAAGGAGGAGATCAGGCTGAAATGCCATTACTGCGAAAAGATCACCGGAAAAAGCACCATGGAATTCCGGTAGGATAACAGGTTCAGGGCCGCAGCTTCCGGCGGCCCTGACTTTTCACGACAGGCGGTCTTCAAGTTGTGCGATGGCTTCAGAGGGTCTGACATCATTGTACAAAATGTCAAATACCGCATCCACCACCGGCATTTCCACCTGGTGGTTTTTGTTGATTTCCCTGATACATTTGGTGGCATAATAACCCTCCACCACCATATTCATCTCCATCTGGGCGTAGCGCGGGCTGTAGCCCCTTGCAAGCATGTGTCCGTAACGCCTGTTGCGGCTGAACTGGCTGTAGCATGTCACCAGAAGATCGCCCAGGTACACCGACTTTTTGATGTCACGATGATTGGGTCTTATGGCCTCCAAAAAGCGATTGATCTCCTGAAGGGCATTGCTGATCAGCACTGCCTGAAAGTTATCCCCGTAGCCCAAACCACTGCAGATACCGCTGGCTATGGCAATGATATTTTTCAACACTGGGGCGTATTCGGTTCCGAAAATATCATCCGACAGCGAGGTCTTGATGTACCTGCAGGCAAACAACCCGCTTACAGCAGCCGCATTGACACGATCCTGTGATGCCACTGTCAGGTAGGTAAGTTTTTCCTGGGCCACCTCTTCGGCATGGCTCGGGCCACTGACCACAACCAGCTGTTTATAAGGCATCCCATAATATTGATGGAAATAATCGGCAATGATAAGGTTCTTTTCAGGTACGATTCCCTTAATGGCGCTGACCAGAGGCTTTCCTTCGAGCAGGGAAGCGTCGATACCGGCAAGTGCAGAACCCAGGTAAGCTGAAGGAACACAAAAAACCGGGATATCCACCTCCCTCAGCACCTCGTTCAGGTCGTGAGACACCTTTACCCTGTCCATATCAAAGCTCACCGAACTCAGGTAGCGGGGGTTGTGGCCATATTCACGCAGGTGAGCGGCAATTTCCGGTTCCCGCACCCACCAATGCACATTATCCACGCTGTGAAGCAGTATTTTTACAATGGCCGTTGCCCAGCTGCCGGCACCAACTACGCCGACTTTAACTTTCTGCATGACATTTGTTTTTTTGGATAACCTCCTGTTGTTGTTACAATTCAACTTCCATACTGTGTTCTTCATCTCCGCGGAGAACCACAACGGTAGCGGTATCCCCCTCCCTGAGTGTGCCAAGGGCNTCCATGTATGTCTGAATTTCCAGGATCTCCATGTCATTGATCTTGACAATCACATCCCCGCTCTCNATNCCGGCCTGNCGGGCGGGCCTGTTGTCTGAAACCGACAAAATGCGCATCCCCTCACCTTCATAACCGTGATCAGGCATTACCCCCAGCGTGACCCCTTCCATGCGGGCAGGGGCATCGTCGGTGGTGGAGGTAGTAGAAGTAAAAGCCAGCCGGTCGTTGCGGTGGTCAAGGTCCTCCATCATATCAATGGCCAGTGAAACGATCTGTGCTGCTCCTTCATAATTCACCTTGTCAGCCGTGTCTTCCGGACGGTGATAATCATCATGGATTCCGGTAAAAAAGAACAATACGGGAATATCCTTTACATAAAAAGAGGTATGATCCGAACCTCCGCGGCCACCGGGATTTTTCCGGATTGTCATTCCCTCAGGGGTATGCCGGTCAATCAGTTCATCCCAGGAAGGGGAGGAACCGGTACCAATTAAGGTCAGGGTTTCATCCTCCATCCGCCCGATCATATCAAGGTTAAACATATAGTTGATCCTTTCAATATCGTAGGCATCACTTTCTGTGAAGTAGCGGCTGCCGATCAATCCTTTTTCCTCGGCTCCGAATGCAATAAACAGGTAGTTATGGCTGGTCAGTTCACTGCCGGCCAGATACCTGGCTGCCTCCAGCACACCGGCTGTTCCGCTGGCATTGTCATCAGCCCCGTAATGGATGGCATGCACGCCCGGGCTGCGCGAACCTCTTCCACCCCAGCCCACGTGGTCGAAATGACCTCCGACCACCACCGTATGCGGCGCTCCGTTATCAATATACCCCGCCACATTCATGCTGGCCGGTTCCTCACGGTACACATCTGTTTCCAGTTCAATCCGGCCAGTCTGATCGCTCATCAGGGCATGCAGCACGTGATCCTCAGCAAAGACCAACGGCAGGTCAAACATATTCGCCGGCACACGCAGATTCAGTGGCGGATCACTCCTCGAAGATTTGGTGTTGACAAAAATCACCCCGGCAGCACCACGCTCTTCAGCCACAGATACCTTCTGCTGCAAAACCTGGAATGAAGCCACATCAAGGAGAGAATCCAGTGCCTCGGGCACAAACACCTCCATAACAAACACCTTGCCCTCAATATCGCCATGCAGGGCATAATCACAATAGGTTTCATACCCGGCCACATCTTCCAGGCCGGTCAGGCCATAACCCACATGCACAAAAGATCCGCTCATTTTCCCGCTTTCCGCCCCGGGAAAGGCATAATAATCATCTCCATGCACAAAAGTATGATCCAGATAGGTAAAATAATTGTCATCCCCCCAGATCCATTCCCCGGGAAAGGTAAAATGCTGGTAATAGGTGTCTCCAAAAAGGGGCTCCAGCCCGATCTCCTGCATCCGTTCCTTAATATAGGCCGCGGCTTTCCGCTCCCCTTCAGTACCCGCTTCCCTGCCCTCCATTTCTTCCGAAGCAAGGGTGTACACATCTTCCTTCAGTCTGGATATAACAGCCTCTTCAGTAAAATCAAATTCCACCTGGGCGGCCAGGTTTTGCCCCAGCAGAATCAGGGCCACGGTCATTGCAACATTCAATATTTTCATAGCTATAAATTTTATACGATCAGCCTGGTGTATCTTTCAAAGATGGTTAAAATTACGTATTTTTGGTCATATTGAAAAAAAGAGATATTATGGAGGAGAAAAAGAACCGTGTAATGTTTTGGGTGATCAAAGGACTGATTGCCCTGGTCGTTTTGATTTTTATCATTGATAACTGGGACCCGGTCAAATTCCAGTTTTTAGGGTTCGAGCTTAAAGGTTACGGATTCCTGGTATTTCTGATCATTTTTCTACTGGGGTTTTTCGGAGGATGGCTATGGTCATATTCCCGCCAGCTGAAAAAGGGTAAAAAACCCCAAAAGCCTGAGAGGCCGGCATTCGACGAAGAATAATCTCCGGGGGCAGGTCACCCCGATCGCGGGAGCAGGTTCCGGTCTCAGGACAACTTCCCCTTGTAGTCCTCATACCCGAACTGCCTGAGCAGAGAAAAATGGCCATCGGCATGCTTAATGGCAATGGCGGGATGTCTGACTCCGTTGAAAAACGTGGTTTTGACCATGGTATAATGGATCATGTCGTCGAACACCACCTTGTCACCCACCTCCAGTTCCCTGTCAAAGCTATAGTCTCCCATACCCATGTAATCACCTGCCAGGCAGCTCGACCCGCCCATTCGATACACAGGCTTCCCTTCAATGGCATCAGATGCACCAAGGATGGCCGGTTTATAGGGCATTTCCAGACAGTCCGGCATGTGGGCTGAAAAACTCACATCCAGCATGGCAATGCGGATGCCTTGATTATGCACAATGTCCTGCACGGTAGATACCAGGTAACCGGTTTGCCACCCCACCGCCTCACCAGGCTCCAGAATCACCTTTTCCAGGTTGGGATAACGCTTTTTGAAATCCTGCAGCAGTTGCACCAGATGCGCCACATTATAATCTTTCCGGGTGATATGGTGGCCGCCGCCCATATTGAACCATTTGACCTGTCTGATCAGGGGGGCAAACTTCTCTTCCACCTTTGCCAGGGTGCGTTCCAGCACATAGCTGTCATTTTCACACAACACGTGGAAGTGCAGGCCCTCCACACCATCGGGCAGACGTTCGCCCAGCTGATCCCTGGTGATTCCCAGCCTCGAACCCGGGATGGCCGGATTATACAGATCGGTTTCCACTTCACCGTATTCGGGATTGATCCGCAACCCGGCACTGACCGGCTTTCGAAATGATCTGACACGGTCAATGAAGCGATCGAACTGTGTCAGAGAGTTAAATGTGATATGGCTGCTGTATAACAGAATCTCCTCCAGTTCATCCTCATAAAACACGGGAGCATAACTGTGGGCCTGTGTGCCCATCTCCTCATGGATCAGCCTGGCTTCATTCAGTGAACTGGCAGTGGCCCCGCGCAGGTACTCCCGGATCAATGGAAACGTACTCCACATGGCATAGCCTTTCAGGGCGCAGATGATATCCACACCGGCCTCCTGCTGAACCAGATCCAGGATTTCAAGATTAACCTTCAGCGCCTCCTCCTCCAGCACAAAGCAGGGTGAGGGTACTTCATCAAATGTATGCATAACAACAGGGTGTTGAGATCGGCCGGGTGGCAAAGACATCCCGCCGGTACAATTTATGCTCCGGCCTCTTCCACCGGTAAAGGCTCATCAATCTTTTCATTCCACGGAAGCCCGTGTTTGGGAAGCTGTTCCATGAAAGGATCCGGATCAAATTCTTCCACGTTGAATACCCCGGGCCCTGTCCATTTTCCGGTCAGCAGCATCATGGAACCGATCATGGCAGGAACCCCGGTTGTATAACTCACCGCCTGGGCTTTCGCATCACGGTAAGCCGCAGCATGGTCGCAATTGTTCCACACATAATAGGTACGTTCCCTGCCATCTTTGATGCCACGGATCTGGCAGCCGATGGAAGTCTGGCCCTTATAGCCCTCTCCCAGGCTGGATGGCTCAGGCAGCACCGCTTTCAGAAATTCCAGTGGTACAATGTCCACGCCTTTGAAGTTGATGGGCTTGATATCGGTCATTCCCACATCTTTCAGCACGTTCAGGTATGTGATATACTGCTCGCCGAAGGTCATCCAGAAACGGGCACGCTTCAGCGAAGGGAAGTTCTTCACCAGTGATTCCAGTTCTTCATGGTAAAGCAGGTAAGACTCCCGCTTGCCGATCTGCGGATAATCAATGGGTCGGTGGATCTCCAGCGGCTTTGTTTCCACCCATTTCCCGTTTTCCCAGTAACGGCCATTCTGGGTGATCTCCCGGATATTAATCTCCGGGTTGAAGTTGGTGGCAAAGGCCTTTCCATGGTCACCGGCATTGCAGTCGACAATATCAAGGGTATGCATCTCATCGAAGTAATGCTTTGCGGCATAAGCGGTGAACACACCGGTTACCCCCGGGTCAAATCCGCAACCAAGAACGGCCGTGATCCCGGCTTCTTTAAAGCGATCCTGGTAAGCCCACTGCCAGCTGTACTCAAATTTTGCCACATCCCGGGGCTCGTAATTGGCCGTGTCCAGGTAATGGGTTTTGGTTTCCAGGCAGGCATCCATGATTGTGAGGTCCTGGTAAGGCAATGCCACATTGATCACGAGATCCGGCTTGAACTTATTGATCAGGCTGACCAGTTCAGGTACGTTGTCGGCATCCACCCTGGCCGTTCTGACCCGGTCACCGCCAATATCCCTGGCAATTTGCTCACATTTTTCCAGTGTACGGCTGGCCAGCATAATATCAGAAAACACTTCAGGAAGCGAAGCACATTTTCGTGCAACCACATTGCCGACTCCGCCGGCTCCGATTATAAGGACTTTACTCATGGGAATAATAATTATTGATGACTAGCTCATTTTAGGGTCAACGCATGGAATACACCACACCATGAACAAAAATAAGAAATCCGGATGAATTTACCGGTTAAAACAACTGCCCCATTTCAGCGGGTCAGGTTCAGCGGGTCAGGCTCAGCGGGTCAGGTTCAGCAGGCCAGGTTCAGCAGGCCAGGAAACGCGAATCCCACAACCACCAGCAGGGGCAGGCTGTCAATAAAATTCAGTTGCCAGGTAGCCGGATTGATTGTTGTTTTGTAATTTTATTCACGGAAATGTTCATTTAATTGGTAACCCGGCGCAGAATTTATGGCAGCTTATATCAGTAAAGAAAAACCATTCAGCAAAAAATGGTTTGCCACTTATGGAATGATTGTGCTCGGTGCAGCACTGATCGCCGTTGGCTATATTTATTTTGTGGTTCCCTACCGCATAATTCCGGGTGGCATTTACGGGATTTCCATCATATTCCATCACAGTTTCGGACTTCCCGTTGGGATGACAGCCCTGGCATTCAACATTGTGTTGTTCTTTGTGGTGCTGAAACTGCTGGGGCCACGATTCGGAGTAAAAACCCTGACTGCGCTGGTGCTGACCTCCGTGTTTGTTGATGCAGGCAGCTATTTTTCAGGGCTGGAACCCCTCGTGGAAGATGATGCATTGCTTTCTTCGGTATTCGGCGGGGTACTGGTGGGAGCGGGTGTGGGATTCATTTTCAAATCCCGTGCCTCAACCGGGGGGTCTGATGTATTGGCCACAATCCTGGGCAAGTACAGCAGCATGCCGGTGGGTCAGATCATGATCATCATCGATTCCCTTGTGGTCATGGTTGGGCTGGTGGTATTCGGCGATTGGAAGGTTCCCCTGTACTCCCTGATCCTGATCTTCGTTTACGGGCGTACAGTAGATCTGATACTGCAGGGGCCAAGGTACGACAAAACGCTGTTCATCATCAGTGAACAACATGAGCTGATCAAACAAAAATTAACACAGGACATGGGCCGAAGAGGGTCTTACATTACCGGAGAGGGAATGTTTGGCGGCAAAATGCACAAGATCATATTCACCACTGTAACCAGGCGGGAAGTGGCCCTGCTGCAGGATTACATCCATGACATTGACCCCAATGCATTCATGACCGTGCTGGAAGCCAATGAAGTGCTGGGAGGAGGTTTTAAAACATTGAAAGACAAGCTGGACAAGTAATGGCCACGGTTGGTGTGAACCAGTACCGGCCACAGCCTGGCGCGCACCATGAATCGGCAACGCGCAACAGGCATAGGCCATCCAGCGACCACGGGGGAAATGTCAGGCCTCATGCCTGTTCATCAACTCATCCCCCATGACTCCCTGTCAAGGCTCCGGTAATGGATGGCCTCGGCCAGGTGCTCCGGCCTGATATCCGCCTGCCCATTCAGGTCTGCAATGGTTCTTGATACTTTCAGAATCCGTTCATAGGCGCGGGCAGACAGACCAAGCTTTTCCATCGCCGTTTTCAGCAACAGCGATCCTGCCTTGCAGATCATGCATTCTTTCCTTACCCGGGCTGGCGTCATATGGGCATTGGAATGAATGCCATCGCTGCCTTCAAAACGCTTTGCCTGAATGTCCCTTGCCCGGATCACCCGCTGCCGGATCTCACTGCTTTTTTCAGCCGTCCCGGGCTGATTCAGCGACCTGAAGGGAACCGGCGTCACTTCAATGTGCATGTCAATCCGATCCAGCAACGGCCCCGAAATTCGCTGCAGGTACTTCTGAACCACCCCCGGAGCGCATACGCATTCTTTTTCGGGATGGTTGTAATACCCGCAGGGGCATGGATTCATGGCCGCCACCAACATAAAACCGGCCGGGTATTCAACCGAAAAACGCGAACGGTTCACCATCATCACCCTGTCTTCGAGGGGCTGACGAAGTACCTCCAGGGCTGAACGGCTGAACTCAGGCAGTTCATCCAGAAACAACACCCCGTTATGCGCCAGGGAAATCTCTCCGGGTTGCGGAAAAGAACCGCCACCTGCCAGTGCAGCATAACTGATGGTATGATGGGGGCTGCGAAACGGGCGCTCAGCCAGCAGGGAAGTGTTCCCGTTAAGCGTACCGGCCACACTGTGGATCTTCGTGGTCTCAAGTGCCTCCTGCAAAGAAGGCGGGGGCAATATTCCGGGAAGCCTGCGCGCAATCATCGTCTTTCCGGATCCCGGGCATCCAAGCAACAGCACGTTATGCCCTGCGGCAGCAGCCACTTCCAGTGCCCTCTTCACATTTTCCTGCCCCCTGACCTCCGAGAAATCAAACGGATAAGCTGCTGCACGGGCATTGAATTCAGCCCGGGTATCCACGCTCACAGGTTCGGGCAATGATTCTCCGTTGAAAAACCGGATCACCTCCATGATGTTGGTCACACCATAAACCTTCAAACGGTCCACTACAGCAGCCTCCCGGGCGTTCTGGGCAGGCAGGATAAACCCGTCCAGCCCGTATTCACGGGCATTGATCGCAATGGGCAAAGCCCCTTTGATGGGCTTCAGGCCACCATCCAGCGACAACTCCCCCATGATCATGAAACGACCGGCTTTTCCGGAATCTACCTGACCGGTGGCGGTCAGTATCCCCATGGCAATGGTCAGATCGTAGGCTGATCCCTCCTTGCGGATGTCGGCCGGAGCCATATTTACAACGATCCGTTTACCCGGTATTTTATAGCCGTTGTGTTTTAAAGCCGCCTCAATGCGATGGTGGGACTCCCTGACTGCACTGTCGGGAAGCCCCACCATGAAAAAGTTTACGCCCGCTGCCACAGAAACCTCTACCGTTACAATTGTGGCATGGATTCCCTGAACAGCACTGCCAAATGTTTTAATCAACATACCCCTGGTTTTACACCAAAGATATGTTTTTTAAGATGTACATGTTGTTTTTTGCCCTCATTTGGTCTGAATAACCCCCTGAACGGACAATTTACAGGTTTATTCGCACGCGATGCAGCTGATCTCCACATCCACGAATTTCGGAAGGGCACTCACCTGAACCGTTTCCCTGGCCGGCGGGTCGTCCTGAAAATAAGAAGCATACACCTCATTGATCTTGGGGAAGTCATGCATATCGGAAATAAAAATGCTGCATTTGACCACATGGCTGAAATCCATGCCGGCCTCTTCCAGAATGGCACCCAGGTTCTTCATTACCATGCGGGTCTGCTCCTGCACATCACCTTTTACCAGTTCACCGTCTGCCGGATTCAAAGGTATCTGACCGGACACATAAAGTGTGTCGTTGACCTTCACTGCCTGGTTATAAGGGCCTACCGGCGGGGCTGCTTTCTTTGTTTTAATGATGGTTTTCATAAGTTTGGATTTATGGTTTATCAAAAAGCCCTTTGCAGGGCCGAAAAATCGAATGTCTTTCAATTACCGGGTACCTTGCAGCATCTTGCTGCACGGGAAGCGTAAAATTAATTAATTTTGCGCTTCCCGGAGCTTCAGAACCCATGCATATTCTCATTGTTGACAATTACGATTCATTCACCTACAACCTTTATCACATCATAGAGGCTGTCATGCCTGAAAACTGCAGGCTGACCGTAAAGCGCAATGACAAAATCTCCGTCAGAGAAGCCGGCAAATACGACCGTTTGGTAATTTCGCCGGGCCCGGGGCTGCCGGCCGATGCAGGGATCAGTTGTGACCTGATCCGTCAATATGCAGGAGAAAAAAGCATACTCGGCATTTGCCTGGGGCACCAGGCCATCGCTGAAGTTTTTGGTGGCAAACTGATAAACCTTGATTCGGTGTTGCACGGCAAAGCAATCAAAACCTCTGTCACCCAACCCGAGGAACCACTGTTTGCCGGTTGCCCGGAACACTTCGAAACCGGCCGCTATCATTCCTGGGCAGTGGATCCGGATTCACTTCCACCCGAACTGGTCCCCACCGCCATGGATTCTCTCGGGTTGATTATGGCCATTTCACACAAAAATTTTGATGTCAGGGGCGTTCAGTTTCATCCGGAAAGTGTGATGACAGGCACCGGAAGGCAAATCCTCAAAAACTGGGTTGAGTTTTCCAGGTAAAACCACAATATCTTCGGAATGATAAAGCCGGCGCCGCACATGCTCCGGCAACAATACCGGGGTTACAGCAGGCAAATGGCCTAGCCCTGGTAATAGATTCGTTTTACACGGCGTGATACCGATGTAAATACCTCATAGGGGATCGTATCCAGGGCGTCTGCAAGTCCGGTCACCGGCAACTGAGGTCCGAAAACGATCACCTCATCCCCCTCTTTCACCTTAAGCCCGGTCACGTCAACGGCACACATATCCATGGAAATCTGCCCCACAAACGGAACCACGTTCCCGTTCACAAGCAAGCGGCCTTTCCCGTTGCCCAGGCGCCGGTTCAGTCCGTCTGCATAACCAATCGGTGCAATGGCCACCTGCATATCTCCGGTGGCTACTCCTGCCCGCCCGTAGCCGACCGTTTCACCCGCAGGTATGTGCTTCACCTGCGAAACAACCGACCGGAAAGTACTGACGTGCCTGAGCAGGCTCTGAATTTCCGGATCTCCGCTCACCCCGTACAACCCGATACCCAGGCGCACCATGTCAAAACGGGCATCCGGAAAACGTGAGATGGCCGATGAATTGCAGATATGTTTCATAAAAGGATAACCGAGCAGCTCCTCCATCCTGTGGCAGACATCACGAAAGATCCTGATCTGCTCCAGGGTAAATGAATCGTGAGCCGGATCTTCACTGGCAGCAAGATGTGAAAACACCGAGGCAACCCTGATCCGGGGATTGTCCGCGACCAATTCAGCCAGCCTGTCTGCCTCCCCGGGTAAAAACCCCAGCCGGTGCATGCCGGTGTCAATTTTCAGGTGTACCGGCAGGGAGTTATTTCCGGCAAAAGACCTGTCCATCTCAGCAATCAGCCTTTTCAGCAATGGAAATCCGTAAATTTCCGGTTCCAGCCTGTGCCGGATCAGGGTCTCAAAACTCCGGACCTCAGGATTCATCACAATCACCGGCAGATGAATCCCCGCATCACGCAGTTCCTTGCCCTCATCCGCATAGGCTACCGCGAGATAATCCACCTGGTGATACTGCAGCATCCTGGCAACCTCCACACTCCCGCTTCCATAAGAAAAAGCCTTCACAACACCCATGGTTTTTACTCCGGGTTCCAGCATGGAACGAAACACGTTCAGGTTATGGATGAGGTCATCCAGATCCACTTCAAGCAATGTCTCGTGGTCTTTCTGCTGCAACAGGCTGCTCAGGCGCTCAAATCCGAACACCCTCGCCCCTTTCAGCAAAATGGCCTCATTGTTGAATTCAGAAAAATCTGTTGCTGCAATAAAAGATTCGGTATCAGGATAAAACCTGGCAGGGACGTCGAAGCCTTCCTCCCTGGATGATATGGCAGGACCGATCCCGATCAGGCGATCAATTCCCTTTGAAGCGAGCAGCGACTGCACCTCATCATACAATTCAGCGGTTTGAATGCCACTCTGAAGGATATCGGAAAGAATCAGGGTTTTCCTTTTGTGCGGGAACTGGCTGTTCAGGAAGTCCAGGGCAATGGCCAGCGAATGCAGATCAGCATTGTAAGAATCATTGATGATGGTTGAATGATTAACCCCCTCCTTCATTTCCAGCCGCATGGCCACCGGCTGCAGCCGCATCAGGCCGGAGGTAAGTATATCATTTCCGAAGCCTGCATGTTTCAGATAAGCCAGACAATGCATGGCGTTCTCCACAGACGCATCATCGCTGAACGGGATGGTGAACTCCATCCTTTCTCCCTGGTAGCTCAGAGATACATGACACTGTTTATGTTCTTTTTCCAGCCGGATGACCCGCAGGTCGGCCCCGGCGCTAAAACCCCAGGTAAAGGTTTTTACATCCGGATTCGCCTTTTGCCATATCTGAACTTCCTGGTGAATGAGGTCATGGTCTGCACAATAGATCAGTGTCCCGGCTTCGCGGAACAAGACCAGCTTTTCCCTTACTTTTTCCTGCCGGGATGCAAACCCCTCATCGTGGGCAGGACCAATATTCGTAAATATTCCTGTTTCAGGAGATAGAATTGTCTGCAGCCGCTCCATCTCACCCTTTTGGGATATCCCGGCTTCAAACACGCCCAGTTCATGCCGGTCGGTCATCAGCCACACCGACAACGGCACACCGATCTGCGAATTATAGCTTTTGGGGTTTCTGGCAACAAACCGCTCTCCGCCAAGCAGCTGACAGATCCATTCTTTCACCACGGTTTTACCATTGCTTCCGGTGATGGCCAGAACCGGCACCCGGCAATTGCCACGGTGAAAAGCGGCAAGTCTTTGCAACGCTTTCATTGGTGAGTCCACCTGAATAAAACAGGCATCGGGAAATTCGCGGGCAAGGCCGGCAGGAATGTCTTCCACCACAAAAGAACGCACCCCTTTTCTCAGCAATTCACCGATGTATTGGTGACCATCATTTTGCCGGGTACGCAACGCAAAAAAAAGGGTTTCCTTCGGTGAAAGCAGCTGGCGGCTGTCGGTAAGTAAAAAACGCACGGTATAATCCGCGGCATGCCGGCAGTCAACGTTTCCATGAACTACAGCTGCGATTCTTTCCACAGAATAACCGTCAACAATTGCCATTCCATCAGTCCTGATCATTGTGATTATCATGTTGACTTCCGGAAAGCAGTGGATTTTGTGTGATCTCTTCGTGCATCATCCGGTTTTTAACAATGTCAATGGCCAGGTAAACCGATTCACGGAAAGCATCCGGGGCCGCCACATTCTTGCCGGCCATATCAAAAGCGGTGCCATGAGCAGGCGAGGTTCTCACAACAGGAAGCCCCGCAGTATAATTCACCCCGCTTTTAAATGCCAGGGTTTTGAACGGGATCAGTCCCTGGTCGTGGTACATGGCCAGGATCCCGTCAAAATCGTTGAACGATGCTGAACCAAAAAACCCGTCTGCCGGATAAGGGCCAAAGGCAAGGATCCCCTCATCGAAAGCCTGCCGGATGGCCGGTATCACTGCTTCTTCCTCTTCCACGCCTATAACCCCTTTGTCTCCCGCATGCGGATTCAGGCCAAGGATGGCAATTTTTGGTTTATTGATCCCGAAATCCTTTTTCAGTGAGTTATTCAGCACACGAACCTTTCGTAAAATAATATCATGGCTGATCCTGGCAGGGACCTCCCGCAAAGGAATATGGCCGGTGATCACACCAATCCGGATCTCATTGCTCACCATCAGCATCAGACTCTCTTCCGCCCCGAATTTCTTGGTCAGGTATTCTGTATGGCCTGGAAAGGTAAAGTCCTCGCTTTGAATATTCTGCTTGTTGATGGGTGCGGTAACCAGGGCATCAATATGTCCATTGGCGAGGTCATCGGTCGCCTGCACCAACGACTGCAGGGCCGCTTTCCCGGCTGTTTCTGTATTCTGACCCATATCAATTTTCACCTCATCCTGAAAAATATTGATCAGGTTGGCCTTCCCGGGCACAGCCTGGTCGGCCGACCGTACCACATGAAAATTGAAATCCTGAATGTTCAGCAATTTCTTGTGATAGGATGCCACCTTGGATGAACCATACACAACGGGTACAAAAAACTCAAGTATGCGCGAATCACTGAGGGTTTTCATGATGATCTCATAGCTGATGCCATTCACATCACCATGACTGATCCCGATTCTGGCAACTTTCTTCCGGGCCTGTTCCTTTTCCATTTTCGCCTGCAATATTTGGTCTGGTATTATTTTTCTTCATGCAAAGGTAAAGATATGAGACCGAAAAGGCCATATCTTTTTAGGATAGTTTAAAAAAAGCCCCGGCCTCAAACGGCCGGGGCTGTATCAAAGTTTTCCCCCTGGTTTAATAACCCGGGTTCTGGGTCAGGTTGTTGTTCACGTCAATTTCACGCTGGGGAATGGGAAGCACCAGACTCTGATGGTTCCAGGGCAACACCTCACCGGCATTGTCACCGGAGGGAACAGTAATACTCTCCCTGAACCTGCGTACATCGCGCATCTGATGCCCTTCAAAGCAGAGTTCACGATACCTTTCATCGCGGATTTCATGAAGATCCAGGTCAGCGGGATTCAGGTTGTCCAATCCTGCACGGTTTCTTATCGCATTGATGTCATCAATCGGCGCAGCGCCGACAGAAGATCCATCCCTGAAGTTGGCCTCAGCCCGTGTCAGGATCATTTCTGCCAGACGGATCACATTGATATTGGCATCATGTTTTCCCCATTTGCTGGTCATGATATTTCCAGGATCCGTGCCGATACCGATGTAATACATCCCCGGCACATTCCCGATATCAACAATGGTCGGATCATCGGTCATGGTGATGCGCAAATCCCCTTCTTCGAAACGGTCAAAGTGACTGCTGCTGATATGCACATCCCCCCGTCCATACCCTTCGAGGCTTGCAAAAAAAGTTCCGATCCCGTCATTGGCCTGTCCGGCATGACTGGTTGAACTTTGATTGATCATGAACACATCCTCACTGGTGTATTCATCATTGTTAAATGCCTCGCGCGGAGTATCATTGAGGGCTCCGTAGCCACCCAGGTTGTTGATTACGGTATTGGCTTCTGCGGCGGCACTGCCCCAGTTCTCCATATCAAGATAGGCGCGGGCCATGAAGGCAGCAGCTGTGGTAGGCGTGGCCCGGCCGCCATT
>SL_8KL_010_SEDDRAFT_10002143_pt1 | contig 16831 bp, 16 predicted proteins | sample SodLakKL_010_SED_4_FD_11160 | JGI IMG/M metagenome (IMG submission 11160)
TCAACTCTGACAAAAAATCCACCAATAGTTCATCCCACTCTTGGCTTACGAGCTCTACCTTGAAAATTTCAGTCTTATTTACTTTCTCGATATCTGTCATTATACTTGACATACCTTTAGCGGCTTCCTGGAAAGCTTCACTTAGGTCTTCACCGGTTGCGTGTATCCCTATATCTGCAGTGTGTTCGATGATCTCAAAACCCATGTTGATCAACCTTTACTTAAATGCGAGTAAGGTCATATCTCGTACTTCGTCCATCTCTTTTATCATCTCGATCTCTTTGAATACCAGCATGGTGATTTCGTTAACGTTGAAAACTCTTCCTCCGTCTAGATGACCTCCTTTTACATCGTGATCAGGACCTGAAACTTCGGCATGGATATGGATAGACCCATCGGTGGTGAAACTTCCACTTAAAGACAACAACTCCATTGGGTCAATATATTCCTTCCATTCGTATTCTCCAGTTTTACTGTTATAATAACCCAGTTTAAAATCAGTGATCATCCCGATCCCAGAGATGATCATAGCGCTCCTTTCGTCGATTTTTTCCATTATCCCTCTCAATGATTCGAATATATCGGCCCCATCATCCAGTTTTGCAACCAGTATGTTACCTTCTTTATCGAACTGCATATTTATCAAATATGTAATAACATCTAGGGGTTAATAATAGTAGTCATTTCTTTAAAGGCTCGGCATCGATACCTAGCTCTTTTTCGACTACCTCGGCGAACTCTTCATCACTGCCGTGGACTGTTAAAACTTTAGAGGGATCACAATCTTCGACAAATTTCAATAGTTCATCGAACCCAGCATGGTCGGAAAATGGGAACTGGGCATCTATATCCATGGAGTTGAAATATGGGAAAAATGCACACCAACCAGAAAGGTAAGCGGAAGAACCGTTCTTTTTTCTAGCTATACGGGCTATATCCCCGATGGGTCTCTTTATCTCTCCCGGCGGTACTACAGCTGTAAAATTACCTTCGAAACCATCAGGTAACTGGTATTCCAAACCCTGGTCATACTTGTTATAAACATCACACAGTTCTGCTATATCTTCTGTTACATATGGAACTTCACCCAGTTCGTTCAACAGTGCTATGACCTCTTGCGCTTTACCGAATTTGTAAGCACCGAACACCACCGGACCCTCATCTAGTTGCTGCCTAGTCCATGCCATGAAATCTTCCGTGACTCCGTCTTTATGGGGTAACCTATAACTAGGCTTTCCGTAAGTGGATTCGATGATCAAGGTTTCACAATCATACGGTGCAGCCCTTTTGCAGGTTTTCCCTCCATAAGGATTGAAATCACCGGTATACAAAACATCTTCCACTTGAACCATAGACGAACCAAAAACATGCCCTGCTGGATATAATGTGACCTGGAATCCTCCTATTTCAGTTGGGGTTGCATAATGCATCCCCTTCCCTCTCTTCTCCCCCTTTCTCACTTCTAAAATATCTAGAGTGGGTATTGTCATATATGCATCTTTAACTAAATGATCTAAATGGCCATGTGTAACCACTCCGACTTCACTCTGCCTACTAGGGTCTAATATTATCTTCTTTTTTCCATCCTTTAAACATATTCCACTTTCATACTTGATTTCCATATCCATCCATCCAATATCGATCATTTATCGTATTCAAATCTATAACGTGTCGGGACTCTTTTTTTCAAGGCAGTCCAATAAGGACACTCTGTGCACTGGTAACCGAGTGTCACTGTTCCTCCATATATGGTTTCATTCTTTGTCATATTTAGTTTCCCATCACATACCGGACATCTACCTTTGAACTCGCCTCTTTTATCTGCTCTCCGGGCTTCGATCTTTGTATTTATGAAAGAAGATCTCACGGCGATCTTTCGGATCCTTGGTCTACTGACCGTATAATCCGGGTCCTTGATCTGCAGTTCTTTGATAACCAATCTTCTAAGCTTGTTAAGAGAATTGATACCCTTGGTCCTCTTCATCACATTCTCTAGTGCATCCCTTATCTCATCGTCATCCGGTATGGAATAGGGCATCAAACGGGTATAGAAGGAAAGTTACTTTAAATTTACTTATCATTTATTCCTTTTGTACATCTTTACAACACTTTCGACGGCATCCTTCGCCCTTTCTATACGTTCTTCCGCTTGTAAACGGCTCATCCCGGTCCGGTTATACCTAAACTTACCGGTTTCTCGTATTCCAAAGATAGATCGGTTATCTTTCTAGCAGCATGGGATATGACCGTTTCATCGTGTTTGGTCTCCCCTTTTATAACCGTTCCTAATGTCACGACACCGTCGACTTCTTCTTTTTTTAGCAGGTCTTTGATAGCCAGAGGCATATCAAAAACTCCCGGTACGTGGACTATCTCTGAAACCTCGACTCCCAGGAACTTACAGTGTTCCTTCGCCCTTTCCAGCATCATGCTGGTGATATCATAATTAAATTCCGATACTACGATTCCTATCTTCATATCCATTTTATCATCTCTCTAAAGGTCCTACATCTGGATAACCTTCTCTTTCACCCATTCCCGCCATCTCCTGCAGACGTTCTGGTCTGAAAAGAAGGTCGTAAGCATTCAAAGCGTGTTCTCTGGTCCTTTTATCCGCCAGGTCGGCTAATTCATTTTCATCATCCGCCTCATCTTCATGGACGAATACTTCTAATATGTGAGTATCATGTTTTATCTCTACGTCTAATATGGCACGTGAAGCTTGATCTGCACATTGTTTATCGATGGGTTCGGGACCCGGCATACCAAGTGCCAGTACTATATCACAGTCAGATCTTATAAGTTTTTGACAAGCTATAGCCAGGTCTTTGATGCCGGGAACTGTGTACCGTTCGATGCTGAAGCCAGTTCCTGTTTTCTGGAGTTCATCTTCAGCACTGCTGAACATATCGTATCTAGCAAAGGTGGTATCAGCTATACCTATCTTTTTCATGATCCCTCCACCTTTTCTAACTCCTTTTTCATACCGTGCCAATCGATTATCTTTCTAATTATTTTTCTGGTACCATCTAGATCATGGTCATGATGTTCTAAACGAACAACATCGGCTTTTAGCCCCCTCATCTCAAGTTCTTTCTTTATCCTCTCTTCCCTATGCCACTGATCATAACCTAGGGCTATTATATCGGGATCGATCTCTCTTACCGTTTCGTATGGATCACCTTCTCCACCGATAACGACTTCATCCACCGGTTTTAAGGCTCCGATAAGTTCAGCTCTTGTTTCATCGTTCATAAGTGGTTCATGCTTTTTTTCTCTAACAGTTTCATCGCATGCCACTACAACCACCAGTTTATCCCCTAACTCTTTAGCACCTTCTAGATAATGTAGATGACCAAGATGAATAAGATCAAATGTTCCTGCAGCCATGACTGTTTTTTTACCCATTTCGACCCCCCCACTCTTCGATTATCTCTTTACCTTCTACCAAGGGGATGCTGTGCTTTTTTCCGTATCTAACTGCTTCTTTTTCACTCAAACTGTTGCCGTCGTCACCGAGCATCTCGCAGATGGTCATACTGGGAAAATAACCACCCATTTTTAAAAGTGCCGTAGTTAATTCAGTGTGTCCCATCCTTTTATCTATTAGTCCCTCCGTGGCGTTCAACAGGAAAACGTGACCCGGGGTTCTGAACTCCCTTCCGAACATATCTCTGGCTCTATCCTGATGAAGTTCTTCGACTTCCTGTGAAAGTTCTGCAAACCTTTTGATGGTTTTTGCCCGATCTTTGTCGGTGATTCCAGTAAAAGTTTCTCTATGATTTACTGTCAATGAAAAAGTCGATTTTTCATCGTATGGTATATCATCGGCTTTCATCCTAGAAAGTAACGGGTGACTAGCGGCGTTTTCACTTATAAGATCATGAAGGTACGGTAAACCCAGTTTCTTCCATATCTTTGGAGGTACAGTTACACAGATCAGACCTCCAGCATCCCTGCGAAGTCTTCTGACCTTATCCTGTGTGATCCAGATTGAAGGGGTTACCAGATCGGTTTCATTCTCCCTTTTATCAGCATCGTAAACCATGGCGAACCAGCCCTTCTTTAAAGACTGAAGAGCCCTTTCAACTGTTTCTTTCATCGATTTTACATAGATTTGATTTATAATAGGCTTTTGGTAAAAAAATTCTAAAAATAGCTAGAAAATATTTGTTTGAGGTCAAAAGATATTATACACCCTAAATTTTTCTTCGAGTATCTTCAGTTCTGCCTTCGTGAATATACCAGTTCCTAAATTTACTAGAAGTGAAAAATCTGTAGAACGTGTATCCTCCCAAATTTCTTCTATAAAATCAAGCAATCCATCGAATCCATTTTCGGTTTTTATTTTACCTAAACTCTCAAGGAATATAATACCATTATCATTATAACTGATAAAATCTTGAATATTATAAGTGATTTCTTCATGTATCTCACTAGGAGGTATTACCCTAAACTTTTCAAACTCCTCCTCATTCATATATATAAAATTATCTATCGCTATATTTATTTTATATTCTTCTCTTATCTCTGAAGGGTTAATCTGAGTAATTACCAAAATATTTTCTTCGTTCGAGATATAGTTAGATAATTTAGTGTAAAGTTCTTGCAAGTTAACATCTTTCAATAGGTAATTTAGGTTATCTCTCAAAAACAAAGGCGAATTTTTTTTATCCTGATTGTAAATTTCCTCTTCTTCGTATCTGAACTCGTCTTCTTTGATCTCCTCTTCCTCTAGACCAACAGGCTCTCCTTCCTCTTCTTCGTATCTGAACTCGTCTTCTTTGATCTCCTCTTCATCTACTTCATAAAAAAATTCGTCTTCTTGCATTTCTTCCTCTAGACCAACAGGTTCTTCCTCCTCTTCTTCGTATCTGAACTCGTCTTCTTTGATCTCTTCTTCATCTACTTCATACAAAAATTCGTCTTCTTGGATTTCTTCCTCTGTATCTTTCTTTCCTTCCACAAACTTAGGATATAAATTAAAGGTTACAGATATATCTTTAGAGGGTTCTAAAATATCTATAACTTTTTTTTCCTCTTCAGGCTCTAAAAATTCTGGTACGAAAGGTCTAATCTCAACATCTTTCAATTTTTGGTCACTTATATTACTAACTGAAATCACATGTACTGGATTTTTATAAGCACAATCTAAATTGGATTCTAAGACAATTTTATTATCATTAATAAGTTCAGCAAGTTGATTGCCCTCCACTTCACCGGGGACTAACTCAGCCTGAACACTTCTATTTTCATAAGAATCAATCCATCCTAATCTTCTTTCAGGGACATCCAAAAAGCCCTGGGGTGTTTTAATGTTAAGCAAAATTTCGCCTAAAGCATTTTCCATTTGATTTATCATTTCAAATTCAAAAAGTATATTGTTTCTGTCATTCCAAATCACAGTCTTAAAAGATACATCCTTTTCTAAAAAAGGAAAGGGGATAAAAAGACTTCTTTCTAAAGCGTCCCAAGCTTTTTCCATATGACTAAATGCTGAATCAAAATCCATCAACTCAATGGATTCTTTAATTACATCTAATAATTCTTTGGCCTCGCTTACATCAAAACCTTGTTTTTCTCTATAATCTATTTTATTCAATAAATCATAAAATTGTGAAAATGCCTTCTTCTGACGCTTTCTAACATCATATATTTCCTTTTCTAAACTTTTATTTTCTCTTTTAGCAGTTTTGTAGCGACCATCCTTAAATGCGTTTTTGACATCCTCAAACATTTGGTCAAGCTTTTTTCCAGAGCCCTTAGCTGATATAGTTTCTTCTTCACCACCCATATATTCCTCGGTCGTTGTATCTTTTTCATCTTCAAGCATTTTTATTCCCCCTCTGTAAATTTCAAAGATCTTATTTTAAGCTCCTCTACCTTTTTCCTGTTCCTTGTAATACTATACCATAATTTTTCTTGTAGCCTTTTGGCATAAATTCCGGCAACGAAACCTACTAAAGCGTATACGGCTACAAAAATGATAATTGGGATGTAAATAAAGGATTTAACATCAAAGAATCCGATGGTCATCAATCCAAAGTATTCGCCAATCAATATAAAATCTAGATTAGTAATCAACAAAAATGTCAAAAATGTAATGGCACCGGTCAATGATAACGTAAGGTAATAGGAGTGGAAAGAAGGGGATATAAATCTCTCATCATCCGTGATTTTTTTTCTGTTATCACTATTTTTGACTACGTGGTTAGTGACATGACTAAGAAGAGGTCTGATCTTTACATTCACTAAAAAGAGAAATACTACAAATAAGGCCATCGCTGTAATTTTTATACCCAAAGTTACAAAGTTGATCAATGGGAAAGATCTAATAAACCAATTCCATGTGATAATTACTATCGACCCAATAACAGCTCCTAAAGATGCTCCAGTCAACAAACTTAAAAAAGTATACTCATCAGTTTTAAACCATGAAAAAGCAAAGAAAAGCATTCCAATCAATAAAACTAATAAAGGTAACCATATAGGTATTCCATGGTATCTAGAAAAAGTATTTTCTCTAGTTAATTCATTATTTTCATCTGCGGTTCCTTGAGCATTTATCATATGAATCTCATCATCAGGATCGACTATAACTTGAATTTCATAATTTTTTGCAGTTTCCTCCCAGGCCCACTCGTCTACTTCACATGTAAATCCATAAGTATATATCTCTCTTGTGGATCCCTTTCTGTCGATACCCATTAACTCTATATTATCATTATTTACAATCTCATCATTCACTATCACTTTGATAGGTATATCATTTAACTTTTGATTCGTCGAAAATATATCCTCTTTACCAGAACGTTCGATCTCAAATTCTATATCTAATTGCCTTGCGTTCTCAAAAGGATCTACGGATATATCGATAGGTCTCAAGTCAAACCAGGAAGTTTCTGTTCTAGTTATAATATCTTCAGTGAATCTACCCATCTCAGAGTTTATGATAATCTCGAATACACTAACCTCTTGCCTTTCAATCAATGGAGCATTCAATTTAATCCTAATATCCTTCCTTTCGTAGGCTCTTTCAAAATCTAAGTAATCTTCTTCTATGTCGATTTCAGAGCCATCAACTTCAATACTAACATTCCAACCGTCATCTTCAAATTCATCAACGGGTGCAGTTAAATAGAAGTTGTCGGGTAAACTATCCCCAGGCCCTCTATTTTCTCTTTCTACAGGTACATTTACGATTGTTATATCATATTCAGCAGTTTTCCCGATCTTTATTGTTCTAGATGGGTTTTCATTACTTATCATAACGACTTCTGTCACTGTCTTAGTACTTGCTGAAAAATCACTATTACCTACAATAATATCTAATTCCTGATATAGGTGAGGTTTCAGATGACTAGGAGCATTCAATGTAAGATTCAATTCACTGCTTTCAGCTATATTTAGAGAAACCCTTTCTCTCTCTAGTGTCGCATAGTCAAGATAAGGATCATTATCCACAGAACCTAGATCTAAAATAACCTCATCTTGCGAATTTCCCCAATTATAAACTTCGATAGTATGGGTTACAGATCCATCGGGTAAAATTTCTTTTTTATCCCCTGATAAAATTTGATGTTCTCTAACTTGGCCTACAGTAAAGATAGCGTCGATACTGTCTTCTGCAGTTCTATCAGCCTGGATAGCAGCGTTGATTTCCACATTTACTTTATTGTCAGCTAAAATCCCTAGTGATTCTAATCTGTCAATTGTAGGACGACTTGGCTTATCTGGTGCAGTCACGGTCGCCATGATCTCGGTTGTCTCGTCTGGTTGAAGTTCAAAGTTGTTCTCACTTATCTGAACTCCCCAATTGTTATTCTCTGAAGCAGCACTTATTTGAAAACTATCGTATGCATTCCCATTGTTAATAATCCTTAAATTAACATCATTGGTTTCCCCAGGCTTTATATCAGATTTGTAATCAAGCAGCTCGATCTCAACTTCAGGTACATGTTCGACTTCAGTTGTCGTATAAACACTATCTACTTTTATACTGTTTCCCTGGCTAGTCCCAATCACTGAAACATCAAATAATTCATCATGTATTGAATCATCAGAAGGGGTCACATATAGTTCAGTAGAGGTAGTACTCCATCTATCCAATGTTACCCTTGTATCTTTTAATTGAACATTCCATGAGTCGATTGAGGTATGATCTAATGATAATGTGATTGTGTCTTCAGTATTTCCTAGATTGGTAATACTTATTTGATATGATGCAGTTTCGTCTGGGTAAACGGTAGTACTGTTTGATTCGGGTTCCATTTCCAAAGAATAATACTCGATGATCCTAATATTTGATTCAGATAAATCGGATATTACAGCACCATGGTTTTCATTCTCATATCTAGAAACTGCCACTACTGTAACTTTCTCGAGATGATCAACCCCGATTCTTTTAGGAATGGTTACCTCAACAGAAAAAGTTTCCCTTTCATAGGGATGAATATCATAAATGATATCATCTTCAGGAAAGTCTACTTCCCATCCATTTTCAGTGTAGGCATTTAGTTCAAAATCGTCAATGCCATTACCGATGTTTGAAATAGTAAAATAGAGTGGAACTGTTTCTAAAGGTTGAGCTGTAATCTCTTGTTGTTCTGAGAAAACTTCCACATCACCTGTTTGATTAACTGAAACAGAAACAGATCCTGTTCCTGGATGAATGTACTCTTCTGGTACGTCGGATCGCGGCGATGGTTCGGCTATAAATGTAGGTGAAAAAGTTCCAACTAATGGTTTTCTTGGTGATGTTATCCTTACCATGATTATTTCAGTTTCACCGCCCTCAAGTGTTACTTCAGGGTCGGTCACAGATGTCGACCATCTCTCTTTTTCCAAATCTTGATCCGTCCTAACTTCAGTTAAAAACTCCCTATCCTTTTCTTCAACGATTATATCCAATTCAAAATCTTCCTCATCTTTTACGTTACATAAATTCCTCAACTCAAAATCGAACGTAATATCCTTCGTGGTTTCAGAATAATCGATAGATCTCTCTAGATCCAAAGGTCTCAAGGCAGCTACATAATGAGGTAATACTTCTACTGAAGTAGGTCCCGGAGTAACCGTGTTGATCACACCGTTACTAGCCCTAGCATTCAATACAATATCATTTCTAGCACCATAATATATCTCTTTTTTATCTAACTCATAATCCATATCCATCTCTGGTATAGAAACAGTAACTCCTATAACTGTTGATTCAGAAGGTTCCAATAATTCAGTCCTCTCTTCAGTAGATACCTCCCAATATTCACTATCCACATAAGGCATGAGTTCATAGGAATCAACGATATTCCCTATATTGGTCAATCTATATGGGACCACAAAAGTTGACCCGGGAGATGCTTCGATCCTTTCATGGATGGGTTCGATTCTACTTCCATAGCGTGCATCTGAATATGTGTAGGTTTCACCTTTAGCAGATACTTCTGGATCTGTTTGCGATATAACTTCAAGTACTAATCTATCAGCAGCATAGGATTCAACGTCATCAGGTATCTCTATAACAAGCTCGATAAAGATAGAAGAACCAGCTTCTAAATCAACGATCTGTCCGTTATCTTCAGATATCAACCACTCATGACCAGAATCTGCATACCAATCATATGAATCAGGCTGACTTCCATTATTTATCACTTCAAAATCATAACTTAATATATCTCCACCACTCCCTTCCTTTCGTGAAGGGGGGTCTATAAGCACATCTAGGCCTGAATTAGTTTGTTCTAAGGTTTCATATTCAGTGGATTGTAATTTATTCGTAGAAGTTGGCTCTTGATCTATTTGCTGGTTTACAAAAGGCAAACCAATGGATAAGATTATGATTGATAGTACAAAAAAACTCAAAAGTTTTAAAATATTTTTATCTTCATATGATTTATTTTTAACTACCCTTTTAATTTTTGATCTTTCACTGATTTTTAAAATATTATCATAACCCCCAATCTTGCTATATAAAAACAAACAACAGATAACCACATCATGATCGAAAACTTAGCTACTGAAATATATTTATGTTCGCCCTTTACATGCCAGCACACTACACATGATATAAGTGCTTGAGTTAAAATCATTATCAAAATAAAATTAGAGTATGTTGCCAAATCTATCGGTGCCGCCCTGATAAATCCTAACTCACCTAATCCACCAGAAACGTCAACCGGCATATCGACTCTAGCTATTATACTGTTTATCTCTTCAACGATCATAAATACAGTAACCATGGTTAACGTTAAAACTATAATCACTAAGTAGAATACGCTCTGTAATGATTTTGCTCGTAAAATCTTTTTATTCCTTAAACCTTTGACCTCAATAAAATTCTCACTAATTACCGGACTAGTCTGTTCAGGATGAGCTCCATGCTGTGAGGCCTTTAAGAAAATATTGCTAAATTCATTGATTAGAAAACTCCCCGTTTCAGATCCAAAGTGGCGCCAGGATTTTTCAGAATCGATATTCATCCTTAGTCTTCTGTAAAGGTCTCTAATATTATCAGTCAACTTCCCCAGGTCATGATAACGAAGTTTACCAACACTTTCTTTATGGTCTGATGTTTGAGCCGGTGTATTCCCTGCGAGAGAGCGAATAAAAGAAGGGAAATTAGAATCCCGTCTCTTGATCCAATTTTCTTCTATACTAGCAAAAAAGCCTGGTACTATTAGTGGTGTTGAGATTATAGCAATTTTTAAAAGCAAGGGTAAGCCATCAAAAAACAAGAAGAAAATCGCTATCGCACCTGATAAAAGCAAACCTCCAACAAAAAGGTTATCTAACTTCCGATAAACGTCAGATTTTATATCCCCTTTATACCATATCCTAGTTCTAGGTATTACCTTAAAAAAAGCCCAAGCTGATATGAATGAAACTACTACAAATAAAAGGAATGATAAGGGAATAAATACATTACCTTCTATATCCATAACCAATGGTGTTATCACTGCTAAAACCATACCAAATATACAGATAGTAACACTTGCAACATATAATTCTCTTAGAACATCTAAACGAAAGAGCATCTCTTCAAATTCGTTTGAATAGTCGTCCATAACCGTTTCCTGTTCATCCTTAAAAAACTCTTTAGGACTGGTTTGAGTTTCTAAAGCATAAGCTAACCTTTCTAAAAAATCAGAAAGTAATTCACTAGGTGTATTCTTAGAGATTACTCGAGCTGCTTCTGATAAAGACATATTCCAATTGTTAACTAGCTTTTCAAGTCTCTCGATCTCTTTGCCAAGTTCTCCATACATTTCCATTTCAGCAAAGATATCTCTAAAACCTCTATCAGACATTTCAGAAGCTGAAAGAGCTCCGAGCCGGGTGATGAAAAGATGAAGGTCTTTATCGATCTTTACACTCCTTATCTCTTCCTTAACAGGCGGATAAAAAATGGCAATTGTGGTTGTAAAAAGGGGGATTAAATAAAGAATGAAAACAAAGAAAGTTTCTAGAAATATGTAAGGTAGCATAAAGGCAAGAACAAATGATAATAATAGACCTATAAACACAGAAGGGGCAATGACCCGAAGAATATACTTTGGAACAGAAATATCAAGGTTCTGGTAAGACGTAACAAAACTCATCAATTAAGACCCCCTTCCTCCTTAAAACTCCTTAATTTATCCTTCATATGTTCTAACCCACCATAACTGTAACTCTGGAAAAGTTCGGCTACATTTTCATGTTTCGTGATACCTGCGTCGACGATTTTTTTAATTATTTCAGTCCTTTTGTCCAATTCATCGTATATTTTTTTTCTATCTTTATACCTCATCTTAGAGGCGATCAAATCTTCCAAAACATGGCTGTTATTCATCCCTATAAAATCATGTTCATCTTTAACAGGGTCCCATGTAAATATCTGTCTAGTCTGGACCCCTTCCCTTTCCCTAGAGTAACCCAGAATCTCAACTAAAGAAATACATCTACGCTCTATCTGACCGTTGTGATATATTATCTGTTGAAATAAACACACGTTTAGATTATCCATAAAGCGGATGGGTACATTGATTGGATCCCCAGTGAATCTTTGGATTAATTTACCTATAGAAGATGCATGGAAAGTGGACATTACAGGATGGCCAGTTTGTATGGCCTGGAAGGCCGCAGAACCTTCTCGACCTCTTACCTCACCAATAATTATATAATCTGGTCTAGAACGTAAAGCTGTTTTAACAAGATCAAATAGCTCGATCCTGGAATCTTTAGGCCCTGTCTCTCTAGTAATCAACCTTTGCCATGTAGGTTGAGGGACATTAACTTCTGGTGTATCCTCTGCAGTATAAATCTTTTTATCATAACCGATGAAAGGCAGGAGAGAATTCATCGTCGTGGTTTTACCTGAAGCTGTTACCCCTGAAACAATTATGCTCATATCATATTCTAAACATAGCCAGAGATAAGCAGCTAATTTTGGAGATATTGTATTCCATTTAATGATTTGAGGGATTGTAATGGGTTCCTCACTAAAATTCCTAATGGTAAAACTAGGACCCTCTTTACTTACGTCCTTACTATAAACGATGTTGACTCTAGAACCCATTGGCAGGGCACCATCCGTTATAGGTGCGCTTTCGGTAACGTTTTTCCCCATTCGATTACTCATGCTTCTTACATACTTTTCCAATTTCCTTCCACTATTAAAAGATAAATTGGTTTCTAGAAGACCAAATATTTCATGTAAAACAGATATATTGTTTAGTGCAACACAATGAATATCCTCAATATAAGGGTCGTATAATAAGGGCTCAAGCAGACCATACCCCATGATCCGTTTTTTGATATAATAACGAATAGAAGACATTTCATATTCCTTTACATGGATTTTACCATCACCTAAATCAAATAGAAATGGAGATTTCTTTCCAGTTTCTGTAACCTCATCTATTAAACTAAATATTTTATCTTCAAAATCCTTTTCTTCATCTGGGGTAGGTGAACGAGAGGCTTTCAATAATATCTTATTTTGGATATCATTAATTTTTTGATCCAATCCAGGTCCCATAGGAGGTTCTATAACATAATATCTACCTTTTTTTTCCTCTGGGATATGTAAATGAATAAAAACAGGGTCATTAATTGGATAGATAACATTATTTGTACTAAATGTTGTCAAATCCCGGGATAGATACTCTTTAAACTCTGGGATTGCCTTGCCCTGGTTTTCCAATCCTTTGAAATAATCCCGTAAGTGCGGATTATTTTCCAGAGTTTCCTGTAATTTTGAAGGCATTACTATCACATTATTTTCAAGCTACCTGAGTTATATCCACTATAAAGCCAGCATTAGGTTCAATTCTAAATTTTATGATCTCTTGCATACGCCCAGGAGATGTTGTAAATCTTCTAATATTTATCGTCCTCTGCACTTCATTTCCGATTGTTTTTCTTTTAAGGTCAAGATGAACATCAGCTGTTGATTTATAAGGAGTTATCATATCTTTATTTATTTCATCAGGATCCAAAGTCAAAAATACACTTTTACCTCTACTGGATACCCTTTTAAAATGTTCCAAAGCCTTCAAGGATAAATTCTTATCTTTAGTATCTTTTATCAGTGATGAGAGTGTGTCAATTATCGTTATATCCCTTTCGAATAACTTATCAGATTCAATCAACTTTGAAAGTTTTTCCTCTCTAGAACAGGTCTGTCCTATTAATGGATAGACTGGGATCAATTTTAACTGTTCATCGTAAATATAATCTTTGATAGGGTAATCAAGTGATTCCATCTGATCCATGAAAGGTTTTGTATTGGTCTCAGATGAAACATAGCTAACACTTGAACCATTTTCAACAAAGCCAAAACTAAATCTCTGACATAATACACTCTTGCCTGTCCCAAAGTTCCCAGTTATCAATATGATAGCACCCTCTGGTATACCTCCCCCTAATGAGTTGCTTAATGTATCCCTATCAAGCCTAAAGTCATAATAACTGAGATCTGTGTTTGCAACCATAATATTCACCTCATGAATCAAAATAAAAATCAAGAGAATCTCTGTCTCTACCCATTATTGACCCTTGGTATATACCCTGAACCTCGACCCATACATAATTATCACCTTGAAAATTTAAAGACTCTGCTGAGATATTGATCCTTGCTACCGCACCCCGTCTCCATGAGGATTCATCGCCCATGATATTGATGTCCGATTCGTTCACTGAATATGTTTCTCCATTTAAACCTACCAAGGTGTGTCTTTTATATATTTCATATCTCCCTGTATTCTTTACATATATGGTTAAATTGTCATTATTTTCATCATAAAGCATATGAACAGGGTCATTGATTATATCTGCATTCACATAATAATTTGCAGCTTCTCCTCGGGCATTCCTTTGGATGGTGTCCGAATATTGATAAGCGATTCCTATGAATACGCCGATCAGGGATATAGTTATTATGACAGATACCACAAACCATATCATCTCAGTAGCACTTCTTCCAGCAATACCTATTCACCTCCTCTTTCATAAAAAAATGCTTCACCGAATTCATTGACGATAACTATCCGATCAAATTCTACTCCGATATTTTCTATTGTTATAGTGATATTTTGTTTCGGATTCAGAATTGTAGTATTCTCTATTTCTCCGTCAATGACATATTTTGATATATTTTGCGTCCGATATATCCCATCTATTATGATCTCTAACTCGGTCACATCCAAAACGGTGTGCCCTATGTTATCGGCAGTAATATCTATGGTATCCTCCTGATTAGAAATTTGTATGGATTCAATCCTCAGGTCCGATCTTTTCTTGTCATTCTCCCATTCATTCCATTCGTCTCTAGCTTCATTTTTTAAGCGTTGAGACTCATCTACAGCTGGATATAGTGTTCCAAAAATTAAAACGATTCCTATCAGAACTATACCCGCAGAAGCTGAGACACTCAAACCCATCTCTAACGTTCACCTCTTTTCCAGTCATCACCCTTTTGATTAGCTTCTTCTATTTCACTACGTCTATAGTTTTTACCGTTCTTGATATCTTCTATATACCGCAAAGATTTTTTATGGTCTTGAGGTGACAATTTCCAGTCTCCCTTTTCTCTTTCTATATCTCCGTCTTCTTTGACGATCGTATCTCCATGCCCATTATTATTATCCAATTTTAAGCCCTTTTTGAATGTCATTATATTATTTTTTAGGTCTTTACTGATCCATTTTAATTCACGATAATAATCTAAGGCCTCCTCTATATTACCGCGTGTTTTTGTTTGAAGAAAATCAATCCAATCTATCATCGCGTTCATATTATATCGTTCATTAGGATTTTTAGGTCGTATGAAATTTTTAGGATCTTCTATAGAATCCCTATTCTTAACAACCCCACTACCCTTATGATCTCTAAAATCTGATTTTGATTCTTTTTCCAGTTCCATAAAAGGATTAACATCAGATGAAAGAAGGTCGTAAATTGCTGATAATTCTTGTAGTTTATTCTGGATCAAGTCATAATTGATGTCTCTGTTCTCTAAAACCTCTACTCTCGAAAACAATGAAGAGAGCTCCTCATCCATCTCGTTTAATTCAATAGAGAATTTATTTATCACTTGAGATATGTTAGTGATCCTATCTATCAATTGATTGATAAGTTCTTTATCTGTAGAATTTAAAGAGATTTTTTCTTCGTTTACTGAAATATCATCAGTTTCGACCTGCTCTTCTTCTATACCCATGTCATCAATATCCATATCATCAATATCCTTATCTTTAGTTTCATCTTCTTCTACAATTTCTCCGGAGATTTCTGGCATACCAAAATTCAATTCATATTTATTAACATCATTTTGTACTCTTCTCCTATCAGGTATATCTATTTCCGATTTTTTTAAATCTGTCTCGTCAGATGATACCTGGTCCTCTGATTCTTTTAAATTAGTAGATACAAAATGATATCTTCCCGAGAGTCGATTATCATCGTCTTGATCCTCTTCTTTAATGGGTTCCTCCTCTTCGCTCACCTCTGATCTTTCAGAAGTTTCTTGCTTACCAAAAGTATCGTCATTCGTTTCTTTTTTCGACTTGTCTTTTTCTTCTACCATTGAGCCACCGCACCTATATATTTAAAAATAAAGAGAGTAGGGATTGTATATATTCCCCTTATCGGTCTCCGTGTTTATGGTAGCTCGAACCAACCGCTATCTGGATAGTCTGAAGGAGTAAGACTTTCAAAAGTAGTTGCTGTAGCACCTTCTGCAGGCATGAATCTCATAGAGAGATCTGTGTTTGGTTCAATATCATCAATTTCTTCACCGATCTCCAGGGCGACTATTTCATTCCTATATAGAAAACTCTCAGTCACTACATCGTCCTCTGATCGGGTATATCTTTTAATGTTAAAAGTTCCATCTATATCTTCATCTACGCCAGTATCATCCAATACAAATCTTTGGGTAAAACCCTCTCCTGTGCCTAGTTGTTCACCTTGGACCACAAGTAATAGATTATCTAGATCATATCCATCAGAACCTTCCATAGCCGATACATATAACCGCATGTTATTGGTATGGGTTCCATCGTCAGTATGTGCTTCTGCAAATTGTAGCTTTATAGGGGGTACAACATTCTCTTCAGTTTCTCGGCCAGTTCTCTTTGCTCTTTCTTGTAGATCGCCCATAACACCTACGATAACTGCCGAGGCTATCGCAGCGACTAGAATCAGGCCGATAAAGACGATCAAAGTACCTATTCCAATTGCACCACTTTCCTCATCTGGCATCCTTTTGATTCGTTTCATGTTAAATATTTCCTCCATCTCGTACTTCCCGGATATCTAAGTTTGCCTTATTAATAAAATTTTCGATTACATG
>SL_8KL_010_SEDDRAFT_10002144_pt1 | contig 16830 bp, 13 predicted proteins | sample SodLakKL_010_SED_4_FD_11160 | JGI IMG/M metagenome (IMG submission 11160)
CATTTTAATAAAAGTCTCGACTATTTCTTAATTGACCAACCTGCAATAGATGATATGGCTTTTATGTTTAGAGCTGACGATCCAGAAAATAATTTCAATGAAAAGTTGAAAAATGAAATTGCCAATAAATTCAGGCTTTATCATGACATTATTGAGCTAAGTGATGATCCTGTCAAAGATTATCTCCCTGAAGAGTATAGTCTTAAAATAGATGGAGATCAACTTAGCGATAAAGAAAAAGCTACAATAGAAAAGATAGCAGAAAAGCAGAGAAGGTATATGGGTGTAGATGATGCCTTAAATATTAATATCTTTACTTTATTTGAAGAGAATAATATCAACCTAATTGCCAGGGAGCTAAAAGATCTAAATCTGGATGCAGTTTCAGCTTATTCAAAAGATAAAGGGGCTTTTATATTTATCAATGATAGCAGAAATATCCCTGAAGAGAGAAAGATATTTTCTGCAGTCCATGAATTAGGACATTTAATCCTTCACCGGAATGAATATAGTGAAGATATTGATAACCTTAAATACAGTAATAGCAGAATCAAGGATATCAGGGAGAAGGTAGCCGATCATTTTGTCATGTCATTTCTTATCCCGAGAAATGTATTAAAAAATTACAGCTATTACTTTGATGGCTATATTGATTTAGACTTGATAATAGAAAAGAAGCAGGAATTTGGTGTTAGTGCAAAAGCACTTATCACTACTTTAAAAGAATATGGTTATATTGACAATAGAATATTAGGTTCATTATTTAAAAAGCTGAAAGATGCCGGTTATGACAAAACCGAACCTGAACCAGAGGACTATATTAATAAAAATGAAAAACTTCAGGCCCTGGTCAGAAAACTAATAATAAATGAAGAGATAACCATTAATAAAGCAGCAGAAGTCCTCGGAATACCTGTTCTGGATATGCGTAAACTGGCCAAGAAATGGAAAAACTATGAATACAGAACAGCTTAAAGACTTTAAAGGTGAAACTATTGTTGTTGATAATAATATATTAACAGACTTTATGGAAATTACTATGGCTTTAGAATATGATTATCTATCAATACTGAATAAATTATTTTCAGAAGTTAAAATACCGACTCCGGTATTAGAGGATGAGAATATATATGAAAGCTTAGGTAATCTTAATTATATTGAAGGTACAATAAGTACTGAAATAGGTTTTAAAATCTTTATAGAATTAGGTAACTCAGATGATAGTATTGCTAAAAGGTTATCAGAATACGATAGAATTGTTATAGCTATTGCAGGTGGTAGTGGTCTTCTGGCAGTTAGCAACGATAAACCAGTTAGAGAAATATGTGATAGGTATAGTATTAAAGTTACCGGCACCTTAGGAATTATAATTTCAGCCTATGAAAATAGAATTATTGATTACAGCCATATGCTAGATTGCTTGGAATTTTTATTTTCTGAGGAATCTAGCTGTTATTTATCTAAAAACCTGAAAACCGAAATATATGATTATTATAATATAGAGTAATTTTTATAAAAAGTGTAGTCACTTGTATTTATTTTATAACCTTTTTGTTATTTGGTCCTAAATCTTTTGCTATTTCAAATCATTTGGAGGACAACATAAATGCCAAAAAATCTATACAACATAGACTTAGACATAGATGTAGAAAACAAATCAATAGAATCTGAATTGAATCTAAAATATTATTCTGATACAGATAAGTTCTATTGGAGATTGCATTATTATAGCCTCAAAAAACTAACCTTTATTCCTCCAACTCCAGAAAACTGCCGCAGAATTAAAGCAGATTTAGATTTTCTGCTCCTGGATAAAAGATGAATATCCCTATTATAATAAATGCCCAGATATAAATGAAATAACCTTCATCAATAATTCTTCTTAAACATTCATATGAAAATGTCAGCAAAATAATCAGGCTGATTACTATGATATTCATAATCCTACTTCCTCCTAATAACAGTTGCTTTCACAAAAAAATTCAAATAAATTAATGAGTCTGGAGTTAATAGATCGCCTTCCTCCAGACCTTTTTTATGTTTGAGCCTAAAGAACTATTTTGATAGGATTTTTTTAATTATATAACTAAGAAATAAACAGCTATAATTATCTACATTTTAAGGTTTTAAAGGATTAATTAATATCAATAGAGTGATAATAATAATATTATGAAATTAATATAATTTTATAATTGTTAAAAAAAAAAAGAGGATAACCAACTCCTATCTAGAATATTCTAAATAGAGAGTTAATTGCACACTGCAAAAAAGTTTTATTTATACAGATTAAAACAAAAATAGAAAGACTGTATAATTATTTATCATTATTTAATTGGGAGTTGGTTTCATGAGGAAAACCATAAAAGAATTAAATACTGAATGGCAGGTAAGAAAAGATCTAGATAACAGAGGGGTTAAAGAAGATTGGTACAGAGATTTTGGGGAAAGCAGTAAAACTTTTGATATCAACATTCCCTGGCAGACTTATGGAGAAGACTTTATAGATTATACAGGTTATCTCTGGTATTTTAAAACTTTTGAGTTAGAACCCAATCAGTTTGAACTATCAAAAGATAATATCATCTTAGAATTTTCTGCAGTCGATTACAAATCTGATGTCTGGTTAAACGGTAATTATCTTGGCAGCAATGAAGGTGGCTATACTCCTTTTAGCTTTAAGGTTAATGATTATATTAATCTCAATAGCAAAAATAATTTAACAGTCAGAGTTTATGATCCCAGGGATAATAGCGAGATACCACGGGGCAAACAGGGCAGCTGGTACACTAGAGTCAGTGGAATCTGGCAGGAAGTAACTCTGAAAAAATATGGTCCAAATTATTTTAAAAATATATTTATTACTCCAGATATTGATGAAGAAAAAATCACCCTTGATATGGCACTTGCCANAGAAGACAGCAGTTCAAAATATGAAGTAGTTGCAACTATTTTTTCTCCATTGGACTCAGAAAAAATACTTAAAAAAGAGTCTTTTAATTACGGTTCTGAAAAAAGCCAGCAAATATCTTTAAATTCCCCGCTTTTATGGTCGCCTGAGAATCCAAATCTTTATGATATAAAATTAGAATTATTTAGTGGTGATAATTTAATAGATGAATATAAAACTCACTTTGGTATGAGGAAAATTGAAGCAAGGGGAAATAAACTATTTCTAAATAATAAGCCCTTATATATGAGAGGAGCTTTAGATCAGGGTTTTTGGCCTGAGACTATATATAGGGCTAAAACCGAAGAAATGATTAAAGATGAGATAAGAAAAGCTAAAAAAATGGGTTTTAATTTATTAAGAAAGCATATTAAGACTCCAGATCCAGAATACCTTTACTGGGCAGATAAAATGGGGATTTTAATCTGGCAGGAGGCACCTAATTATTCCACCTGGAATTTGCAGGCCCGGGAAAGGTTTAAAGATGAATATATAAAGATGGTGAGAAGGGATTATAATCATCCTTCAATAATTATCTGGAGTATTTATAATGAAGAGTGGGGACTTGAGTGGGATTTAAGAAATGATGCTGAAAAACAGCTTTGGCTGGAAAGTTTTTTTGACTTTGCAAAAAAGTTGGACCCAACCAGGTTGATTTGTGATAATTCTGGCTGGGCCCATGTAAAAACTGATTTGAATGATTATCATGAATATTATGCTGTTCCTGAAAATTATAAAGAATGGCAGGAAAAATTAGATGAAATAGAGTCTTATCCTGATAAAAATTATGTTGACAATTATAGTTACAAAGGAGAACCTAAATTAATCTCTGAATTTGGTATCTGGGGCCTTCCTGAATATAGCTTAATAGAAAAAGAATATAAAAAGACCCCTCCCTGGTTTAAGGGTAGTGCCGAATTATTTGATGAAGAATTTAAAATTCCAGCTACTTTCAAAAATAATTTTGATAAATATGATCTTAATCAAATTTTCTCAGACTTTGATGAATTAGCCCGTGCAACCCAGAAGAGGCAGTTAATTGGATTTAAGGATTTAATTGAAGAAATGAGAAAGAGGCAGGATATTTCAGGTTATGTAATAACAGAATTAATAGATGTTGAATGGGAAACTAATGGATTTTTAGATTATTTCAGAAATTATAAACTTGATCCTGACCTCGTAAATGAATTCAATGGTGAGATAACTCTCATCATTAATCTAAATAAGAGAAACTTCTGGTCAGAAGAAACAGTAGCAACAGAATTTATAATAATAAATAATTGCAATGAAAAAATCGCCGGATCATTAAAAGTAAAAATAGAAGATTTAAATCAAGAAAAAAGCCTTGAAGTTAATCTGGAGCCTAATTCTATAAATAAATTCAATAGTTTGAAGTTTGAGCTTCCAGAGACAAAGGATAATAAGTTATTCTCAGTATCTGCTGAATTAAAGAGAGATAATGCTAAGATGATTACTAATAGAGAGCAAATAACTGTTACTTCTAAAGAAACCGTCAAAAATAATCCAGTAAATATCAATCCCTTCCAGCTAAATACTGAATTTATTCAAGAATTAAAGAAAAATGGATATCTTATCTCGGAAGAATCCGATATCTGGCTGACTTCAGAATTATCTGATCCAGTCCTTCAACATATCTGGCAGGGCGGTAATGCAGTCTTTTTAGCAGAAAAAGGTGATTTAATTGCTGAAAAAGGTTTGATAAACTTTAAAACCTTTAGTACTGAAGAAGACTGGGATAATGCCTCATCATATCAATATGTAGATAAAAATTTCTTCTCAACCAACTTTATTAATAAAATAAGTTGCTGGGAATTTGCTGATATATATCCAGAGTATTATATTGAAAACCTTGATGATTTAAATTGGGAACGAATTATGCTTGGCAGGTTTTATGGTTGGATTGGCAATGTAACTGCTGGAATTATGGAATTGAGTTATGGCAAAGGCCGTTTAATTGTAAGTACGGTTAAAACCCTGGATGAATATAATCACCATCCAGTTTCTACTATCATTCTTAATAGACTAATCAATTATTTAGGCTGATTCAGAGAAATTGTGACTTGAAAGGGGTGATTGTTGAGGAAATAATATTGCAATATATTTTTTCTTGGCTTTGGCTGGGACCTTAGAAACTCACTGGTTTATTCTAAACTTTGCTTGTTTTAAAGCCTCAGAAATAATTAAAATACTAAAAAATAGGAGTGAGTAATTTGAAACTTAAAAATTTATTTATCAGTTTATTAATGATTGCAGTAATATTTAGTTTTTCTATGCTAAATATGAATGCAGTAAGTGCTGACACTATTGAATTGGAATTTTGGAACCTCTTTACCGGTGGCGATGGAGACTTTATGGATGCTATTGTTGACAGCTTCAATGAAGAACACCCTGATATTTATGTAGACACAACAACTCTAGACTGGGATGAATATTATACAGGCTTAATTACAGCTACTGCTGCTGCAGATGGACCTGATGTCGCAGTATCTCACCTTTCTAGAATTCCAGACTTAGTAGCCCAGGGATTGTTAAATCCTATAACCAGTACTGCAACAGATATTGGTGTTAATTGGGATGAATTTAATGAATCCTTACTGGCTGAAACAGTAATTGATGATGAATATTATGCAGTTCCAATTGACTCACATTTCCATGTTTTCTGGTACCATAGTGATTATTTTGAAGANGCAGGTTTAGTTGATGATGATGGNGAACTTCAATTAGGTTCATCAGTTGATGAGTTTTTAGATGCATTAGCAACAGTTAAAGAAGAATCAGATGCAGAAGAGGCATTAAGTTATGCCAACGCACCAGGTTCATTTGATGCTAATAGAGATTGGTGGTCATTTTATAGACAGCAAGGCGGAGATATAGAATTTTTAAATGGTGAATCAGAAATGGATCTTGAAAAATCTGAAAAAGCCCTTGAAGTATTCATGTCATTGAGGGAAGAGGAATTAATGACAAGAGGTACAGATTATGATGAATCTGTTTCTTTATTTATGAACCGCCGCTCTGCTGCTGTTATTACTGGTGTCTGGGCTTCAGGAATGTTTGCAGAAATTGATGGTGTTGAAGTAACTAATATTCCAACACTATTCGATGAGCCAGCTTATTGGGGAGATTCTCATGCACTGGTAATTCCTTATCAGATGGATCCTGATCCTGCTAGAATGGAAGCAGCTGTTAAATTCAGTGATTATGTAGCCGATAAAGGTTTAGATTGGGCTGAAGCAGGTCATGTTCCAAGTAAAGATGAAGTTAGAGAACTGGATGAATTCCATGCAATGCCGTTTAGAACCTTTTATGATGAAGCTATTGATAATGTAGCCTATGATGCAATTGGAGAGATAGCCTGGACTTTCAGAGATATATTGGCAGAAGAAATTGCTAACATGTTTCACAGAGATGATGTCACTCCTGAGGAAGCAGCCAGAAGGATTAAGCAACAGTTAGATGATAACCTGTAAAAAGTAAAATAAAGGGGGGATTTCCCCCCTTTAAACTTTCAATCTTAATTAAGAAAGTTACCATGGCTTAGTCAATTAAAAAATATTATTACATTTTTTATAATAAAGATTTTGGAAAGGAGTAGCGAGGATGAAAACATCTTTAAGTAAAATTCTTAAATTTATAAAAGATTCAGATTCGATTACTGCAGTTATATTTTTATTGCCCTTTACTATTGTTTATGGCATGTTTCTAATTCATCCTATCATTCGAGGCTTTTATATGAGTCTTCATGAATGGACTATTATTCGTCAGATGGATTTTATAGGTTTGGATAATTATAGAAGGTTAATTACAGATTCTTCATTCTGGGAGGCAGCAGGAAATACATTTTTCTTTGTAATTACTTCAAGCCCTACCATAGTAATAGGAGGCCTGATTCTGGCATTAATCTGTAATTCAAAACTAAAAGGTACAATAATTTTAAAGACTGCGTTCTTTATGCCTTACGTACTTTCTGTTGCAATTATTTCATTGATCATGGTTTATTTCTTTCAACCCTATGCCGGCTTTGTAAATACATTTCTAGTTAATATAGGTTTAAGCAGAGTCCAGTGGCTTGATACAGAAAGTCTGGCCTGGTTTGTTCTAGTATTTGCAACTCTCTGGTGGACTGTAGGCTTTAATATGATCTTATTTTTATCTGCCCTTCAGGATATCCCTAAAAGTTATTATGAGGCAGCAAAAGTTGACGGGGCCACCAGGTGGCAGTCTTTCTGGAATATAACATTACCACTTATAGAACCTACTACCTGGACAGTAGTATTACTGCAGGTAATATTTTCATCCCAGGTTTTTGCCCAGATGTATTTAATTACCGGGGGAGGTCCAGGAACTTCAACCAGACCCCTTATTCAATATATCTATCAAACTGGTTTTAGAAGAAATAATTTTGGCTATGGAGTTTCGATGGCCTTTGTTCTTTTAGTTGTCTTAACTATTTTTAGTTTGGTTTTCCAATATGTGAAAAATAGGAGGCTCAGTGACCGATGAAAGAAAAAAGCTTATCAGTAAGGGTTGCAAAATATATTGTAAGTTATGGTCTGGCTATTATATGGTTGATACCAATAGTCTGGATGTTATTTGTTGCTTTAAGTGAAGAAGGAGTCGTTATCACTAATTTTGTTGAATGGTTTTTACCTCCTTATTCACTGGATAGTTTCGCTGCAATTATGTTTGGAACTCGTTTATTCAGGTGGATGTTTAACAGTATTGTTGTTGCATCAAGTGCCACTTTTTTTGTACTATTAACTGCTTCAATGGGTGCTTTTGCAATTTCAATAATCAATTTTAGATTTAAAGAGCTTGTTTTTACACTTTTTATCATTGGTATTTTAGTGCCGATTCAAGTTAATGTTATTCCACTGTACAATATTGCTCAAGAAATGGGATTGGTAAACTCTTATGCGGCTCTGGCCTTACCAAGAATTGCTATTCCACTTGGGGTAATAATTTTACGTAACTTTTTTGATTCAATCCCAAAAAGTTTAATTGAAAGTGCAAAAATTGATGGAGCAAGCTGGTTTACCATCTATTTAAAAATTGTACTTCCATTATCACAAGCAGCACTGGCTGCAGTTGGAATATTTACTTTTATCATGACCTGGAATGACTTCCTCTGGCCATTAATTATAACTACTAGAGAAGTTATGTACACATTACCAGTTGGTATCCCAACGTTTTTAGATGTATTTAGACCGGACTATGTAATCCCGATGACAGTTAATATGCTGGCAGCATTCCCTGCAATAGTTATCTATTTAATCTTCCAGCGTAAGATTATCGAAGGTCTGAAGATGACCGGGATTAAAGGTTAATTCCAGTTTATTATTATATAATTATTGAAAGTCAAAAAAGTGAATACTTTAAGAGGTGATTTAAAATGAATATATTAGTTACCGGAGGAGCTGGATATATTGGCTCGCATGTAGTTTTAGAGTTATTGAAGTCAGACCATAATGTTATAACTATAGATAATCTAGAAAAAGGTCATAGCAATGCAGTTACTGGAGGTGACTTCTATAAAGCTGACATTAAGGATATTGAGGCTTTAAGAAATATTTTTTCCGGTCATAATATAGATGCAGTAATCCATTTAGCTGCTCATAGTTTAGTTGGAGAATCTGTAGATTCTCCCCATAAATATTATGAAAATAACCTTGCAGGAGGCCTAAATCTGCTCAAGGCTATGTTAGAGTTTTCAGTTGATAAGATAGTTTTCTCATCAACAGCTGCCGTTTATGGTGAACCTAAAAATATTCCAATAAAAGAATCAGATCCAAAAGATCCAACAAATCCTTATGGTCGCTCCAAGTTATTCTTTGAAAATATCCTGGCTGATTTTGATCATTCCTATGATATGAAATATATTTCTTTACGTTATTTTAATGCTGCTGGTGCTGATAGTTCTGGTCAAATTGGTGAAGATCATGATCCAGAAACCCATTTAATTCCCCTTGTCCTTGAAACAGCTTTAGACAAAAGAGAAAAACTAGAAATATTCGGTACAGATTATGACACTCGTGATGGTACCTGTATTAGAGATTATATTCATGTAACTGACCTGTCCAGAGCACATGTCCTGGCAGTCGAGGCTCTTTTTGAGAATGAAGAAAGCAATATCTATAATCTGGGTAGTGGAGAAGGTTATTCAGTCAAAGAGGTAATTGAAACAGCCAGGAAAGTTACTGGATTAAATATTCCGGCAGAACCAGCAGAGAGGCGTCCTGGAGACCCTCCAGTATTAATAGCCAGTTCAGAAAGAATTATGGATGAATTAGGCTGGGAACGAAAATTAGATGACCTTGAAAAAATAATTGAATCTGCCTGGAAATGGCATGTAGAAAACCCGGATGGTTATTAAAGCAACAAATATATAATAATTATCAAATCCAGTGAAACTTATATACGACTTTTGATTTTTTATTATAATTGTTTTATCATGCAAAGGGGCTGAAATTATGGTTTCAAAAAATGAAGTGGCTTTAGAAATTGAAAAATTACTATTTTTAGCAGAGAAAATGGACTTACTTGGTAAATATGATTCTATTCCAGCTCGTAATAAATTATTAAAAAAGTTAAATTTAAATGCGCCCTATTCAGGTGAAATTAACAATACAGATGAAAACAAAGATTGGGTTCAACCAGATTCTCTTCAGGATATTTTAAATTCAATTTTAGATTATGCCTGGGAGCAGGAGATCATAAAAAAGAATACTATTACCAGAAGAGATCTTTTTGATACAGAAATTATGGGCATATTAATGCCGCGGCAGTCGGAAGTAACAGAAAAATTCTGGGAAACTGCAGAAAATAAAAGTATAAAAAAAGCTACTGATAATTTCTATCAACTTGCCCAAAACTCAAATTATATTCGCAAAGAGCGCATCGATCGCAATGAATACTGGAAAGCCTCAACAGATTTTGGAGACCTGGAAATTACAATTAATCTGGCTAAACCTGAAAAGGACCCTGATGAAATTGCTGAAGCTGGAAAACAGGATAAGACAGAATATCCAAAATGCCCACTCTGTCTCGAAAATGTAGGCTACCCAGGTAGATTAGATCATCCTGCCAGACATAACTTGAGAGTAATACCCCTGGAATTAAAGGGAGAAGATTGGTTTTTACAGTATTCCCCCTATGTATATTATCAAGAACATTGCATAGTACTTTCTAGAAAACACCGACCAATGCAAATAAACAAAGATACTTTTCAAGCTTTATTTAACTTTCTTGAACTTATTCCTCATTATTTTATCGGTTCCAATGCAGATTTACCGCTAGTTGGAGGTTCTATTCTTAGTCATGATCACTTCCAGGGTGGCAATCATGTTTTCCCAATGGAAAAGGCTAAGATTCAAGAAGATTTCAAGCATCCTAATTTCCCGGATATTCAGGTCGGTATAGTTAACTGGCCACTTTCAGTTATCAGGCTAAATGGTGGAAATAAACAGGATTTAATAGAATTAGCCGAGCAGATCAGACTAACCTGGGAGACATATGATGACATTGAAAGAAATATAAAGTCTTATTCAAAAATAGAGGGTAGAAAGGAAAAACATAATACAATAACTCCAATAGCCCGTTTGCGTGATGGAAATTATGAACTTGATATTGTGCTTCGGAATAATCGTCGTTCTCAGGAACATCCGACTGGAATTTTTCATCCACATCAAGAACTTCATCATATAAAAAAAGAAAATATAGGATTAATTGAAGTAATGGGACTGGCTGTTTTGCCAGGAAGATTAAAAAAAGAATTACAAGAAATCAAAAGCTTTTTAACTGGCGATAAAAACTTTAATGATAACCAGGAAGTTTTTTCTGATAATAATGATTTAGAATTAAAGAAACATATAGACTGGATAAAAGAGATGCTGGCTAATTATGGCCAGAATAATTCCATTACAAAAGCCGATGAAATATTAAAGCAGGAAGTTGCAAATAAGTTTGCCCAGGTTTTATGTGATGCCGGAGTTTTTAAACTTAATAGCCATGGCATTAAAGGATTTGTAAAATTTTTAATGGGATTGGGATTTGATAAAACTTAATAGTTAAGAACGAAAGGAGATTTTTTATGAGTGCTACGGATCTCTATCAATTGAATGAAATATTTACAAATAAATTTACTGACAAAGGAAATATTCGATATTTTAGAGCTCCAGGGCGAGTAAATTTAATTGGAGGTCATACTGATTATAATGACGGATTCGTTTTACCTGTGGCTATAAACAAAGAAATGTTATTAGCTGCTCGCAAACGAGAAGATAATCTTATAAAAGTCTACTCTAGTAATTTTGAAGATTTGAAGAGCTTTAATTTAGATGAAATAAATTTTAACAGTGAAGTAATGTGGATTAATTATATTCAGGGAGTTGCTAAGTTTTTACAGGAAGCAGGATATAATTTAGGAGGCCTGGATATAGTTATAAGTGGAACTGTTCCTCAGGGAGCAGGCTTAAGTTCTTCTGCAGCACTGGAAGTAGTTATTGCCAGAGCTTTTTCCAATATATTTGATCTTGAATTGGATAAAGTTGAAATGGCAAGAATTGCTCAAAAAGCTGAAAAATATTTTGTTGGGGTTAACTGTGGAATAATGGATCAATTCATCTCATCTATGGGCAGGGAGAATATGGCATTATTTATAGACTGCAGAAGCTGGGATTATGATTTAACCCCGATAAAAGGAGATAGCTTTAAGATTGTTGTAGCTAATACTAAAGTAGAACATGAACTTGCAAATTCTGAGTATAATAAAAGAATAGAAGAATGCCTGAAAGCAGTAGAACTTTTAAACGAGCTTTTGCCAGGAGATATCAATAAGCTTCGAGATGTAAATCTGGAGGATTTTAATTCTGTTAAAGAAAGATTGCCTGAAATTATTCAAAAACGAGCTGAGCATGTTATAATGGAAAACAGAAGAGTTAAGGCTTGCAAACAAGCTTTGCAGGATAATGATTTAGAACAGGCAGGCCGTCTGATTACTTCTTCACATAATAGTTTAAGTAATTTATACAAAGTTAGTTGCGAAGAACTTGATATAATGGTAGAGGCGGCACTAAATATTGAGGGGATACTTGGTGCTCGAATGACAGGAGCAGGCTTTGGTGGTAGCACGATTAATTTAGTAGAAGACCAGGCAGTTCCTGAGTTTATAAATAGCTTAAAGAAGAAATATAAATCGAAAACAGGAATAAGTCCAGATATCTATGAATGTGAAATTGTAAATGGAAGCAATGAAATTTATATATAAAAAATTTGCTTTATTCATTTAAACATTTATAAGTCTAGAAACTGGAGGGTTTAAATTGTTAACAATAAAAAATAGCGATATTCGATCTGTTCGCGAAAAAAACCTTTCTCAAATTTTGCAGGCAATAAAAATACATGAACCAATATCTAGAATTGACCTGGCATCACAGGTTGATTTAAACCCTTCTACTATTTCTAGAGGTGTCAGTGATTTACAGGAAATGAGTTTGATAAAAGAAAGAAAAGTTGGTAAATCCAGCGGTGGACGAAGGCCAATATTACTGGGAATTAATGAATCTGAATATCATATAGTAGGTATAGATATTGGAGCAACAAAAATTAAAGCTGTTGTTAATAATATTCAAGGAGATATATTAAGCTCCTATCAGTATAATATTGACTACATTAAGAGTGATATGGTAGATATTAGTATAGAGCGGGTAATTAAATGTATAGATAAAGTATTGAAAAAGCATCAAAGAAATTATCCTAATAAATTAAATAAAATTATAGGAATTGGTGTCGGAGCTCATGGTTTAGTTGATAAAGATAAAGGGAAAATAAAATTTGCTCCTAATTTTGGCTGGAGAGATGTGTATTTAAAGAAAGAAATTGAAGAAAAATTTGGCTTTAAAACTATCATTGATAATGATGCAAGAGTTATGGCTTTAGGAGAATATTGGTTTGGACATGGCAAAAATCATAATAGCCTGATTTGTGTCAATGTAGGTTATGGCATTGGTTCAGGTATAATATTAGAAGGGAAAGTATATAGAGGCCATAGATCAGTTGCTGGAGAAATAGGACATACAACTGTGGCAGAAGATGGTCCTCGCTGTAATTGTGGCGATTATGGCTGTTTAGAAACATTAGCTTCAGGCCCTGCCATTGCTAAACTTTTAAGAAGAAGAATTAAAAGAGGCTATGATAGCATAATAGTTGATATGGTTGAAGATCTATCCATGATAACCGGTAAAAAAGTTTATTTAGCTGCAAAAGAAGGAGATGAATTATGCATTAAGGTATTAGAAGAAGCAGGTAATTATTTGGGTATAGGTCTTGCAAACTTAGTTAATATTATTGACCCTGAGTTGATTTTGATTGGTGGAGGAGTTGCTAAAGCCGAAAAATTTATCTTAAATAGTTTAAATCAGGCAGTTGCAAAGAAAACCATGGAAGAAATTCCACCTATAAAAACAGTTAAATTAGGTGAGGAAACTGGAGCAATAGGCTCTACAGTTTTAATATTAGAAGAATTATATAACAATCCAGAAAGCTTTTTAGCTGAGGTAAAACTTTAACTATTTTATGCTATGGGATATTTCCCATAGTATTTGTTTTGAAATATAGATATGTAAAGCTTACTTATAAAATGAACTTGAACTAATAAAAAAAATGCCCACATAACTGACTGTTATATTACAGGAATCAACGCTATCCCAACTGCAGTTCACATTGTCAATATAGATCACAGCGGCAATCGAGTTGCTGCCATTCTCTATGGCCAAGAGAACGTTATAATTATTGTCACCTCTTCTACAACAGCCTGATAACAATCGAAGGCCAGGCAGACAGAGATAAAATTAAAGTCTTTTATGGGAGGTTTTAATAATTAATAAGATTAAACTTGATAAAAGTATTTTAAATAATTTTTATTGGCTAAATGAACCTCAGGAATATTATTTTGATAACGCCCTGGTAATCAAAACTGATCCAGAAAAAGATTTCTGGCAAAGACCCACTATGGTTTTAGAAGAGATGATGGACATGAATTATTAACTAATATTAATAAAGATTTTTCATTCACAGCCAAATTCAAATTTGATTATCAACATAAATATGATCAATGTGGTATTTTTTTAAGACTGGATAGTGAAAATTGGATTAGAGTTTCTACTGAATATATTAACAAAAATATCAGCAAACTTGGATCAGTAGTTACAAACCTGGTTTTTTCTGATTGGGCTACAAGAGATATAAGTTCAGATATTAATACAATGTGGTATAGAATAAATAAGGATGGTAAAGATTTTTTAATTGAAAGTTTAGTTGATGGAAAAGTTTGGACACAAATTCGGATTACTCATTTAATTCAAAATTTAGATGAGGTTAAAATTGGTGTTTATGCCTGTAGCCCTAAAGAAAGCAGCTTTAAATGCAAAGTAGAACAAATAATGATTGAAAATAATTAGTGAATATAAAATAATTATTTTTTCTACAAAATTCATATTCTCTAACTATCTTCATGATTTTAGAGATCATGAACTCTAGGAGTTCGAATTTAAGAGTATCTGAACAAATTAGAAATCGAAAACTTTGAAGAATTCACAGCTATTCCAGGGGGGGCTAAATGGTATGAGTATTTGCCTATTTACTAATCTTGCATACCTATCTGAAACATCCAGGGCAATAGAAATTTATAAAGCATTAAAAGAACAGGGAATAAAACCTATAGTGGCTACTCACGGAGGAACATACGAATTTATCTTAAAAGATGAAAATATACCATACTATTTAGTCCCGCCTGTAATGACAGAGCAGTGTTGTAGAAACTATGTTCTAGCAAATATCGGGGAAAGACCTGATTTCTATACAACTAAAGAGTTAAAAGAACATGTAAATCATGAAATTGAATTCTTCAAAAATAATAATATAAGTCTTGTTCATATAGGGTTTACACTTTCTACAAAGCTATCTGCTAGATATTTAAATATTCCTCTTTCAACAGCCCATGGATCATTTTTCTCTCCAGTATTTGAAAAAAAATATTGCCCCTTATAGCAAAAAATTTAACCGGGGAATTATACGCTTGTTGCCAGAAAAGTGGAAGAATTCACTTGCAAACTGGTTTTTCTCTCATACTAATCTCTATACAAAGCCATTTAATAAAGTTGCGAAAGACCTGAGCATCACCCCTATAAAATCACTGGTTGATTTATTTATCGGGGATTATGTGCTTGTGACTGACACTCCTGAAATTATCGGCATTTCTAAAAAAGAGATCGAAAACTGGGATAACATAAAAGCTTCCAGGTACAGTAGTCGTATAAAACTCTTTCATGTAGGAGCTATTTATGCAAAACTTTTTGGAGAATTACCTCAGGATGTATACGATTTCCTTCAGACAGATAAGCCGAAAATATTTGTCGCCCTTACCTCCAGTAATGAAAATTATCTTTCTAAAGCATATGAATCTCTAAAAGATCTGGATTGTCGTGTATTATTTTGTACAACTACCCACCCTTTAAATTTTGAACCCTCAGATAAATTTTTATTAAAAGATCATATACCATCACATAAAGTTATGCCTTTATTTGATTTAGCAATTATTCATGGTGGACAGGGGAGTATCCAAACAGCAATAGCATCTGGCATACCAATAATAGGATTCCCTTTACAGCCAGAACAAAACTTAAATTTACAACTAATTGAAAACCATGGAGCAGGCTTTAACCTACACCTTTATCTTCTTAAAAATGGAAAACTTAACAACTATATTTCCAAGATATTGAATGATAAAAACTTTTCTCCTAAGATGAAAAAATTAAAAGCCTGGCAAGAAAAATATAACGGCCCTGAGAATGCAGCAAAAACTTTATCTAAACTGATGAACAGTCAATATTAATCTTTTAACAATTTAACTCTAATCTCAAAAAAACCCAAAAAAATACAAAGGAGAATTTTGATCAATCACTAATTAGGTAAATAATGGGTTTGATAAATGTTTATATCACAAAAACTGGAGGGGTTAAATTGAAGAGTTTAAGGCCTATTCTATTATTTTTTATCGGTTCATTTGTAATCTTGCTGGTATTATCTTTAACTTATTTTAATTTTTATCAGAATAATCCAGATGAAATTCAACATCTCAGATTAGAAGACTGGTCACAGCCAGCTCAAGTTGCAGCAAACATACCGACTGGATCCTATGATATTCTATTGAATAATCAGGGTTATAGTCTTTTTACAATTGAAGATGATGATGGCCAGAGAATAATAAAACAGAAAGATATAGATTTTAATGGCGAAGTCCAGGCAGAAGCTGAACCTGTCAGGGCAGGCCAGGTAGTCACTCCACAGGCAATCTCTGTTGCAGATGAAGATTATCTCTTTTATTTTGCCGGTTCAAGCTCCAGCGATCAAAATCTTAAATCTCAGAATCTAACTGCTGAAAGTGACCCGGTTACTCTGCAGGAAGATATAAGTTTTCCAGGTTCATTAAGCATTACTGAAATTGATGATATGCTTATTTTAGCCTACAGTGAAAGGGATCAAGAATTAGGGCAAAACATCCTTTCAATTAAAGGGTATGATGAGTTTTATGAAGAACAGATTTTTTCAATAACCCATACCTTTGAACAGGGGATAGGTTATCCAAAGTTAGCCTCTATCGATAATGAAGTCTACTTAGCCTGGCAGGAAATTAATCCAGATAAAATGTTCATCTCCAGTGCTGATGATAGATTTAACCGCTATTTCCTTAATATCAGCCAGTTAGATACTGGAACTGGAGAATTAGAGGCAACAGAAGAACTTGGTCAATCCTATGGAAATAATGCCAACATAAAAATTGGAGAATACAATAATGAGCTATGGTT
>SL_8KL_010_SEDDRAFT_10002145_pt1 | contig 16828 bp, 14 predicted proteins | sample SodLakKL_010_SED_4_FD_11160 | JGI IMG/M metagenome (IMG submission 11160)
TTCCGAGGACTCCTCTCTGGGATCACATCAAATCCGAATATGGCCTGATAGAAGAAGACTGGAGTAAATGGGATACGAAACACCTCGTTTGGAACCATCCGAATTTGTCTCAAAAAAAGATGCATGATCTGTTGAGGTGGTGTTTCAAACAGGCGTATCCTAAATCTAGGTTTTTGCAAACTCCTCTGAAATTCTACAAGCTTCACTCGGAGAGAAAGCGTTTTCAAGGCATGGGTTTTCCAAAGATAAATACTTTCAAAAAAATCTTTAAAGATTTTTGGAGATCTAACTTGAATTTAGAAGAACCTCCTGACAAGATCTGAGAATGAATTCGAAGATTTTATTAACCTCAGTAGCAACTCGGTGATCTTAGTGGCAAACGAAAATATTCCTAATGCAAAAGAAGATCTGCCTATGTATTCCTCTGAAAAAGGCCAGGGTAGAGATATAATAAGAGGGATAGAATTATTGAATGAATTGTCAGGCCTAGAATATTTTCTCAATATAGGTTATGCCGATTCTTTTTTCGAGTACTGGTTATTGACACCAGGAATATCTTCGAAAAGATTGACGTCAAAGATGATCGAACCTGTTTCGGATCAAAAGATAGAAAATATTTTGGTTATCGGAGCAGGTAAAGGAGGCGAGTTAGTATTATTGAATGAATTAACGAAAGCCAAAATAGTAGGTATAGAGCCATCAACTAATAATATCACGCAAGCAAAAAGACTGATAAAAGATGAGGGCAAGGATGAGGAGATAAAGGTTATCCAGGGCATCGCTGAGGAACTTCCTTTTCCGGATGGATCCTTTTCCTGCGTATATTCTTGTGAAGCGGCTTTTCACTTCGATGACAAGAGAACTTTCATCAAAGAAGCGCATAGAGTACTTAAAAATAAAGGATCTCTGATTATTGGAGACATAACTAAAAAACCTAGACCTTCACAAAATGATATATTTCAAAACTATAAAAATATGTTGAACGCAGATGAATTCTTTACGAGAGAGATGTATTTAGATATTATAGAAGACACATTCAATAGAAAACCGAAAATCGAGGATATCACGGACAAAAACATAAAGCATCTGGCACACGGATCGAAATTATTATTGTGTATATTTGAGTATTTAGATAAACTTCCTCTATTGAAAATGAAAATTGATAAATGTCTCAAAAAAAGAGGGATCGACCAGTCGACTTTTTTAGAAAATATAAAGATCACTAAACTCTCATATGAGAAGTCCATGGTGGAATATTTGAAGATAGTCTGTGTAAAGTAATTTTTTATATCAGACTTCGGATTGATAAATAGATTTGAACATGGTACAGGAAGATAAAGCTGACGATTGGAGATACAAATCTGAACTTTCTAGTGATCTAAAAGATTGGAGATATCTCGAATGGAAGTACTTTTCCTTCGATTCTCCTCAAGCGAAGGGGTTTTTTTGCTATTCAGTAGGCAATCCAAGAAATATCTTGGGGCTGAGAAAGCATATAATATCTTATGCTGTTTACCATGATGGAGAAAAAAATGTAGGGATGTTCGAGGTGGATAAAAAAGATTCAAACGTTTCAGATAGGAAAAAATGGATCTTTGGCGATTGTCAGATTCAAAGAAAAAAAGATGTCTGGTCAATCTCCGGTGCTTCTGAGAAAGTCGATTGGGACCTACGCTTCAAATGCAAAGCAAAGGGCGAAGGGATGAAGATCTTCAAAGAAGAAAAGAAAAAAAGATGGATGGATTGGGAGGTCTTCTGTAACAACGCAGACGTCGAAGGCTCGATCGATATTTTAAACAAAAAGATAGATATCGAAGGATATGGATATTATGATAGTAACCTAGGACATTGGAAACCGGCTGATAATCCTTGGGTTTGGTTTAAATTTACAGACTCACTTGCCGGGAAAGACATTTCTTTTACTCTCTTCGAGTCTAGAAAAACTGATCAGGGATTCATCCTCTTGAGCGTTGAGGATGAGACACATCTGATAGAAGAATTCGATACCGAATACGATAAAAAAGAGAAAACACCTGACAAGTTTAGAGTTTCTAGCAAATCAGAAGATATCGAGTTCGATCTTTCCGTCGAAGTCAAAAATGTTGAACTTTTAACGATAAAAGTGTTCAAGTTCATACCATTACTGAACCTGCACCTTCTCAGATGTGATTTTGATCTAGATATCAAGAGCTCGAAGGTGAACGGAAGACTCAAAACCGAAGGTTTTGGTGAGTATCCCGCTCCTGATTGATGTTATTATTTTAGATCGGGGAAAACCATAACTTCAAAAAAGCTTTCCCCTGGAAAAGTGTAGGGGATGATTTTATAGTGATAAATACTTGTAAAATCGAGGAGAAACTGAAGTCAGTGGTCCAATCTCCTCGGATTAGATATAGATCATCATAGATAAAGTTCAGGATCACCGAGATCAACAGAAACTCCCTTTGGCTAATAACCATTATCACACACGTGCACGTGGAAAGCCGGAAAGGAAAAGCAACAGATTACGAGATGTCGAGCATCTCCAAATGACCTTAGATCTCATCTATTCGATAACCGTACTCAAAAAAACCTTAAACCAGAAAACATTCACCACCATAGGTGAAAGTTATGATAGATACCACTGATAAGGATACTGAAGACGTTCTCCAGATCGCTAAAGAATATTCTGAAGAAAATGATATAGAGGATATAGTTGTAGCTACAACTAGAGGAGAGACCGGAGTGAAAACTGGAGAACTATTCGATGAAGACAGAAACGTCGTGGCGGTCACCCACTCTACCGGATTTAGGAACAAAGGTGAACAGGAACTCGAAGAGAAGAACAAAGAAAAGATGGAAGAGAACGGAGTCGAGATATTCACGGGTCCTATGCCTTTCCACTCGTGGAACGATCACTACCGGAAGGAAAAAGATTCAGTGATGCCCACAACGATAATAGCGGACACCCTACGCCTTTTCGGTCAAGGTACCAAGGTATGCGTTGAGATCGTATCGATGGCTGTAGACGCAGGTCTTGTATCTCCAGAACCCGTTCTAGCTATCGCGGGAACCGGTTACGGAGCCGATACAGTTCTGCTGATCGAGGGGAAGAACAGCAGAAAGTTCTTCGACATGGAAGTAAAAGAAGTGATAGCCAAACCGACAGAACCCTAACCCAAAAGTCTCTTTTTTATCGATCTCAACTTCTCGAAAAAGAAGTCTTTGATATCTACCAAAAGATCCCATACCTCTTTGAGGAACGTGAAGCTTTTTTGATAATACATCAAAGCGGCGACAGAGATGGTAAGGAAAAGACCCGAAGATATATCTGATACAGAAGCGTAAGTTTCCGCTGTCTCAGCAGCTGTGACCTCCTCACCCGCGGCCACGGTATCCTCCGCTAAGATAACACCCATGTCGACCGATATATCTGGTAGAGGGATAGGACCGACGAACTGGAAGAACATCTCGATCTCGAAATAATAGAAATCGCTCACCAGAGGATAGAACATCGCTATGCCCTCACCAAGGTCCAAAATGAAGTGACTCAAGAGAAAGAAAAAAGCTATCAGTCCGTACTCACGGTATTCAGGTCGTTTTTTATCCAGATACAGGATCACTATCAGAGGGATCAATATCACGATGAACACATTGTGAAAAAGCTGCCGACCCATCATGAAAAGATAGTCCAGATCCATGATAACTGAAAATGGCAGCATCAGGAGTATCTTCCTGGTCTCGATCCTCAGTGCAAGGAGGATGAGGAGCGGGATAGTTATGTGTGCGAAAGTGTCCATCTAAGGATATCACTGCCTTTCGGATATAAAAAACTTGACTGAGATATTTCAATCAATCGTAAAGGTCTCCGACTATCTCTTCTTCAGCGAATATAGCTGGGGTACCACCGGTATGCCAGAATACAACGGTACTATCCTCATCGATCTTTCCTTCATCTAAATGATCCATCAGGCCCGCCATAGCCTTTGCGGTATAAGCCGGTCCCAAAAATATACCCTCTTGCCTAGCCACCTTTTTTGTCGCTCTTATAGAGCCCTCAAAAGGTACGTCATATCCCGGGCCGTAATGGTCCGTATCGATCCTTATCTCTCCCGGGTCTATTGATGCGTTTTCGACGCCCAGCTTTTCTTGCACTTTCTCACTCATATCAGATATCTTTTTTTTGATATCTGGGAAAGTAGGAGATACACTGAAAGGAAGGATCTCTACGTCAAGGTCCAATATCTTTTTACCCATCATCAATCCAGTATATGTACCACTTGTACCGTTCGCATGAACTATATGATCGACATCCTCTCCGAGTTCATCCAGCTGTTCAACAAGTTCACCCATAGCCCAAACGAAACCCAATGTTCCGTTGCGATCAAAACCACCTGAAGGACATTCGTAACATCTATGACCCTCTTCCTCCAGCTCTTCTATCCTTTTACCGCCTCTTTCCATCGCCTTGTCCAAGGACTTACCTATATCGTCGAGTTCACCTACAACAAAATGGATCTCAGCGTCCATTATCCTGTCTAGATGTAAATTGGCCTTGAAGTCTTCAGGTTCTTCATCCCCGACTAAAAAGAGAACGGGCTCGATATCGAACTTCTTACATGCAGCGGTCAACTGGCGACAATGATTGGACTGATAACCCCCGTAGGTCACTATATGATCACAGTCTCTTTCCAAAGCTTCGGCCAGTATGAATTCCAGCTTCCTGACTTTGTTACCTCCAAATCCCGGACCTGAAAGATCGTCTCTTTTCATGAAAAGATCTATATCATATTCTTCGCTGAGATCATCTAATCTCTGAAGTGGTGTCGGGAAGAAACCTATATCTACTCTTGGTACAGGCTCAAAAAGATCCTCCATCCAGTTATCCATATTACCATCGGTTGGCTTTACATCAACTCCTATATTTATGTATTGGGCGGAGGTCTGTTGAAAGAAAACTTCTTATTTCACTTTAGACAAGAAGGTTTATACAGAGGTTATTTGATTTAAAACCATATAAAAGAGGTATTACCGATATGTCTAAAGGGCCTTTGATAACCGTCGGCGGCAAGATGGACTTGTCAGTGGACGGTGCTATATTGAACGAATTCATAGAGATAGTCGAGGATCGCTGTGGCGATTCACCGACGATCGGGATACTCCCTACTGCGAGTCAAAGACCAGAAAAAACACTCGACCGGTATTCAGAGGTCTTCGAAAGCAAGGGGGCAGATTCCATCGCTATGAACCCGGAGAGTAGAGAAGAGGCGAACAGTGAAGCTATGATAGAAAAGGCCCTAGAAGCCGATGCGTACTTTTTTTCAGGGGGAAACCAGTTAAGGATAACCACTATCCTCGGAGGTACCAGCCTTACAGAAGAGATACGAAGAAAAAATTTGAAGGGGCATCCGATAGGAGGAACGAGTGCCGGCGCCGTATGCATGACCAATCTGATGATAGCTTACGGTGAGAGCAAAGACGCCCTTATGGCCGGTGTGGTCGAACTCACCCACGGACTCCATTTCCTTTCGAAGACCGTTATAGACACTCACTTCACAGCAAGGGGCAGGTTCCCTAGACTGGTTCACATAGTAGTAGAGAATCCTATCACTCTCGGTATTGGTTTGGGAGAAAATACTGCCGCGATATGGGATTTTGAAGATGATAAATTCAGGGTGGTAGGGAGCAGGAATATAATGGTGGTGGATGGACAAAACATAAAACACACTAACGTTTCAGAGATCGGTCCAGATACTCCTCTGCATGCGGAAGGCATAACCGTACATATCCTCTCAAACGGCTGTGGTTTTGATTTAGAAAGAAAAAAGCCTATTTTTCCAGAAAATAATAAAAAATAGAAAAGTTTTTGTTTTTATCAGAGCGGCTAACTCGTGCCGTCTGTAGATTTTAGTTGGCGGAGATCGATCTTACAGTCCTTGATCTCTTCTGGAGTGTCAGTCTGCCATATGTCTCTACTACCAAGGATCTTTTCAAGATGCTCCGAAGTGAAATCCAGATTCGCACAGACGACTACATCACCTGGGTCGCTCTTGCTCAGGGCAAAGGATAGAGCTTTTAGAGGGTCTTGTATGACCTCCGGTTCTTTACCAGCTGAGATAGCACCCTCTTTGAGAAGAGATGATATCTGCCCGGGCTCTCTATCTCTTAAAAGGTCCTCTTTTTCAGTGAATATCAATTCGTCAAAATTTTCCGCAGCTACTTCCCCGTTCTCCCTAGTATCTGCATCGGTCCGATCACCGAGACCCGTGAATACTAGATATTTCTTATTCTCTTCAGATATGTGATCAGAGAATTCACCTAGATTTTCAAGTCCATCCGCGTTGTGCGCGTAGTCTATGACTATATCTCTTTCATTTACATCGAAAACATTCATACGGCCGGGTGTCGTGCATTCATCGGTCTGAAAGGCCGAAAGAGCATTATCGAACCTATCAACTTTCAATCCGCTTGCGTAACCCGCGGCCATAGCGGCTAGAGTGTTCTCCACCAACATCTTTACACCGCCTCTGAGGAATGGGAATTCTTTAACGTTAGCTATATTTTTTATCCCATCATCTAGATAAGCTACTAGTTGGTCGTCCTCTCGAACGAAAGCCTCACCACCATCCTCGATATGTTCCTTTATGAGTGAGTTCTTTTCAACACCGAATAATATGGGAGTGCCGTTAGCAGCTTCTATCAATCTCTCGGCATAGTCATCATTTCCGTTGATCACGCTGTAGCCGTCTTCGTCGGTAGCCTCTACCAGCAGTGATTTGACCCAGAAGATATCATCTCTGTCTTCGACACCGTTCATGCCGATATGATCTTCACGTATGTTCAGAACCACGCTGACCTTAGATTTATCAAAACCCAGACCTCTCTTTAACATGCCGCCTCTAGCCGTCTCTAGAACTGCATAGTCGACTTCAGGGTCCTGTAGGACAAGGTTCGCACTCCATGGACCGGTGGTGTCGCCTTCTGCGATCTTTACGCCGTTCGACCAGATACCACCAGTCACCGCAAGACCCGTGTGGTGACCTTGATTTCTACCGAGCCATTCTACCAATCTAGAAGTGGTGGTTTTGCCGTTGGTACCTGTGATCGCCACCAAAGGTATCCTGCCATCGCCAGATGGATAGAGATGGTCTATGATCTTTTTTCCGACCGGCCTTGGTTTTCCTGAAGTAGGAGATATATGCATCCTTAGACCCGGACTCGCATTTATCTCTATGATACCCCAATTCAGTTCCTGAGGATGTTTTGAGATATCGTCTGCGATGAAATCTATGCCCATAAGATCTAGATCGACTATCTTACTGACCCTCTCCAAGCTCTTCTTTAAACTAGGATGGAGGTCTTCAGTGCGGTCCTCGGCGGTGCCGCCGGTACTGAGGTTGGCTGTCTCTGTCAAAAACACTGTTTCTCCCTCGTCCGGAACATATTCAAGACCCAGTCCTTTTTTTTCAAGATTCATCATGACTTCATCGTTGAATGTGATCTTTGTGAGAAGATTGTCATGCTCATCTCCTCTTTTCGGGTCCTGGTTTACAAGTTCGACAAGCTCTTTTATAGTTGAAGAGCCGTCTCCGACAACGTGAGCAGGGATCTTGTTAGCTAGTGCCACAACTTCATTGTTCACAAGAAGCGCCCTGTAATCATCTCCGCTCATGTACTTCTCAACAAGCTGATAAGATTCGTACTCCTTAGCTAGAGAATAGGCGTCGGCCAATTCATCAGGATTTTTTAGGTTGACGAAAACACCATCACCGTGGTTCCCGCTCACCGGTTTTATGACCACTGGATAACCGATATATTCGGCTATGTCCAACGCCTCTTTCAATGAACTCGCCACCTCACCTCTCGGAACTGGTAAACCGTGTTCATATAGAAAATCCTTGCAGATGTCCTTCTCCTGAGCTATCTCCGTACCTATCAAAGAGGTTTCAGAAGTTTCCGGTCCCCAAATCATCTTTTTATTCTTTCCCCAGCCCAGTGAGAACAAACTGTATTCTTCGTTAGCTCTCTTATAAGGTATATCTCTTTTTTCAGCGGCATCTAAGATCGCCTTGGTGCTGGGGCCTTTCTTCTCTTTTAAGAATAGTTCTCTAGCCTCTTCTAAAACATCATCCATGAAACTTCCCAGATTTTCCTCCCCACTCAAAAGCTTATTGACCAATTTTATGGCTTCCTCTAGTGCGAACGAGGCTAGAGAGGAATACTCGTAAGATATCACGACCTTGTAAACGCTTCCCTCCGATCTCCTGCTCTTACCAAAAGATATGTCAGAGCCAACGGTATTCTGTATGGATAGTGCTATGTGCTCTACTATATGTGCGGGATAAGTACCCTCGTTCAATCTCTCGACAAAGCCTCCTTCATAACCTCTCGAACAGGTGTGCTTCTTGAGTTCCGGAAGGAGTTCGAGCAGCTTTCTTGCGAATCCTTCGTTAGAAGGGGTTTCGACCCATTCGCCAAGGTCAACATGTGCTTCGATAACGGGAAAGAGTGCATGGACATTCGGTCCGCTAAAGACCCTCTCTCTTATCAATTCGATCTCTTCGTTTACATTGTCACCTATATTCTTTTCATCGACTAACTTCATAGTATTCTACCTCCTTATATCAAAGCGGGAAATCCAAGACCAAGATCACCGTATATCCTCATAGGAGTCCGATGAAATCGTTTCTTTCTTCAGTCCTATATACCCCGCATTCACAATAATCAAATCTTTTCCAAGTCAAACGACAGTCGTCGATAGACTCTCCACGGAAAATCGTATTACTGCGTTATCAAATTGGGGCCTTGATATATAAAGGTATCTGAAATGGCGCAATATTTATTACAAGTTTGATCTTTTCAAGGATCACAATGAAAGGACTCTTCATAGGGAGATTTCAGCCGTTCCATAACGGACATCTAGAAGCTGTCGATCAGATAATGGATGAATGCGACTCTTTGATCATAGGGATCGGCAGCGCGCAGGAAGAGCGTACGATCAACAATCCTTTATCCGGTGGCGAAAGGATCACGATGATCCAGGAAGTCCTTGAAGGCAGGGATTTCGAGTCTGTAGACATATTTCCCATACCGGACTTGAACTGCCATCCGGCATGGGGCTATTATGTGGAAACGATACTCCCTCCTTTCGAAAAGGTTTATGGCAATTCAGAAGTCGTTCTGGATCTTTTCGACCGTATAGGGTATGAAACCGGTTCTATAGAGCAGGTAGATAGAGAAAACCTATCAGGGACCGAGATAAGGAAAAGGATAAAAGAAGGTAAGAGATGGGAAGATCTAGTACCTGAAAAAGTGAAAGATTATTTGGGTGAAATCGACATGGATGAGAGATTGAAACCTAGGATAGACCTTGATTCTGATACGGAAAAGAATGCTGCACATCTACTCACCAAAAATGAAAAAACTATAGCCGCAGCCGAATCGTGTACCGGAGGACTGATATCCGACAGATTGACTTCCGTTCCCGGGTCTTCGGATTATTTTATCGCCGGCTTCGTGACCTACAGCAACGATTCCAAGGTAGAATTGTTAGATGTGGATGAAAAGGTCATAGAGGAAAAAGGGGCAGTGAGTGGCGAAGTGGCAAGGCAGATGGCTGAAGGTGTCAGGGAGGATAGAGATAGCGATATAGGTATTTCTTCAACTGGTATAGCTGGACCCGGAGGTGGGAGCAAGGAAAAACCCATAGGTACCGTTCATATAGGATTCTCTACCGATGAGAGAACGGTATCTGAACAATTTAGATTTCCGGGGGATAGAAGAGAAGTAAAAGAACAGACTTCAGAAAAAGTTATACGTCAGATAATCGATCATCTAAAAGATTAGAAAAATTCATTTATCTTATCGACTGCGGAATGGATATCAGAATACATCTCTTGATGATCCAATGACCGATCTGTAACGACACAGATTATCAGATCGCCAATGGTATTGGCTAGTATGATCTTTCCCTTTCCAGAATCGATCGTTGTGATCTTTACGCTCCCTCGGTCCAATTCAGAGTTAGCACTGCTGGAAGCTCCTATCACTGTAGCGGTCATTATACCAAATGTTTCTACATGAGCCGTGGGAGGAAGATCGGATGCGATCACCTCTCCCTCTTTATCTACGGCTGCCAAACCTACGACTCCCTCTCTTCTAAGGTCGTCAAATATCTTTTTTATCCTCTTTTCCATGCTATCAGTCCAAGTTATTTTGTAGATATCTTTCAGATCTTTTGACTTTGATCCGGATCATGTTAGGATGAAGTTCGCGTCAGCATAGGTATAGAAAGGGGGCTATTTAATTTTGAGGTCCGTTTTTTTTTTATATATATTCATTCACATTCCGGACATAATAGCTGGCCGCTCTGGATTTTCAGTTGGTCCGAGTAAACACCACAGCTTTCACAGTAACCAGAAGTCTCTTTTTTTATCATCCTATCGTAATCTCTATAGAACTCCTCTTTTTCCCTGTACTCTTTTATCTTTTTGTACTCCCTAGTGATATCAATCAGTGTAGGTGATATCTCGAGTATGTCATTTTCGGTTATGATGCCCACCATCTCTTCTCCTTCAACCACCGGTAATCTCCTTATCTCAAGCTCGGCCATCATCTCGGCGGCCTCTTTCATCGGTTTATCACCCTCGATGGTGTAGACCGGCGAAGACATTATATCTTTGACGATCACTTTATCAGGATTCAATCCATCGGACACGAGTTTTTCAACTATATCCATCTCGGTCAAGATACCAGAGAGTCCCCCTTCTGCGTCAAGGACGATCAAGCTTCCAGTCCTTGCCTCACTCATCAAGTTGGCGGCTGTCCTGACGTCCTCATCCTCCTTGATGATCAAGGGGTTCTCGGACATAACGTTCTTCACGAAGACTTCAGAAGCCCTAAACCCTTCATATTCTTCCATTTCTTCCTACCCTATTTTAGTATGGCTACGACGGTATTAAATGTTTCGAAGAGCAATCAGGTATCAAAAATATTTATACTTCCCCTTTAGATATCGCTTCGGAAAGATGAGATTTGAACTCGAGGCTACTTTGACTTTCAGCGGCAAAATCGAAGATGCAGTAGAAGATATAGACCAAATAATATCCAACGCTAATTCCGATCTGTTAAAACGTGGAGCGCCTAAAGATGTCGATGACAGCGGAGCTAGAGTACTGGACTACTCCGTAGATGAAGATATGCTGCACCTTATCATCGAATCCGATAGATACGTCAGAGCCCACGACGGTATCCTGAGATTGAAAAAGAAGCTGAATGAAAAGATGGGACCTGAATATCACGTTGGGATCCGAAAAATAGGTGTTGATGATTATACTATAGAGTTCGAGTTAGAGAGAGAAGCGAAGCACGATATCTCTCTGCCTTTTGTCGATGACATCCGATTAGAAGGTGAGATTTGCAAAATAAATATCTCGGGTCTGACGGAAGAGCAGCTCTCTAAAAATTATGTAGACAGGATTTTAAACAGGATAGAAGAAAAAGTCGAAGCTCAATATTACGAGGGTAAGGAAGAACAGTGGGAGCTCCTTGAGCAGTCGGAAGAAAAAGAGATGGTCTGGGATGAAGATCCAACAGAGGTCATGGAGGAAAAAGGTTGGATAAAAAGGGGACCGACGAAAGGCAAATGGTTTTATAGACCCAAAGCCGCGAAGATCCTGAAAACTTTAGAAAAAATAGCGGTGAAAGAAGTTTTGAAGCCTCTAGGATTCCAAGAGGTTATGGAATCTGTGATGGTCCCATTCGAAGTTTGGATAGATACCGGACACATGGAAGGAATACCGAACGAGGCTTATTACATCTCAGAACCATCTACTAGAAATCCAGAAGAATGGGAAGATATCATAGACGAGATCAAAATAACCCAGGAAGTCCCTTCGGAAAAACTCGACGAGATGACGGAAACACCGAAGGCCGGTTTTTGTTATGCACAATGCCCCGTAATATATTGGTCTTTGAGGAATGAAACGATAAGCGACGATCGTTTGCCACTTCTGCTGTACGAAAGTACCGTTCCAAGCGCAAGGTATGAATCAGGCGGTCGCCACGGAATAGAAAGGGTTGATGAATTCCATCGAGTAGAGCCCGTATATATCGGTACGAAAGAGCAGCTAGTGGATCTGAAGAAGGAACTTATCGATAGATACAAACACGTTTTCGAGAATGTTCTAGATATCGAATGGAGGATGGCAAAAGTCGAGCCTTTCTATCTTCAGCAGGCTGGAGGTAAGCATGAAGAAGAAGAAACCGATCTGGGTACGGTGGATTTCGAGGCCTATCTTCCATATAGAGGAGACAGAAAGAGCAGTGAATGGTTAGAATTTGGAAATCTTTCCATATTCAGAAAGTACACTGAAACATTCAATATCAAGAGTCAGACCGAAGAATTACTGTCTGGGTGCACCGGTATCGGTATCGAAAGATGGGCTACAGCCTTCTTGGCACAGAAAGGTCTAGAACCAAAAGATTGGCCTGAAGAGTTCAAAAGTTACTTCGGTGATATGCCTGATGGTGTAGAGTTGCTGTGAGTTCTAAAGAGACTTCTAGAAAGAGGATGAGATGGTGCGGACGATCTCTGAGATATTTTGAAAGATCGAAAAAAGTTTGAGATGTCATCTGTCAAAAGGGAATATATCTGTGTCCGCTGTCTATCAGACATCTCTTAAGATTTGAAGAGTCGATGAAGTTAAAGATAAATCCTAAAAAGAGAGGATGAAAAAGTTCAAAAAGGCGATCTCGAAAGATGAAGATTTTATTTATTTTGAATCGATTATTTTTGTATCCCTTATATCAAGGGTGTAAAGAACGATAAAACCGGTGTTTAAACCAAAAAGTAGTTATAACATCTATAAATCTCAAAGTATCAAGTGAAAACGATGGCTAAAAAATCCAGGCGTGCAGGTAGACGTGTAAAGGATAAATGGAAAAGTAAGAGTTGGTACAGGATAGTCGCTCCAGATATCTTTGACGGAGCAGTCGTCGGAGAGACAGTATCTTCAGACCCAGAATCACTTCTCGGCAGAGTAACGGAGACCAGTCTTCAGGACCTTACCGGAGATTTTTCTAGAACTCATATAAAAGCTAAACTCAAGATAAACGGTATAAGAGGTGGAGAGTGTAAGACCAGGTTCGTAGGTCACGAGATGACTACGGACTATATAAGAAGGATGACCAGGAGAAGGCGATCGAAGATAGAGGCCGTTTTCACCGTCACCACTAAAGAAGGTTACAAGATCAAAGTAAAGCCTCTTTCTATCACTAGTAAAAGGATCAACTCGTCTGTCAAGCGCTCATTGAGAAAGAAACAGCGCGAAGTGGTCGATGAGATAGCAAATGACTCTAGATTGGGAGAGTTTGCTGAAAAGATGCTTTTCGGCGACTTGGCGAAAAAACTCGCTAACGAATGCAAGAGCGTGTATCCTTTGAAACAGGTAGAGATATGGAAGTCAGAGGTAGTCTCGGTTCCTGAACAGGAAGAACTCGACGTTAAGATCATCACTGAAGAAGAGATGGAAGAAGAAGAGGAAGAAACAGAAGAAGAGGAAACCGAGGAAGCTGAAGAAGAAGAAGAGGAAGAAGAAAAGATGCCGAGCAAACCCGAAGTAGTGGACCAGTTCCAGGATATCGAAGGCATCGGTCCGACGATAGCTGAGAAACTCTATGAAGGAGGATTCCTCACATTCCAGCAATTGAAGGACGCCTCAAAAGAAGAACTCACTGACGTTAAGGGCATAGGAGAAGCTGTTTCAGAAAGGATATACGAGGCTCTCCACGAATGAGAGCCTGATTTCATTTTTGTCGGGGTAGCTCAGCCTGGTGGAGCGCTAGACTCATAGGGAAATCTCGCTCCCCATGAGCGGACCTGAGACATCTAGAGGTCGCGGGTTCAAACCCCGTCCCCGACACTTTTTGTTTTAGAGAGTAAGGGGTTTGAATCTGAGGTTCACGAGTCAATCCGTGATTGAAGAGTTGTTGGAAAACGAACGTAGTGAGTTTTCTCTACAAAAACCCCGTCCCCGACACTCATTTATCTCAGAAACGTGATTTCATCTTTTCGGCTAGATCTTCCGGTGTACGATTACAGTAGGGCTCGTCCATCAACTTCGGCATCGCAAAATCATCGGCTCTGTAGAATCTATCTAGGTTCGTTCTCGTTATCATATCAATAACAGTAGCGAATCTTTCTTTTCCATTCAAAGGTGGGATGAAAATCGAAAAGTTGAAAGTGTTACGGTCTAGATCATTGTAACCTTTCAAAACTTCGATGATACCTTGGGAAAGGTCCTTCAACCGTTGGTCGTCAAACTCGATGAAGTGTTCTAATGTTATACCTTTGACATGTTCAAAACCTCTTGGAGCATAAGCTGTTATCCAATTAAGATCTCCTGTTTTTCCTACCCATCTCTTCCCATCTTTCTCCTTTTGAAGAAGACTATGCCAGTAGTTTTCATCTTTTTCTTTGTAAAATCTTTCAGCACTCTCGATGATCCTTCTTTGATAATCCATCGAACTTTTAGAAACCAACATCTGCATGTGCGGATGGATAACAGAACTTCCCGCCGGTTTCAGATAGTTCATTATCAAAGCTGGTGATATATCACTTTCAAGATCCATCTTTTTTAGATATGCTAGAGCTAGTTTGAGACCATCGAAGAAATGTTCCTCCCGGAACTCGTCCAGCGGAAGATAATGTTCTTCTGTCAGTTTGATCACCAAAGAATGTTCAGAGTACGGAGTCACGTTGGCGAGAAGTACCGCTTCATTCCGCTCCAACTTCTCTCCAGAAAGGATTTTAGTATCTCTCGCCCCTACATCGTCGATGTTTTCCGGACAGAAAGGACAGAATCCCTTCTTGTCGACGTCGCTCATATCGGGATCTTCAGATATTTCTAGAGGTTTACTAAGTATCCTAGATGTCTTTCCGGTCAGAGGATCCTCTCTTATCTCGATCTCGATGTCTCGTACCTCTTCATCAGATGGGTCGTAAAAATTTGCGGTCTCGGTCTGAATATTGAAATCAAGCATCTTACGACTAAAGATATCCTAAAATTAAAAATCTTTTCATAGGCAGATCAGGATCTATCCATCAAAATGTCCATGAAATTCGCCAGATGCTTTGCAAGTGAGGGATTGTTCGTATAACCACACGCTTCAAAACCAGGAGAGGCTAGTAAAGCTCTTTTCCCGTCGCTGATCAGGTCCGTAGCGATCAACCTGTCCTTTCTTCTCACCTCAGCCTCTTTGTAAACTCTCTCTCTAGTAGTTGTTATAACGATGATCTCTACACCCCTTTTATCAGCTGATTCAAGTTCTTTCTCGTGGCGGTCTAGAATAATCGAGAAGTTTGGAGAGGACAATATTATCTTCTCTTCAGTTCTATTGATGATCTCGCCTATCTTATCTAAAACACTATCTTTGCCATTTATAGTGTAAACCAGCTGAGGCTCACCTTTCTCGGTGAGCATCTCGGAGATGGTATTTAATCTTCCAAATATATTGTCGAGTTCTCTCGAAAGACGACTTTTTATCTCTAGTGGTTCAGCAGGTTTGAAAACTTTAGGCCTACCTTCACTGACGACAACATAACCCATATCATGTAGAGAGTCTAAAGATTTGTATACTGAAGTCCGGGGAAGATTTGCGGAGGAAGCTATTGTTTCGGCATCCGCTACACCGTGAGCGACCAGTGCGGTGTAAGTTTTTGCCTGGTATTCAGTCAGACCAAATTTTTGCAGACCTTCGCTTATATATTCGTACTCCTCTTTAAGTTCGATAAGCTCTTCTGCTATTTCATCCATCTATTAGCGATATGCGCTACAAAATATTTAATAGTTCCCGTTTTCTGTAAACGAAATGATAATATGGTGATTCAAGAAACCTCTTTAGATAAAGGTCTACCTAAGAAGACAGCATCGATCTGTCCTGAGTGTAAAAAAGTAATAGCTGCCGATATCGTCGAAGAGGATGGGAAGGTGATGATGAAAAAAGAATGCGACGAACACGGTCACTTCGAGAGTATTTATTGGTCCGATGTCGAGATGTACAAAGAGGCTGAAAGATGGGCCGTCGACGGCGTTGGTGTTAATAATCCCGCTGTCGAAGGGAATACGAGCTGCCCAGACAGCTGCGGTATATGTGATATACACAAGAGTCATACTTGCCTCGCCAACGTAGACTTGACCAACAGGTGTAATCTCAACTGTCCGATCTGCTTCGCGAACGCAAATCAGCAGGGCTACGTTTACCAGCCGACTTACGATCAAGTGGTCGACATGTTGAAGACATTGAGGGAAGAAAAACCCGTTCCGACCACCGCTGTGCAGTTCTCTGGAGGCGAACCTACAGTCTATCCGGACTTCTTCAAAGTCCTAAAGAAAGCCCATGAGATGGGTTTCTCTCAGATCCAGATCGCGACCAACGGCATCAAATTGGCGAAGGATGAAAATTTCGCACAGAGATGTTCCGATGCCGGTCTTCACACCGTTTATCTGCAGTTCGACGGCATGAAAAAAGAAAATTATATCCAGGCAAGAGGGAAAGATCTGCTCGAAACTAAAAAGAAAGTGATCGAGAACTGCAGGAGAGTAGATCCCGATCCGCTTCCTGTCGTTTTCGTTCCAACGATAGTCAACACGATAAACGACGACCAGGTAGGAGACATACTAGATTTCGCAATAAAGAATAAAGATGTTGTCAGAGGAGTCAATTATCAACCTGTAGCTTTCACCGGCCGTATCTCCAAGGAAGAGAGAGAGAAGCAGAGGTACACGCTCCCTGACCTAGCTAAAGGTCTATCTGAACAGACGGGATATCTAGAAAAAGAAGACTTTTA
>SL_8KL_010_SEDDRAFT_10002147_pt1 | contig 16825 bp, 13 predicted proteins | sample SodLakKL_010_SED_4_FD_11160 | JGI IMG/M metagenome (IMG submission 11160)
CTCGGCGACATGCCGGCCCTGGTCAAGGCATTTCTGGAGCAGGTGCTGCGACCCGGCTTCGCCTTCGAGTACGTGGAAGGCAACCCGCTGGGCAGAAAGGGNCTGACCGGACGTTCGGCACGGATAGTGGTTACCATGGGCATGCCGGCGGTGATCTACCGCCACCTCTATCGGGCTCACAGCGTGAAATCGCTGGAACGCAATATCCTCGGATTTGTTGGCCTCTCGCCGGTGCGAGAGACGCTGATCGGCGCCGTGGAGACGATGAGTGATCAGAAGCGCAACGCGTGGTTTCGCAAGTTGTATGAACTCGGGGCCGAAGGCAAGTGAGGCTGTATGACGCGCCAAAAGCCCGCGCCGCGGAAACCAGCCTGGCCGAGCGCATCATCACCAGCAATGCCTCTTTGGACACGATCGACTTCGCAGCAGAATCGCTGGATGTCATCTGGTCGGAAGGGGCGATCTACAACATCGGCTTCAAGCGCGACGTGCGCGAGTGGCATCGCTTCCTCAAGCCCGGCGGTATCCTGGCCGTCTCAAAGCTGACCTGGCTGGCTCGATGTCTGTTACCACCCGCTCCAGCAGCACCTTCCGGCCTTTCTTAGTGCTCACTAGGACAGTGCATCCGCCCGCGCCACCGTCGAGGACTATCGACACGAGATTGACCTGTACGAAGGGTATAGCCAGTATTTCGGCTATGGCTTCTATATCGCCAGAAAGAGCGCCGAAGGATTAAAGCGCCAGGCAATGCAACAGCCGCCTTCGGCCAAGAGCGGCCATTGAGGTTTTCCTGACGTATAACACCGATCGTCGTGCATGCCACATATCCCCGATGAACGAGCCTGCTGCCTTTTTCCGGCATAGCCGCTTTGGGCCGAATGCGGCACTTCGCCCGATAAATCGGGCTCCTACAAGAACCATGGTGATGACATGCCTTTGCCGTTAACCAGCCGCAGTATAAAACCTCCACGCCCCGCCATCCAAAGCACCATTAGCCAGCAGCCTATCCGATAATTCCCATGTTTGCGGCGCAATCAGTCAACGAAGTTCCAGAATACGAAATCGGTGATTTTCCATGTCAGCTATTTGCCATATCGGTTGCAGGAAAACGCTGACGCGGGCAGAAGAAAAGCCGGGCGGTGGTGGCCGCCCGGCCATGGTGGGCTTGGCGAAACCTCACGACACCTCGAGAGCAATCTTGAGCACGCCGTCGCGCTGGTGGGAGAAGAGGTCGTAGGCGTCGACGATCTTCTCCAGCGGGTAGCGGTGGGTGACCATGGGGCCAAGGTCCAGGCGGCCGCTGTCGATAATCTGCATCAGCCGGCGCATCCGCTCCTTGCCCCCTGGGCACAGCGAGGTAACGATGCGGTGATCGCCCAGCCCCGCGCAGAAGGCATCCAGCGGGATGGTGAGGTTCTCGGAGTAGACCCCCAGGCTCGACAGGGTGCCGCCGGGCTTGAGCACCCGCAGCGCCTGCTCGAAGGTCTGCTGCAGACCCAACGCCTCGATGGAGGCGTCTACCCCGCGCCCGCCGGTAATCTTGAGGATCTCGGCGACCACGTCCACCTCGCGGAAGTTGAGGGTCACGTCGGCGCCCATCTTCTTGGCCATCTCGAGGCGCTCGTTGACGCCGTCCACGGCGATGATCAGCCCCGCGCCTCGCAGCCGGGCGCCGGCGGTGGCGCACAGGCCGATGGGGCCCTGGGCGAACACCGCCACGCTGTCGCCGATCTTGATGTTGGCCGATTCGGCGCCCGCGAAGCCGGTGGACATGATGTCCGGGCACATCAGCACCTGGTCGTCTGTCAGGCCGTCGGGCACCGGCGAGAGGTTGGCCTGGGCGTCCGGCACACACAGGTATTCGGCCTGGGCGCCGTCGATGGTGTTGCCGAAGCGCCAGCCGCCCATGGGCTTGTAGCCGTGTGCGTGGTGGCCGCCGTCCTGGGCGCTGCAGCCGTCCTGGCAGGCGTAGGAGGTGAAGCTCGGGCAGATGGCGCCAGCGATCACCCGCTGACCCTCCTGGTAGCCCTGCACGTTGGCACCGAGTTTCTCGATCACCCCCACCGGCTCATGGCCAACGATCAGGCCCTTCTCTACCGGGTATTCCCCCTTGAGGATATGCACGTCGGTGCCGCAGATGGTGGTGGTGGTCACCCGGATCAGGGCATCGTTGGGGCCGATGTCGGGAATCGGACGGTCGTCGATCTCGATGCGGCCGGGCTCGACGAAGATGGCGGCTTTCATCATGGTGGCCATGGCTGACTCCTGGTGCGTGGATGAAGGGTGCTCTTCAGCTATAGCAGGCGTTCGCGACGGCTGCCCTTGATGCGCGTCAACCCCATGCTGCAACGCCGCTAAACTCGACGTCCCTTCGCCTCGCTTCCCATTGCCTCGCGTCCGCCGTAACCTGATTGTTTCCCCGCGAACGACGTCGCCATCCAAGGAACCGGAATGTCTCTCGCCGATACCCTGCGCCTGATGCTGCTCTCGTCGCTGTGGGGCCTGTCGTTCATCTTCATGCGCGTGGCGGTGCCCGAGTTCGGACCCGTTCCGCTGATCCTCGTGCGCATGGGCGTCGGCGCCCTTCTGCTGGTGCCGCTGCTCTTCACCCTGCACTACCTGAAGCTGGTGTGGGCCAACAAGGGCAGCCTCTTCGTGCTGGGTGTGATCAACCACGTTGTACCCTTCTCGCTGCTGGCGCTGGCCACCACCCGGCTGGAGGCCGGCTTCACCTCGCTGATCAATGCTACCACGCCGATCTTCACCGCCCTGCTCGGAGCGCTGTTCTTCGCCACGCCCGTGATGCGCCAGCAGTACCTGGGCCTGGCCCTGGCGTTCTTCGGGGTCTACGTTCTCTCGGCGGACCGCCTGGACTTCGCCCTGGGCGGCGACGGCTGGTTCATCCTCGCCGTGCTCGGCGCCACCTTCTGCTACGGGGTGGCCAGCAACTACGCCCGGAGGCATCTGGCCCACCTGCCCGTGCGCGTGCTGGCGGCGGGCAGTTCGGCCATGTCGGCGCTGGTGCTGCTGGTGCCGGGGCTGCTGCTGTGGCCAGCGGAGCCGATCAGCGGCCTGGCCTGGGCCAACGGCATGGCGCTGGCGGTACTCAGCACCACCCTGGCCTTCCTGCTCTACTTCGGGCTGATCGCCAGCGCCGGTGCCACCGCCACCTCCACGGTGACCTTCCTGGTGCCGGTCAGCGCCCTGCTGTGGGGCTACCTGCTGCTCGGCGAGCGCCTGAGCCTGCAGATCCTGGCCGGCATGGCGATCACCCTGGCCGGCACCGCCGTTGCCACCGGTCTGCTGAGGCTGCGACGACCCCGACGGGAACCCGCGGCCGACAACACGGTCAGGGTCACCACCACGTCCAATGACCATGACACTCGATGACGCCGACTCGATAGCAGCGATTCGACAACAACTTACCGTGTCACAGGAGATTCCCCATGAGCCTTTCCCCCTTCCACCTGGCGATTCCCGTTCACGACCTGTCCTCGGCCCGCGCCTTTTACAACGAGGTGTTCGGCCTGGAAGAGGGCCGTTCCAGCGAGCAGTGGGTGGACTTCAACTTCTTCGGCCATCAGCTGGTGATCCACGAACACCCGAAGATGCCCTATCAGGAGCAGGCCAACACCAACGCGGTGGACGGCCACGACGTGCCGGTGCCCCACTTCGGAGTGGTGCTGGGGTGGGACGAATGGGAGACGCTGGCCGAGCGCCTGAAGGCCCGCGACACCGAGTTCGTGATCGAGCCCTACGTGCGCTTCAAGGGCCAGGTAGGCGAACAGGCCACCATGTTCCTGCTCGACCCCTGCGGCAACGCCCTGGAGTTCAAGGCCTTCAAGGACATGAGCCAGCTATTCGCCAAGTGAGGGTCCCGACGCCTTGCACCGAACGACCGACGCTCGAAACGCACGCGCCGAAAAGCACGCATCGATAAAGAGAGTTTCCCATGAGCCAGACCCGCGCCTACGCCGCCCACGCTGCCGACCAGCCCCTGGCCCCCTTCACCTTCGAGCGCCGCCAGCCGCGCCCGGACGACGTCGCCATCGAGATCCTCTACTGCGGCGTCTGCCACAGCGATCTGCACTTCGCCCGCGACGACTGGGGCATGTCCCGCTATCCCGTGGTGCCCGGCCACGAGATCGTCGGTCGCGTCACCGCCGTGGGTGACGAGGTGAGCAAGTTCCAGGTCGGCGATGTTGTGGGGGTGGGCTGCATGGTCGACTCCTGCCGCCACTGCCAGCCCTGCCGCGACGGCGTCGAGCAGTTCTGCCTCGAAGGCTTCACCATGACCTACGGAAGCGACGACCGCCACGACGGCAGCCTCACCCAGGGCGGCTACTCGGACAGCATCGTGGTCAGCGAACACTTCGTGCTGCGCATGCCCGAGGGCATCGACCTCGCCTCCGCCGCACCCATCCTGTGCGCCGGAATCACCACCTACTCGCCGCTCAGGCACTACGGCGTGAAGGCCGGCCACAAGGTCGGGGTGATCGGCATGGGCGGGCTCGGCCATATGGGCGTCAAGCTGGCCAAGGCACTGGGCGCCGAAGTCACGGTCTTCACCCGCTCCGAGGCCAAGGTCGAGGAGGCCAGGCACCACGGCGCCGACCATGTCGTCATCTCCGGCGACGCAGAACAGATGGAGGCGGTCGCCGAAACCTTCGACTTCATGCTGGACACCGTACCGGTGCAGCACGACCTCAACCCCTACCTGGCCGCGCTGAAGTACGATGGCACCCACATCCTGGTCGGGCTGCTCGACCCCATCGAGCCCGCCATCGAAGGCTTCAACCTGGTGTTCAAGCGCCGAGTGCTGGCCGGCTCGTTGATCGGCGGCGTCCCCGAGACCCAGGAACTGCTCGACCTCTGTGCCGAACAGGGCATCACCTGCGACGTGGAGATGATCGACATCCAGGACATCAACACCGCCTATGAGCGCATGCAGAAGGGCGACGTACGCTATCGTTTCGTCATCGACATGCAGTCGCTGAAGAAGACCGACGCGGCCTGATCGCCGGGCGGCTTACCCCCGGCCGCGGTGGTTCGGGGGTACCAGCCCATGGCGCTGCATGCGCCGGTAGACCGTGGGGCGCGAGACACCCAGTCGTCGCGCCACCTGGCTGACATTCCAGTGCGCCTGGTCCAGCAAGTCGTGGAGGGCCTGGCCATCGTAGGCCGGGGCCCCATCGGAGGACGCCGGCGGAAGGTAGGCCGCCGCGGAAATCGGCCCCTGACACTCCTCCGGCAGGTCATGCACGGTGACCTCCTCCCCTTCCGATGTGGCCAGGGCGAAGCTCAAAGCATTCCTGAGCTGGCGAATGTTGCCGGGCCAGGCATGCCCCAGCAGGGCACTCATGGCGTCGGCCCGCAGATACCTGACCTCGTCCCGCTCCGCCAGCAGCCCCTCGTAGACGCTGCGGATCACGAAGTGCCGATCGGCCCGCTCGCGCAGCGCCGGAAGTCGCAGCTGGGCACCGTTCAGTCGGTAGTAGAGATCCTCGCGGAACCGACCCTCGGCGATCATCCTTGCCATGTCATGATGGGTGGCGGTGATCACGCGGATGTCGACCTTCACCGGCGCCTCGGCGCCCAGCGGCATCACCTCGCGCTCCGCCAGCACTCGCAGCAGGCGGGTCTGCAGCGCCAGGGGCATATCGCCGATCTCATCGAGGAACAGGGTGCCGCCATCGGCCTGCTGGATGAGGCCGCGCATCCCCTTGGGGCGTCCGCCGGTGAAGGCGCCGGGCAGATAGCCGAAGAGCTCACTCTCGATCAGCGACTCGGGAATTGCCGCGCAGTTCACCGCCACGAAAGGCTTCGCGGCGCGCTTCCCGCTGTCGTGGAGGGCCCGGGCCAGCACTTCCTTCCCCGTCCCGGTCTCTCCGGTCACCAGCACGCTCACCTCCTCGTTGCGCAGGCGGCGTGCCAGCTTGAGGACGCGATTCATGGCGGGGTCATCGGCCGCCAGGCCGTCCAGGGCCGGCACCGCCTCGGCGCAGGCGTGTGTCGCCGGTGTCGGCGTGCGTCGATGCCGGGGCTCGACGAGGGTGACGAAACACGTGATGCCGCTGGCGCGCACCCGAAAGGCGCGGATCTGATCCTCGCCGGCGGAGAGGATCCCCAGCAGCTCGCCCAGGTCGCCGTCGAAGAGTTGGGGAGCCGTGGGCAGGCGTTGGGTCGACCAGGCGGGCCAGCGGTTCAGATGGGCCTCGATCAGGGCGCGCCCGTTGCCGTTGGCCGCGATGATGCTGCCGTCCTCCTCGATGGCTATCAGCCCGCGCCCGTTGAGGTGGACGAACTCGCGAGCCGTGTCGTAGCGCAGGATCAGACTCTCGCGGTAGCGATGCAGGAAATAGGCATCCTCGATCATCCGGGCGTAGAGGTTCACCAGGGAGAGCCCGAAGTTCTGGCTCTCCTGGGAGCGCGGCGACTGCAGGGCGGAGATGTCCAGCACGGCGATCACCTCCCCCTGGGGGTCGGTGATCGGTGCTGCCGTGCAGGTCAGTCCGATATGGGTCGCATCGAAGTGCTCGTTCTGGTGGCAGGTGATCGCCTGGGCATCGTGGATGCAGGTGCCCACCGCACAAGTTCCGGCGTAGCGCTCGTCCCAGTCTGCCCCGAGATAGAGGCCGGCCTTGCGCAGGGCCTGGTCATGCTCGCGGTGGCCGCGGAAGTCCACGGTGATGCCGCGATGGTCGGTGAGCAGCAGCACATAGCCCAGCCGGGCCACCTGGGCGTAGAGCTGGTCGACCCCCGCGCGCGCCACGTGCAGCAGTTCATCCACCGGCTCGCGGTGTTCCAGCAGCGCCTGCCGGGTCAGTACCCGCACCTGCCGGGGGCGGCCGGGGTCCAGCCGGTACTCTCCCACGCAGCGCTGCCAGGAACGGCGGATAACCTCTCGACAGCCGGCCAGACGGGTATCCCGGCCCTCGCTGAGGCGTACCAGGGTCTCGATATGCTGGCGCTGTTCGGTACGAAGCGTCATTGCCGCCTCCCGATCGCCCCGCCTCGCCCGGGAGGAGTGGCGGAAGGGGCTATTTGATTGTTGTAGTGGTGTGATGCTGGCCGGGTGGACCTGGCCGTTCGGCTGACGGTGTGTGGAAGGCCATCTCTCAGCCTATGCCGCTTGGCGGGGGAGTCAATCGGTTCGTCCTTCACCCTTGGTCGGGACGTTACAGGTGTAACGCCATCGCCACCCCGTACAGGTGACAGCTGTCACATCCCGCCCCTTCAGACGAGTGCCTTGCAGGGCGGCTCCGGCACCTTCCGCTAGCTGATTTCCCATTTTCTTCAATGACATGCACGTTAGCACGACTGCCTGGTGCGCTTCTGGCATGGATCCTGCGGTGGGAAGGGTGTGTCACCCACCAACAACAAACGGAGAATCCCGATGACGACACGCACGCCAACCCAGGACGTTCAGCAGTGGCTGGGCGACTTCGAGACCGCCCTCGAGCAGCGCGATATCCAGCGGGTGCTCTCTCTGTTCGGCGAGGAGTGCTACTGGCGAGACCTGGTTGCCTTCACCTGGAACCTCAAGACGCTGGAGGGCCAGGACGAGATCCAGTCCATGCTCGATGCCAACCTGGCCGAGACCCGCCCCACCCGCTGGCAGATCGACGGCGAGGCCACCGAGGCCAACGGCGTGACCGAGGCCTGGTTCACTTTCGAGACCGGCGTGGCAAACGGCAAGGGACTGGTGCGGCTCAAGGACGGCAAGTGCTGGACGCTGCTGACCACCATGCAGGAACTCAAGGACCATCCCGAACCGCGGGGCGACAGGCGCCCCAAGGGGGCCGAGCACGGTGCCAACAAGTCACGCGAGACCTGGCTGGAGGGCCGCGAGCGTGAGCAGGAGGAGCTCGGCTACACGCGCCAGCCCTACTGCGTGATCATCGGCGGCGGCCAGGGCGGCATCGCCCTCGCGGCGCGCCTGCGCCAGCTGGACGTGCCCACCATCGTGGTGGAGAAGAACCCGCGCGCCGGCGACTCCTGGCGCAACCGCTACAAGTCGCTGTGCCTGCATGACCCGGTATGGTACGACCACCTGCCCTACATCCCCTTCCCCGCGAACTGGCCGGTCTTCGCCCCCAAGGACAAGCTCGGCGACTGGCTGGAGATGTACACCAGAGTGATGGAGCTCAACTACTGGGGCTCCACGGAGTGCGAGGGCGCACGCTTCGATGAGGCCGCCGGCGAATGGATCGTGGAGGTCAACCGCAACGGCGAGCGGGTCACGTTGCGGCCTCAGCAGCTGGTGCTGGCCACCGGCATGTCGGGCATGCCCAGCGTTCCCCACTTCCCTGGGGCCGAGAGCTTCGAGGGCGAGCAGCAGCACTCCAGCCAGCACCGGGGGCCGGACGCCTACCGCGGCAAGAAGTGCATCGTGGTGGGCTCCAACAACTCCGCCCACGACATCTGCGCGGCGCTGTGGGAGAACGAGGCCGACGTGACCATGCTGCAGCGCTCCTCGACCCACATCGTCAAGTCCGACTCGCTGATGGAGGTGGTCCTCGGGCCGCTCTACTCCGAGGAGGCCGTGCGCAACGGCATCACCCACGACAAGGCCGACCTGATCTTCGCCTCGATTCCCTACAAGGTGCTCCCCGACATCCAGAAGCCGGCCTTCGACGAGATCCGCGAGCGGGACGCCGAGTTCTACCAGCGGCTGGAGGATGCCGGCTTCCTGCTGGACTTCGGCTCCGACGACTCCGGACTCTTCCTCAAGTACCTGCGGCGGGGCTCCGGCTACTACATCGACGTGGGCGCCTGCGACCTGGTGGCCAACGGTGACGTCAAGCTGCACAGCGGCGTCGGCATCGAACGGATCAATCCCCGCTCGGTGACGCTCACCGACGGCACCGAGCTGCCGGCGGACCTGATCGTCTACGCCACCGGCTATGGCTCGATGAACGGCTGGGCGGCCCGCATCATCTCCCAGGAGGTGGCCGACAAGGTCGGCAAGTGCTGGGGCCTGGGCTCTGACACCCCCAAGGACCCGGGGCCCTGGGAGGGCGAACTGCGCAACATGTGGAAGCCCACCCAGCAGGAGGCACTGTGGTTCCACGGCGGCAACCTGCACCAGTCCCGCCACTACTCCCAGTACCTGTCGCTGCAGCTCAAGGCCCGCATGGAGGGCATTCCGACCCCCGTATACGGCCGGCAGGAGATGCATCATCTCTCTTGATCACCGGGCCTGATCAACTGGCCTGATCACCGGGCCTGCTCCCGATCCATAGCCCAGAAACAGCACGGCCGTGGCATCACTGCCACGGCCGTGCTGTGTCAGACGAGTCGATGCGTGATCAGAAGTTCGGCTTGCGCTTCTCGACGAAGGCGCTCATGCCCTCGGTCTGCTCGTCGCCGGCGAAGCAGAAAGCGAACAGCGCGGTCTCCAGGGCCAGGGCGCTGTCCAGGTCCTGCTCCATGCCGTCGTGGATCGCCTGCTTGGTGGCGCGGACCGACTGGGGGCCGTTGCCGCCGAGCTGCTTGGTGAGCTCCTCGGCATAGGCCTCGAGCTCGGCCTGGGGCATCACGCGGTTGACCAGGCCGATGCGCAGGGCTTCGCTCGCGTCGATCTTGCGGCCGGTGGTGCACAGGTCCAGCGCCATGGCCGGGCCGACCCGGCGCGGCAGGCGCTGGGTGCCGCCGAAGCCGGGAATGACGCCCAGCAGTACCTCGGGCTGGCCGAAGATGGCGTTGTCGCTGGCCACGGCCCAGTCGCAGGCCAGGGCCAGCTCGCAGCCACCGCCCAGGCAGAAGCCGTTGACCAGCGCCACGGTGGGCACCGGCAGGGTCTCCAGGCGCTTGAAGGTCGCCAGCGCCTGGCGGGCGAAGGCGCGGGCCTCCTCCGGGGTCTTGCCGCGCATCTCGGCGATGTCGGCGCCGGCGACGAAGGACTTCTCGCCGGCGCCGGTGATCAGCACGGCGCGCAGGTCGTTACGGGTCTCGAGCTCGGCCAGCACGCGCTCGAGCTCACTCAGCACGTCGCTGTTCAGCGCGTTCAGCGCCTTGGGGCGGCTGATGGTCAGGCGCACGATGCCGGCGTTATCGACCACCTCGATCGGGGTGTCGCTCATGGTAGGGCTCCTTGGCTTGTTGTTGGAAACAACCGTTGTGTAGAAGGGGAAAACAGCCCAACCCTAGCGAACGCTTGGTTGGGCGGCAATCCCCTCTTTTGTCGGGCCAGTCTCAGGCCAGGCTCACACCATGCTGACGACGACTCTTCCGCGCACCCGGCCAGCAAGCAGTTCCTCTGCCTTGGCGATGGCCTCCTCGAGGCCGATGGTCTGCGTGATGGCATCCAACTGTTCGGGGTCGAGCAACTCGCCCAGGCGGCGCCACGCCTCGAGCCGTGCCGGCCGGGGCTTCATGACGCTGTCGATACCCGCCAGCGTCACGCCGCGCAGGATGAAGGGAGCGACACTTGAGGGCAGGTCCATGCCCTGGGCCAGACCGCAGGCCGCTACGGTGCCACCGTAGCGCGTCGCTGCCAGGACGTTGGCCAGCGTGTGGCTGCCCACCGAGTCGATGGCGCCGATCCAGCGCTCCTTGGCCAGGGGCCGGCCGGGCTCCGACAGCTCACCGCGGTCGATGATCTCCTGGGCGCCCAGCTCTCGCAGGTAGGCTTCTTCCTCGGGGCGACCCGTGGCGGCGATGACGCGATACCCCAGCCGCGACAGCAGGGCAATGGCGTAGCTCCCCACGCCACCGTTGGCGCCGGTCACCAGCACGTCGCCGTGGTCGGGCAGGACACCGTTATTCTCCAGCGCCATGACGGCGAGCATCGCCGTGTAGCCGGCGGTGCCGATGGCCATGGCCTGGCGCGCGGAGAAGGCAGAGGGCAGCGGGATCAGCCAGCGACTCTCCAGCCGCGCCTTTTCGGCCAGGCCGCCCCAGTGCCCTTCACCCACGCCCCAGCCATTCAGCAGGACGCTGTCGCCCGGTTTGAATTCATCGGAGGTCGAGGTTTCGACCGTCCCTGCCAGGTCGATCCCCGGCACCATGGGAAACTTCCTGACCACGGGGCCCTTGCCGGTAATGGCCAGGGCATCCTTGTAGTTGAGGGTGCTGCAGTCGACCTTCACGGTGACGTCACCTTCCGGAAGCTGCGACTCCTCCAGGGTCTGGATTGCGACCCGCTGAGCGTCATCCTGCTTCTCGATCAAGATTGCCTTGAACATAGCGTTTCTCCTTATATAGACCGGCTCTCTTTTATAGACCGATCGTCTAATTAATGGCATGCAAAAGGGTTCACCGAGGCAGCCCNTCCAGGTAGCAACGGATAAAGACCTCCATGGGATGGACACTGCGCTCCAGCCTGGCACGCATGACGGCCCCTTCCCAGCCGATCCAGAAGGCTTCGGCAAGCCGGCCACAATCGGCATCCCGGGAAAGCTCCCCCGTCGCTTGCGCCTCTTCCAGGCAGCGCGCCAGGCGCTGCTGCCAATCATTCAGGGTGTCTCTCAGCCACTGCCGATAGCCTTCCGGCAGGCCGCCAACCTCCTGGCCCAGATTGCCCACCAGGCATCCCCGGCGGAAGTCGTGACGCGCCATCCCTTCCTTGGCATCGGCAACGAAGGCGTCAATCCGATGCAGCGGCGAAAGCCGCGCATTCAACAGATGACGGTCCAGCTTGTTGGCGAAATAAGCCCCGTAGTGCTCCATGATGGCCCGGCCAAAGACTTCCTTGCTGGAAAAATAGTAGTAGAAGGAGCCCTTGGGGACACCGACGCGCTTGAGAATGCTGTCGATCCCCGAAGCCGCAAACCCCTGCTCGGTCAGCACCTCGGTGCCGCTGCGAATCAGCTCGGCGCGCGTGTCCTGATCGGCACGCGGCGATTTTGGGGGGCGGCCACGGCGTGGCTTGGCGGCGGGTTGATTCATGCCACACAATATAGACCAGTCGTCTACAAAAAGGCAAAAACAAGCCGGGTGGCACTCCGCCACCCGGCTTGTATCGCGGCATCACACTGCCACTTCAGCTCGCCACTTCAGCTCGACGCTGTTGACGTGCTACTCGTAGACGTGGAAGCCGCGGCCGCTCTTGCGCCCCAGATAGCCGGCGGCCACCATGCGCCGGAGCAGCGGGCAGGGACGATACTTCGGGTCGCCGAAGCCCTCCTGCAGCACCTCCATGATGGAGAGACAGACGTCCAGGCCGATCAGGTCGGCCAGGGCCAGCGGCCCCAGGGGGTGGGCGGCGCCCAGCTTCATCGACTCGTCGATGTCCTCGGCGCTGGCCACGCCCTCCTGCAGCAGGAAGGCCGCCTCGTTGATCATCGGAACCAGCAGGCGGTTGACCGCGAACCCCGGGGAGTCGGCGATGGCCACGGCAGTCTTGCCCAGCGCCCGGGTCAACGTCTCGATGCGGGCCACGGTGGCATCAGAGGTCTGCTCGGCGCGGATCACCTCGACCAGCTTGAGCACCGGCACCGGGTTGAAGAAGTGCATGCCCACGACTCGCTCGGGCTTCTCGCACACCGCGGAGAGCCGGGTCAGCGATAGCGACGAGGTGTTGGAAGCGAGGATCGCATCGTGGCTCAACCGGCTCAGGTCGCGGAACAGCTTCTCCTTGAGCGCCGGCTGCTCCGGGGCGGCCTCGATGATCACCTCGCAGTCGCGCAGGGCATCCAGAGCGGTGGAGGTGGAAAGACGCGCCATGGCGGCGTCCTTATCGGCATCGGAGAGCTTCTCCTTGGCCACCAGCTTGCCCAGCCCCTTGTCGATGCCGCCGCGGGCCCGCTCGAGCTGCTCGTCGGCGACGTCATAGAGCTGGACATCGAAGCCGCTCTGCACCAGCACCTGGGCGATGCCCTGCCCCATGGTGCCCGCGCCTACTACGCCGATCGGTTGTTGGCTCATTGCACTCTCTCCTCGTGATGGTGGGTCTTGGTGCCATGAAACTTACTGGTTGCGCGCTTCTTCGCGCAGCACGAATTTCTGGATCTTGCCGGTGGAGGTCTTGGGAAGATCGGTGAAGATCACCGTCTTCGGCGCCTTGAAACCCGCCAGGCGTTCGCGGCAGTGGGCGATGATATCGGCCTCGGTGACCTCGCCGAAGCCCACCTTGAGCTTGACGAAGGCACAGGGGGTCTCGCCCCACTTCTCGTCGGGCTTGGCCACCACCGCGGCCTCTTCCACCGCGGGGTGAGAGTAGATGGCGTCCTCCACCTCGATGGTGGAGATGTTCTCGCCACCGGAGATGATGATGTCCTTGGAGCGATCCTTGATCTCGATGTAGCCGTCGGCATGCCATACGGCCAGGTCGCCGGTATGGTACCAGCCGCCCTCCATGGCCTGCTCGGTGGCCGCCGGGTTCTTCAGGTAGCCCTTCATCATGTTATTGCCGCGCATCAGGATCTCGCCGATGGTCTCGCCGTCCTTGGGCGCCGGCTCCAGGGTGTTGGGGTCGGCCACGCAGAGGGCTTCCAGCATGGGATAGCGCACGCCCTGGCGGGACTTGAGCTTGGCCCGCTCCTCCATGGGCAGCTCATCCCAGGCCTCACGCCAGGCGCAGGAAGTCACCGGGCCATAGACCTCGGTGAGGCCGTAGACGTGGGTCACGTCGATGCCCAGCGTCTCCACGCCGGCGATCACCGAGGCGGGCGGCGCGGCCCCGGCGGTAGTGACCTTCACCGGATGATCGAACTCGCGCTTCTCCTCGTCCGGCAGGTTGACCAGGCCGTTGAGCACGATGGGGGCGCCGCTGAAGTGGCTGACACCCTCGTCGGCGATCAGGTCCATGACCTTCTTGGGCTCCACCTTGCGCAGGCATACATTGGTGCCGGCGGTGGCGGCGATGGTCCAGGGGAAGCACCAGCCGTTGCAGTGGAACATCGGCAGGGTCCAGAGGTAGACCGGGTGGTGGGGCATCGCCCACACCAGGACGTTGCTGACGGCGTTCAGATAGGCGCCGCGGTGATGGTAGACCACCCCCTTGGGCTTGCCGGTGGTGCCGGAGGTGTAGTTGAGCGAGATCGCCTGCCACTCGTCCTCGGGCAGCCGGTAGGGATAGGCGGGGTCGCCCTGGCCCAGCAGCGCCTCGTACTCGAGTTCGCCGATGGCGCGGCCGTCGGCCATGAACTGCTCGTCCGCCACGTCGATGATCAGCGGCTTGTTAACGAGCTTGGCCACCGCCTCCTCGATGACATCGGCAAACTCCGGGTCGACCAGGATCGCCTTGGCCTCACCGTGCTCGAGCATATAGGCGATGGCGTCGGCATCCAGGCGAATGTTAAGGGTGTTGAGCACGCAGCCCGCTAGGGGCACGCCGAAGTGGGCCTCGAACATCGCCGGCACGTTGGGCAGCATCGCCGCCACCGCCTGGCCGGGCTGGACACCGCGCTTCTCCAGTGCCGAGGCGAGCCGCCGGCAGCGCTCCCAGGTGGTGCCCCAGTCGCGGCGGATCTCGCCGTAGACCACCGCCGGATAGTCCGGATAGACGGAGGCGGTGCGCTCGATAAAGGTGAGCGGCGAGAGCGCCACATGGTTGGCGGGGGTCTTGGGCAGGCCCTGTTCGAAGATGCTCTGGCTCATGGCTGGCTCCGTGGCGTGGCGTGGAATCTGGTTCGGAAGGGTCGCCGCCGGCGCGGGGCCGGCGGCGAATCGATGCGGTGTCAGTGGGCGGCGGCGTCGAAGGCAGCCAGGCTCTCCATGCCGGCTTCGATTACGGCGCGCTGGGCGCGGCCCACCGGCAGCCACTGGCGGATAGCATAGTCGGCGCTCTGGCACTTGGCCCGATAGAACGGCTCATCGCGGCCCTCGGCGATGGCAGCGCTGGCCTTGAGCGCCGCCTCGCCCATCTGCCAGGCGCACAGGACGTGCCCGGCCAGGTTGAGGAAGGGGGTGGCGTAGGCCTGGACGGCATCGGCGCCCTGCTCGGCATCGGCGCCCGCCGCCAGCACTGCCGCCATGGCGGCACGCAGGTCGGCGGCGCCCCCGGCAAGGCTCTCGCCGAGCGCGGCGTGCTCGGCGCTTTCCTTGAGGGCCGCGGCGGTGGCCTCGACGTCGTCGATCAGCCCCTCGATGGCCGCCCCACCGTCGCGCTGCAGCTTGCGCCCGGCCAGGTCCAGGGCCTGGATGCCGTTGGTGCCCTCGTAGATGGGCGCGATGCGGGCGTCGCGCAGCAGCTGGGCGGCCCCGGTTTCCTCGATGAAGCCCATGCCGCCGTGCACCTGCACGCCCATGGAGGCGATATCCACGGCCTGGTCGGTGGAGAAACTCTTGACCACCGGGATCAGCACGTCGACCCGCGCCTGGGCGGCGACGCGATCGTCGTCATCGGGCGCGTGGCGGGCCAGGTCGAGCTGGGCGGCGCAGTAGAGGGCCAGGGCGCGCAGGGCATCGGTGCGGGCGCGCATGGAGAGCAGCATGCGGCGCACGTCCAGGTGATCGCTGATGATGCAGTCGCTTCGGCCCGAGCGCGGGCTGCGGCCCTGGACGCGGTCCAGGGCGTAGGCGAAGGCGTGCTGGCAGGCACGCTCGGCGACGCCGATGCCCTGGATCCCCACCTTGTGGCGCGCCTCGTTCATCATGGTGAACATGTGGTTGAGACCGCGGCCCTCTTCGCCCACGAGGTAGCCGATGGCGCCGTCGTTCTCGCCAAAGCTCAGGGTGCAGGTGGGAGAGCCGTGGATGCCCAGCTTGTGCTCGATGGACGCGCAGACCACATCGTTGCGCTCGCCCAGGGAACCGTCGGCGTTGACCAGGAACTTGGGGACCAGGAACAGCGAGATGCCCTTGTTGCCCTCGGGGGCATCGGGCTTGCGCGCCAGGACCAGGTGGATGATGTTCTCGGCGGCGTCGTGATCGCCCCAGGTGATGTAGATCTTCTGGCCGAACAGCCGATACTGGCCGGCGCCATCCTCGCTGGGCACGGCACGGGTTCGCACCTTGGAGAGGTCCGACCCCGCCTGGGGCTCGGTGAGGTTCATGGTGCCGGTCCAGGTGCCCTCGACAAGCTTCGGCAGATAGATGGTCCGCTGCTCCTCGCTGCCGTGGTGGGCCAGGGCCTCGATGGCGCCGGCGGTGAGCATGGGACACAGGCCCAACGCCATGTTGGCGCCATGCAGCATCTCCTGCACGGCGCTGGCCACTACCTCGGGCAGCCCCTGGCCGCCCAGCGCCTCGGAGACCCCGATGCCGTTCCAGCCGCCCTCGGCATAGGCCTGATACGCCTCGATGAAGCCGTCGGGCAGGATCACGCTGCCATCGTCGCGGCGGGTGCAGCCCTGGCGGTCGCCGGTGTCATTGAGGGGAGCCCATACCTCACCGGACAGCCTGGCGGCCTCCTCCAGCACGGCCTCGACCAGATCGGGGGTGGCATCCTCGAAGCCGGGCAGCGAGAGCGAGCCGAACGCCAGCAGCTCCTCCAGTACGAAGCGGATGTCGCGAACGGGGGCGGCAAAATAGTTCATCGGGGCACCTTGGAGGGAAAAATGATAGCAACGATAGTAGATATACTACTTTTCGGCGACCATTATCCCTACGTCTTAGCCTCAATCGACCAGCCGCTCCATTCCCGGTAGCTCCGCCTGGGCGGGCTCCTCCTCCGGTACTGCCTCGTCAAAATAGGCGACGCGGGACTCATCGGCCGCCGGCGGGCCGACCATCGGCTCGGCCACGTCCACCTCGGGCACCGCACCGGAGAGATCCTCCATGTGCTCGTGCTCGGCCGCCCCCTGCAGCTGCTCTTCGGTAACCGCCAGCTCGGCCCCCGCCGAGGACATGGGCGTGGAGGGCGAGAACGGCGCCACCGGCACCGGCGCCGGGCGCACGCTTCGCCGCCAGCCGAAGAAGACCACCAGGAACAGGCCCA
>SL_8KL_010_SEDDRAFT_10002152_pt1 | contig 16811 bp, 15 predicted proteins | sample SodLakKL_010_SED_4_FD_11160 | JGI IMG/M metagenome (IMG submission 11160)
CCACCGCTGATTCACGTGAACTGACGACCCGTTATCTCGGATGGGAGCAGCAGCAAGGCCCGGAACTCAATCACTGGCTTTATGAGGACTTGTAATCCCACCTTGGGCACACGCTGGAAAGTGCCGGGGACAGAACAACCATTACGACCAAGTTTTAGATAAAAAAAGAAAACAATGAGCAAGAATCCTAAAGTCACAATCGCACTGGCATTCGCGCTTACGTTCCTTCTGGGTACGGGCGCGGGGTATCTGCTCTGCGGAACGATGCAATCGCAAACCGGCGGAGAACCACTGTTTGATGATGAACTCAGCGGATTGGAACAGATGACCCCGGTACCGGCACCACGGGAAACCGCTCCGGAAACCCCGGAAACAGAAGAGCCGGTGGCACCCGTCAGAGAACGGAGAGGAACCGAAGGCAGAGAGCGTGGGGGTGAAGGAGGCGGCCTGGCCCCCGGAGAGGGCCCCGGAACGGGTCAGGGATATCGGGTGGAAGCAGAACAGCCTGACACCGATACGTCAGTGGAGAGGGTCGGTGCCGACCCGGAACAGGTTGAACAGGCCCGCCTGCAGCGCAGGTTGGATGCGGAAGAGCAGCCGGAGGATCGTCCGGCAAAACGCTATCGCAGTCAGGAACAAGCCGCACAGGACACGCAGGAAACTTCCGAAATACAGGAATCAGAGCAACAGGATCGCCGAAGCGTGTGGCGGTCACGCACGGACGACCAGGAGCGAACAGCGCTCAGCCGTTACCGGCTAAGGCTGATCCGCGACCTGGATCTCACGGATGAAGAGGCGGAGGAATTCTTCTCCGCACTGGAGTCGCACCGCCGGCAGATGCGCGAGGAGGTGATCATTCCGCAACGGGAGCTGCGTGTGCGCCAAAGGGAGCTCAGCGAGCAGCTGGAGCGTGATCTTTCCGGAATCCTGTCCGGAGAACAGATGGAAACCTGGAAAGAACGCTACGCGCCCCGCATGGATCGAAGCTCACGGGATGAGACCGATCGAAGGAGCCGGTGGGACCGAAGCGGATCCCGCGAAAATGATACCGACGAAAGTGAACCCGGCGACGAATAAACGATCGGTGGGACTGCGAACGTCCCTGATTGATTCATCGCTGCAGAGTGTGCCTTCTTGAAGCAGCCATCGGGTGAGATGAAAACCGCCTGCCATTGACAGGGGACATTGGCGGCAACAACAGTGTATGGTTTATCGGCTTTGGTCTATCGTATTTTTACCGCTCCGGCTGCGATGAAAACAGCACATCCAGGCTACTCAGCGGCACAGGTCCGCCATAATAAAGGAAAGGCTCTCCGAATTCGACCCCGATCTGCTGTCCGTATTCGCGTGCCCGCCCGCGCAGCGCTTCAAAAAACCGTTTGCTGGATACATAGGTTTGCGGTCCGTCATCATCTTCACGCGCATCAAACTGCGATGCAAATGCCCGTATCGCCCTCTCCTTGATATCTATGGTGCCGGTTATATCAAACACAAAAGTAGGTTCAAACGGCCAGTGCTGCATGAAGTGAAGGATGTGGTGCGGACGCCAGGGTTCCGGATCGGCACCGGGCACCTCCAGTCTGGTGATACCGCTGTAGAACAGGGCATCCAGTGTGAGCCGTGATGCATTCCTGTGATCCGGATGGCGGTCTTCGGGTGCATTCACAAAACAGATGTCAGGCCGGTACCGGCGTATGAACCGGATGATCACCTCGCGTTGAGCCACCGTGTTTGCAAGTCCGCAATCAGGCAATCCCGCATTTTCCCTGACAGTCAGCCCAAGGATCCCGGCCGCTTTCCGGGCCTCATCCAGCCGCAACTCAGGCGTTCCGCGCGTGCCCATTTCCCCACGGGTCAGATCCAGTATGCCGACCTTTTTACCGGATCGGGCCAGGGCCGCCAGCGTACCGGCACAACATAATTCCACATCATCAGGGTGGGCCGCGATGGCCAGTACATCCAGCTTCATAAGAGATTGTTCAGGGTGATTTTCAATTTCACGGCATTTCGGTTAACAAAGTATCACCGGGAATGCATTCAGCGGGGCAATACCTGCCGAGGCAAGGAGCAATCCGTTGATATGGGCAGCTGCCTCAAAAATCCAAGGTCCGAAAAGCCATGTTTTTATGCAATACGGTGTTTTTCCGGGGAGATATTTCTGAGCAGGCAGATGCGGTAGCTGCGTGAGGTCTGAAATAATGTCGTGTTTTTTTTGAAACGATTCCGCTTTTTTTACGTAGACGTTGAAACCCGTGTCACGCACTATACAGAAGAAGGATGATTTTCCGCAGTATCATTGAAGGTATCCGGCTCTCGCTGTTTGCGATCTGGAGCAACAAAATGCGATCGGCGCTGACTACGTTCGGCATCATCATCGGGATCGTCATGGTCACCACCATGGTCACCGTCATCGATGGCATAAACCGCTCTTTCGAGTCGAGTATGTCCATGCTCGGACAGGATGTGATCTTCATCCAGAAGTGGCCCTGGGGTTTTGGAGGGGAGTACCGCTGGTGGGAATACGTCAACCGTCGCGAGATGCAGGTTGCCTATGCCGGCGAAATTACCCGACGCAGCCAGTATGCCACCGCCGTATCCGCCGAAGCTTCACGCTGGAATCAGCAGGTCAGCTTTGAAGACCGGGTGGCAGAAGGGGTGCAGATCGAGGGCGTAACTCAAAGCTATGAACTCACCTCGTCGGTTGAAATTGCCGATGGACGTTTTTTCACCGAAGAAGAGGATCACAACGGACGAAACGTCGTGATCCTGGGATCTGATGTCGCCGAAGCCCTGTTCACGTGGCGTGACCCGATCGGACAGCGTGTGCGTATCGCTGGACGCCGTTTCGAAGTGATCGGCGTGCTCGAGAGACAGGGCAATTTCCTGGGTCTTCAGAGTTTCGACAACATGGTGATCATCCCCATTGGCACCTACCGCTATATGTACAGCCTCAGGCACGGCATTGCCATCCGTGTCCAGTTTGAGAACGATGAAGCCCTGCAGGAAGGGCAGTACGAGGTGGAGGGCATCATGCGGCAGATACGCCAGCTTGGACCCGGTCAGGAGAACGACTTCGCCATCAACCGCCTCGAGATGTTCGAACAGCAGTACAAGGCCATGACCGGTGCCATCTACGGAGTCGGCATCTTCCTGACGGCGCTCTCCCTTTTTGTCGGGGGCATCGGTGTGATGAACATCATGTATGTATCGGTCAAGGAGCGAACGGGCGAGATAGGCATCCGAAAAGCGGTGGGCGCCCGCTACCGGGAAGTGCTGCTGCAGTTTCTGGTGGAGTCGGTCGTGATCTGTTTCATCGGCGGGATCATCGGCATCATGTTCTCCGGGCTGGCCGTGTACATCATCAACCAGTATTTTGTGGCACATCTGGGCATACAGACCATCATCCTCGCTTTTGTGATCACGACCATCACGGGGATGATCTTCGGATTCCTGCCCGCCAACCGGGCTGCAAAATCAGATCCCATTGAATCCCTTCGCTATTTCTGAGGTAAGAGCATGCATCTGTGGCAGACCATAAAAATGGCGTTCGGCGCCCTTGGATCCAACAAGACCCGGGCTGCGCTCACCCTGCTGGCCATTGTGGTGGGTGTATTCGCCGTGATCAGCGCATCCACAGCTGTTAAGGTCATAGATAATTTTTTCCAGAATACCATGACACTCATGGGCAGCGATGTGATCAACGTGACAACGCGGCCCAGTGTCGTCGTCGGCAACAGCCATGGCCGCACCGCAAGGGAACCCATTACAATCCGGCAGTTTGAGCGCTACAGGGACATGGCCGAGCTTTCCCGCTCCGTATCCCCAAATGTGGTCTTCCGTACCACTCGCGTCTACCATGGGGAACAATCCACCGAGCCGAACGTCCAGGTCCGCGGCAGCAACGAGTTCTGGATCTCCAACAATGCCTACAGTATCGAAGAAGGACGCGACCTGAGCCGGGACGATGTAGCGGATGGGCGTCCCTTCGTGCTCATCGGCTCCGACGTGCGCGACAATCTGTTCCGCAACCGCAACGCCATCGGCCAGCGCATCCGCATCGACGGACAGTTCTACACGGTGGTCGGTGTCATCGAAGCCAAAGGGGCGGCATTCGGACAATCACTCGACAACTTCGTGCTGCTCCCGTACACCCGGCTGGTCTCTGTCTACGGACGAGAACGCAATATCAATCTGCAGATACGCGCACCGTCGGTCATGATGATCAATGAGACAGTGGATGAGGCCACTGGCCTGCTGCGGATCATCCGCCAGGTTCCGCCGGGCCGCGACAACGACTTTGAAATCGAGACCAACGAAACCCTCAGGGGAGTATTCGCCGATTTTACCGGCGTGCTCTATCTGTTCGGATTTGTCGTTGGCGGCATCGCGCTGCTCGGGGCCGGTATCGGTGTGATGAATATCATGCTGGTCTCCGTGACCGAGCGGACAAGGGAAATCGGTATCCGCAAGGCGGTCGGGGCCAATCGTAAAAGTATTGTCATCCAATTCCTCACCGAAGCCGTCATCGTATGCCAACTGGGCGGACTGATAGGCATGTTACTGGGCATCCTGGCAGGAAATATCCTGGTGATCCTGATGGATACGACTTTTGTCCTGCCCGTTTTTGCCATTTTTGCAGGAATTATCGGAATGACGATCATCGGCGTGGTGTTTGGGGTATACCCGGCATGGAAAGCCGCCCGGCTGGATCCGATCGAAAGCCTGCGGTTTGAATGATTGCATCCTGTCATGTGAGATCATTCTGACATTATGAATCATAATTGATTTAAACAGATGAAAACGTTGCAGGTTTAGCATTTGTCGCCGAATTCTGTATTTTCCTTACTGTCACGCAATTACTGTCACGCATTTGCGGTCACGGATAATGACTGTGACAGAAAAAACCCGGCGGATTACGGCTCATACAAGAAAAAAAACAGGCGAATTTTTATGAATCCCATTATTGAAACTCTCGAAAAACTCGTACATCGGGCACAGGAAACCTGGGAAGATGAAGCATTTCAAAGGCGGTTGCAGGAAACCAAAATCCGTGTCGCCGCAATGGTCCGGAAAAACCCCGCCGGTTCCATCGGCATAGCGCTGGCAACCGGATTTCTGATAGGGAAAATGACCAAAAAGAGCAGGTAAGAATGAGTCCGGAAGAATTCGATTCCCTCATCAATAATCTGAAAAAGCTGCCTGGTGAATTCAAGGCACTCGTAGAGAAACGCATAGAGCTCTTTGCACTTGAAATGGGCGAGCGTATCTCCGGCCTTATAGCCCATGTCATGTATCGGCTGACAGGCATTTTGTTTCTGTCGGTTGGACTTATTCTCATTCTTTTCGCTGCATCCAAGCTCGTCGGGGAGTTGCTCGGCAATGAAGGTCTCGGTTTCATCCTGGTAGCACTGCCCATTATAATCATCGGAATCATGTTTTTTCTGAGACGGCCGCGCTCCATGGTCAGGGCCACGCGGGACAAAATGCTTCAGCAGTTCATGACAGACATGGAGGAGCAGTTAAGCCAGCTTGAGGACAACGAGCAAGACGGTCGGGATACCCGTGAAGAGCGCAGCTCCGGTCATCAGGCAGGCCGGGAATCCCAAAAGCAAAATGAGTGAGGAAGGATGGAAAAGAATCACCCCAATTCCAGGGATATGAAGGAGCTTAAGGCCCGGAAAATGGCTCTTAAGAAAGAGATGGAGCAGATCCAGGGCGAAATAGAATCCTCACTGAAGGAAGTGCGCCACAGTATGACGGACCGTGTACGCATTCGCTATTGGGTAGACAGATACCCGTTGCATCTTTTTGGGGCAGCATTGCTTGCCGGTTTTGTACTGGCAAGGAAGACGCGGGGCGGTTCCACAAAAAAGGTCGTGCAGGATGCGGAAGTTCATGTCTCAGAACCTTCCGACAGCTCTTTTTCATCGCTTTTCATGGAAGAGTTGAAAAAAATGGCGACCCAACGCGCCGTCCGGTATGTGATGCAGCGAGTGGAACAAGCCCTGGAAGAACGCAGCAGGAAAGAGGAATCACAGTCCCGGTAACTTTTTTGCAACCAATTGTGTTCAATATCGTCTAAGATGGCATCACCATCACCATTACCATTATTACCTGAATTACACTCAGAATCACTCATCGTCATAAGGAAGAACAGATGAAAGCCTATTTGCCATTAGCCCTCTTACTTGTTTTTTGCATGTCACTTCCTGCAGCAGCCCAGCAGGGCCGCAGCATCACACTGGAAGAAGCAATCGAAATCGCCCTTGAAAACAATATTGAGATCGAACTGAGCAGAAGCAATATCGATCGCTCTGAAAGCCAGTACCGGCGCCAGCGTGCCGAGTTCCTGCCGAACCTGAATGCCAGCCTTGGGGGTACGCGCAGAGATGGACGCCAGTTTGTTCAGGAAACCCTTGAGTTTGACGATTTTACCACCAAAACCCTGAACGCGGGCATATCCTCCAATGTCGTTTTGTTCAATGGCTTCCGGAACATCAACCAGTTGCGCAGTGCGCGGCTGGGCATGGAAAGTGCCGAAGAGCGTTATCAGCGGACCCGTGAAGTGATCATATTTGAAGCAGCCGCCCGTTTTCTTGACGTGCTTCTTGCAAACGAATTGCTGCAGATCAACCAGGAGAATCTCGAAACAACCCGCAAGCAGCTTGAGCAGGTAAAAGCACAGGTGGAAGTGGGCATGCGTCCCATCGTGGACCAGTACAGCCAGGAATCGGTGGTTGCCAACAACGAGCTGAGTGTCATCCAAAGTGAAAACATCCTGAACCTGAACAAGCTCCGTCTTTCCAGATTGCTTCAACTCGATCCCCTGGAAGACGTCGAATTCGTCACTCCAGGTATTGACGAAGATGAAATTGTCGTTCAGGATTACGAATTGAGCGAAATGATCAGCCAGGCGCTGATGAATCGCAGGGATTTTCGAGCATCGGAGCTTGAAGTGCAGCAGGCGCGATATGAGTTGAGCATCAGCCGGTCCGGACGAGTCCCCCAGATAAGTCTTTTTGCCTCGGCTTCCACAGCTTACAGCGACCAGCAGATAGATCGGATCCAGGGAACCGTAATTCCGTTCTCCGATCAGTTCTTCGACATCAACATCAACCGGTCGGTCGGATTCAATGTCAGCATTCCGATTTTCAACCGCTGGCAGACGCGCAACCAGGTCGAGCAGCGCAGAATCGATTACCGGAATGCCGAACTGCGTCTTGAGGACCTGCGCCAGGAAGTGTTCCTTGAGCTTCAGCAGGCCTATAACGACTACATGGGATATGCCAAGGAACTGGAAGCAACGGAAAAAGCGCTCATCGCAGCCGAAAAAGCCTTTGAAACGGAACAGGAACGCTATAATGTGGGAAGCGCGACCCTCATAGAACTGACCAATGCGAATAACGAGTTCATCCGGGCAAGCTCAAACCGGATCCAGGTAATGTACCAGTTCATATTCCAGGAAAAAGTACTGGACTTCTTCCTGGGACGCATTACGGAAGATGTCGAAATCAGAGCACTGTCTGATTGACATAATGTTCCGTGACGAGATTGATAAAATGATTCAAAGACCCCAGGTCCGCCGGCCGGGGTCTTTTTTTTGTAACATCCATGACAACATCACGTAAGACAGGGGAGCAACAGAACTTTACACTATTATTGACCATCATGGGTTTGAGAAAAGGTAGCAGCAAAAGATTTTGGCTTATCATCGCCGGCCTGATATTGGTATTTGCACTTCTGGCTGTCATAGGACGGTCAGCGGGATGGATTGGCGGTGACGCTGGTGGACATCCGGTGGAAACATCCGTTGCCAGTGACCGGACCATCACCCGGATCGTAACGGCCACCGGCCGCATCCAGCCGGAAGTGGAGGTCAAGATTGCACCCGACGTTTCTGGTGAAATCGTCGAGTTGAATGTCCGCGAAGGTGATTTTGTCCTCGAAGGAGACGTGATTCTACGCATTCGCCCCGACATCATCCAGGCCCGTCTTGATGAAGCCAACGCCAATTTGCTTGGCATGCAAGCCCGCATGGAGCAGAACCGCGCCTCCAAGCTGCGTGCAAAAAACGAATTCGAACAGAAACGGACCCTTTTTGAGCGGGATATGGTCTCCCAGCTTGAATTTGAAAACGCGCACCGCTCTTACGAGGCCGAGCAGGCCAGTTTCAACGCCAGCTCTTACCAGGTGGAAAACGCCCGGGCGCAACTGCGCCGGATCGAGGAAGAGCTTCGTCAGACAACCATCCGCGCCCCGATGACAGGTACCATCAGCCGGCTGGATGTGGAACGCGGCGAGCGGGTGGTCGGAAGCATCCAGATGGCGGGAACCGAAATGCTCCGGGTGGCGCGCATGGAGCAGATGGAAGTGCTTGTGAACGTCAATGAAAACGACATCGTCTACGTCTCCGAAAGAGATACGGCCCGCATCGATGTGGACGCCTATCCCGACAGGCAGTTCGTAGGCGTGGTAACGGAAATTGCCAATTCTGCCGTAATGCGGGGGCAGGGAAGTGCCGAGCAGATCACCGAGTACCCGGTCAAGGTACGCATCATCAGTCCGCATAATGTTTCACCGGAAGATTCAGAACAGTTGCCGGAAGAGCAGATACAACTCGCCGGCAGCGAAGTCACCATCCCGCAGCCCATAGCCCGTTTCAAGCCGGGAATGACAGCCACGGTGGATATTGAAACGTTGCGGGAGTTGGATGTGCTTTCCGTGCCGCTCCAGGCAGTGACCATGCGTGACATGAACCAGGCGAACCCCGACACCGCGAACGTGGGCCGTGAAGATTTGCGCCGGGTCGTATTCCGCGTTGCCGATGGCAAAGCCGAGATGGTGCCCGTCGAAACCGGAATCAGTGACGATCGCTATATCCGTGTTGTCGCCGGCTTGCAGAAAGGCGACGAAATCGTTTCTGGAAATTACCGGATCCTCTCCAGGGTCCTGCAGGACGGGGACGACATCCGGGTGACCAGCACCCGCGAATAGCCGGAAATAGTCCGCGAATTATCTGACATAATAATGTGACATAGTCTGATAGAACCCGACAAAATCTCATACAACCCGGATAACCCGACAATTTTGACCATCACCAAACCGCCCAGTGCCATGAATCAGCAGTCCATTATCTCCATCCGCGATCTGACAAAAGAATACGTCATGGGAACCCAGAAAGTGCACGCCCTCAGAGGAGTCGATTTCGACATCAGGAAAAACGAATATGTCTCCATCATGGGCCCGTCCGGCTCCGGAAAATCCACCCTCATGAACATCATCGGGTGCCTGGATACACCCACGGCGGGCTCCTATCACCTGAACGGACAGGATGTCAGCCACCTGACGGATGATGACCTGGCTGCTGTGCGCAACCGCGAGATCGGTTTCGTTTTCCAGACCTTCAACCTGCTGCCACGGTCTGACTGCCTTGCCAATGTGGAACTTCCGCTTATTTACGCCGGCATCCGGTCCTCCGAGCGGAAAAAGCGCGCACTGGAAGTGCTGGACCGGGTGGGACTCTCGGACCGCGTCGACCACAAGCCGAATGAGCTTTCAGGCGGACAGCGTCAGCGTGTGGCTATCGCCCGGGCGCTGGTGAACAACCCATCCATACTCCTCGCCGATGAGCCTACCGGTAACCTCGATTCCAAAACCGGCGAAGAGATCATGAGGTTGTTTGAGGATCTGTACGATGCCGGACATACCATCATCGTGGTGACCCATGAGCAGGACGTGGCCAGGCACAGCCGCAGGATCATCAACCTGTTTGACGGTATGATCGAAAGTGACACCAGAGTCAATGAACCGGTGCTGGCCAACGGTAACCATGCCGTTGCATCGGAGTGACCATTGCTGTTGCATCGGAGTGACCATTGCTGTTGCATCGGAGCAATCGTAACCGCGGCGGCTTGTCACGCCGGTTCGGGCAACTCCGCCTGGTCCGCATGCGCCGCTGCACCCGAACGGGAAACCGGTCCGGAGTGTTTACTTCTCCATGAGTACACAGCGCTATCCCGTTTATGATGTTATTGTTGCAGGCGCCGGCATGGGCGGCCTTACCGCCGCCTCGCTTCTGGCGCGGGACGGCTTCCGTGTACTGGTCCTGGAAGCATCCCATCTGCCAGGCGGATGCAGCTCATCCTATCCCCGCAAAGGGTTTGTGTTTGAATCCGGCGCCACCACGCTGATCGGGTTCGACGAGCACCAGCCGCTGGCCCGGTTGGAAAAGATGCTCGGGATTACACTCCCCAAAGAGCCCATCGATCCGCCGATGACCGTCCGCATGAACGGCGAGGTGATCACCCGCTATACCGGCCGTGAGGAGTGGATTGCCGAGGCCATCCGTGTTTTTGGCAATGAGGCAGGTCAGCGCCGCTTCTGGGAGCTGGCCTTCCGTGTCAGCGACACCGTCTGGCGTGTGTCGGAAAAGAACATCTACTTCCCGCCGCAAAATATGCGCGAATGGCTGGAACTAGCTGTGAGGAACCGGTTGAAGGATATCCCGGTGCTGCGCTACGCCTTTCAGTCCGTCAGAAAAGTCATGCGGACTTGCGGGGTGGATACCCCAGCCTTTCGCTCGTTTATTGACGAGCAGCTCATGATCACCGCACAAAGCAAAAGCGGGGACACCCCCTTTCTTTTCGGGGCGCCAGGCCTCACCTATACCAGCAGTACCAATTACTATGTGCCCGGAGGCCTGCTGAAAATGGTGCAAACCCTGGAAGAATACATCCGTTCCAGGGGCGGGGATGTACGCTGCCGAAACAAGGTGGTGCGTATCCAGACACGGGAAGAATATATAGAGGAAAAGAGTGCGGCTATGGCGGATGCCGACGCACCGGGTGCCGATGAAGCCACGGATATCGGCTATGTGGTCAGTACCACGTCCTCCCGCTATTTTTCACGGAAACTGGTCACCAATCTGCCGGTATGGAATCTGCCTGCCATCACCACGGGCGCAAGAAAGGAGTGGTTTGAAAAACAGGCTTCCCGGTTCCGGCACGCCTGGGGGGCATTTGTCATGGGTATTGCGGTCAAAGACTCGTTTCCGGATGATATCACGCTGCACCATCAGATCCATCTGGACAGGCCCATGCCGCATACCGGTGCCGGGTCGCTGTTCGTCAGTATTTCCGCCGGCAGTGATACGGACAGGGCGCCTGAGGGGTACCGGGTGCTCAACGTCTCCTGTCATACCGAAACCGACGTCTGGTTCGGCAAGCCGGAAGAATACGACCGCGCCAAGACCGAGACCGGAGATGCCATTCTGTCTGTCTTGGAAGAGAGGCTGCCGGGGTTCCGGAAGGATAACGTTCAGGTGCAGTTTGAAGGCACTCCGGTCACCTGGCAGAACTGGGTCCACCGTCACCGCGGAAGGGTGGGAGGCATCCCCCAGAGCATGAAACGTTCACTCATGGACTGGCCGCCGGCCCGCACTCCTTTCAATGGATGGTATCTCACGGGTGATACCGTATATCCCGGACAGGGCATCCCCGGCGTCACGCTCAGCGGGATCAATGCCTACTGGCGGGTGGTTTATGAGCAGTCCCGCGCGGGCATTTTCCGTGAATAAGTCCTATATTAACTTTCTTGCAATATTTTCTGACAAACAAACAAAAATCACCCTGATTTGAGCTATCAAGGCAATTCATACCATTCCACCAGTTTTTCCCTGTTTCCACCGGCGGTCAAGCATCTGCTGATCATCAACCTGCTGGTCTTCCTTGCCCTGTTCACACCGGGACTGGGACAATATGTTTTCGGTTTCGGAGCGCTCTGGCCCCTGACCCATCCCAATTTCATGCCATGGCAATTCATTTCGTACATGTTTCTGCACGGTGGATTTGCGCATCTGTTCTTCAACCTGTTTGCACTTTGGATGTTCGGGCAGAGCATTGAGAACCTGTGGGGAACAAAACGGTTCGTTATCTATTACTTTATCACCGGAATCGGTGCGGCATTGATCCATATCCTGGTCACCGGCGCCAACGTGCCGATGGTCGGTGCTTCCGGCGCTGTGTACGGCATCCTGCTTGCCTTTGCCATGATGTTCCCGAACCGGCCCATTTTTCTCATTTTCCTGCCCATACCCATCAAGGCCAAGTACTTTGTCATCTTCTTCGGAGCGCTTGAGCTGTTCAACGGTGTTGCCAGCCTTCAGACCGGTATCGCGCATTTCGCGCACCTCGGTGGCATGGTGGTCGGGTACATCCTGATCCGGCTGTGGGGCATCAAGGGAAGACACGAATGAGAACGCTTGCCAGAATGATCCGATTTGCAGCATGATCCCGTTATCAGAATAAAAGGAACCGGCCATGTCCACGTACGATGACAGTTTCGGAAGCGCCCTGAAGAGAGGATACCTCAGTCTGCCCTCGGCCCTGAGGGTGATCCTGTTGCTCAATGTGGTGATTTTTCTCGTACAGACACTGTTGTTCACCTTCGGCGCAGGAGCGCTGGTGAATTGGGTCATCGGCACGTTCGGATTCATCCCGACCTGGCAGACTTCGCTGCTGCAGCCATGGCGCCTGGTCACCTACATGTTTCTGCACGGCTCGGTGCTCCATGTCGCTTTCAACATGCTCTGGCTCTGGTGGATGGGCCGCCCGGTCGAAGAACAGCTTGGTCCGCGCAACTTCCTGGTGATCTATTTCGGAGCGGGGATCGGCGGAGCCCTGATCAACCTTGTGTTCAGTCCGTTTTTTCCTGCCACCGTTACCATTGGTGCTTCCGGCGCGGTATTCGGGATGATGGTGGCCTTTGCCATGCTTTTCCCCCGGATACCGATCATGCTGCTCTTCTTTCCGCCCATCCAGGCGCGATTCCTGGTGGCCGGACTGATTGCCATCGACCTGCTTTTCATCTCCTCGGGCGACAATGTGGCACGCATCGTGCATCTGGGCGGGGCGCTCTGGGGCTACATCCTGGTGAAACTGTACTGGCAGGGGTATCATTACGACCTCTGGATTGAGCAGTGGAAGCAGCGTTTCAAATCCAAAAAACCGGCCGGATCCACCCGTTCGGCACCACATGGACCGGGCAGGCCTTCCATGCGGAAAGTGGCCGATGCCGAAATCGTGGAGGAATACAGCCAGGACGAACTGGACCGGATCCTGGACAAAATCTCCAAGTCGGGTTACGAAGGACTGACTGCCGAAGAAAAACGGCTGCTTTTTGAACTAAGCAAGAAGAATTGAGGTTTGGTACAATGCTGCCGGCAGGGTGCGGAATGCCCCGGGCAGGCGGCGTGCGATGATGGCTTTGTTTAAGAAAGATCAAGTCGCGCAAATACCTCCAAATCAGTGCTCTTTGCAGTCAACGCACTCCGCACACATCAAAAATTGCCAACTCACCATAATCGATTACGCTCGTGATGAACCGCAGAAAATCCATTGCCGTCAACGTCGGCGGTGTCACCGTCGGGGGAGATGCCCCGGTGGTGGTCCAGTCCATGACCAATACCGATACCGCCGATATCCCCGAAACCATTGAGCAGGTGCACCGTCTGGCAGCGGCCGGTTCGGAGCTGGTGCGCATCACGGTCAACAACAAGGAGGCGGCCATGGCCGTGCCGGCGATTGTCGAGGGTCTGGACAAGCGCGGGGTGAAGGTGCCGCTAATCGGCGACTTCCACTTCAACGGACACGTGCTGCTCACCGAATACCCGGAAACGGCGCGCCTGCTGGCCAAGTACCGGATCAACCCCGGCAACACCGGCACGCGCTCGCGCGACAAGAATTTTGTGACCATCATCGAGCAGGCCATCAAGTGGGACAAGCCGGTGCGCATCGGCGTGAACTGGGGTTCGCTGGACCAGCAGCTGCTGGCCGAGCGGATGGACCAGAACAACATGCTCCCCGAGCCCAAATCCGCCAAGGAGGTGATGATGGATACGATGATAGAAAGCGCCATGCGCTCCACGGCCCTGGCCGAGGAGGTTGGTCTGCCGGCGGACAAGATCATTGTCAGTTGCAAGCTTTCCGGCGTGCAGGATCTGATCGAGGCGTACACCCGCCTGTCGACGCTGATCGACTATCCGCTCCACCTCGGACTCACCGAGGCCGGCATGGGCATGAAAGGCATCGTGGCCAGCACGGCGGCCCTGTCCGTGCTGCTGCAGCAGGGAATAGGCGAGACCATACGGGTCTCGCTCACCCCGATGCCCAATGGCGACCGCACCGAAGAAGTGCGCGCGTGCCAGCAGATCCTGCAGTCGCTCGGCATCCGTAACTTTATACCGCAGGTAGCGGCGTGTCCGGGCTGCGGGCGGACCAAGAGCACCTACTTCCAGGAGCTGGCCGACGATATCCACAATTACATCGTGGAGATGATGCCCATCTGGCGCAAAGTCTATCCCGGCGTGGAAGACATGCACGTGGCCGTGATGGGATGCGTGGTCAACGGTCCGGGCGAATCCAAGCACGCCAACATCGGCATCTCGCTGCCAGGCACGTTCGAGGAGCCCAAGGCGCCGGTATACGTTGACGGCGAGTTCCATTCCACGCTCACGGGCGACCGGATCGGCGAGACCTTCCGGAAGATGCTGGATGATTATATCGTTTCCCGCTACGGGAAAAAGCAGGCGGTCGAAACCGAAGCGTGAGGCCCCTCCCATCCGGCTTGCGACCCTGAGAATATCGCAACCCAGCGGGTCATTTGCCACGCTGCCGCTTTCATTGCCGGAGCGTTATCCACCTGTTTTCTGAAACATGCATTTCCTGTACGGAGGGCGCAAAGAAAGCGCTATCATTACATAAAAAAATTTTCAAAAAGTGTTTGAAAATGTAAGCGCTTTCATTATATTGCGGAGACATTAGCGTCATATTCGCTTAAAACGCGATTTTGAATTCCTCCACAGTTACAGGTACTATGCCAGAATTTTCAATTCGCAGAATTGCTGCCGCTGTTCTCGCCGGACTGGTGACGGTTTCGGCTGTATTTGTCTTGTCGTTCTGCTCAAGAGATGCGAAGGAAGAGCCGGTGCCGGCGCTGGCCGAGATCGGCTCCTACCAGGTGAGCGATGAGGAGTTTCTGGGTGCCTTCCGGAATGTATTCGAGCGGTCTGGACGTGCCCTGAATGTCACCCCGACCCTGCTCCGGGAGATCCTGGATCAGCGGGTCAATTTCTATGCGGCCGTACAGTACGGGGTGGACAATAACTGGCATGAGGACCATGAGGGGACATATCGGAAAAACCTGATCTACCGCCAGGTGATGATGGATATGTTCAAGCGGGAGCACATCGCCCGTGAAGTTTCGGTTGGGGAGCCTGAACTGCAGGATCTCTTCCTTCGCTACAACACACACCTGCGCGCGTCGCATCTGTACGCAGCCGACCGCGAAACCGCCGACTCGCTCTATCAGTTGGTTGCCGAAGGCGTGCCTTTCGAGCAGCTGGCCGCCGAGATCTTTGAATCGCAGTCGCTGCGTGAGTCGGGCGGGGACCTTGGCTACTTCACGGTGGATGATATGGATGTCGGATTCGAGTCCGTAGCCTTTTCATTGCCGGTCGGCGAAATCTCCGAGCCGGTCCGTACCTCCCGCGGGTTCAGCATCATAAAGGTGACCGACCGCATCACCACCCCGATCATCACCGAGTACCAGTACGCGCAAAACAGGCAGCGTATCCGGGACCTGGCCGTCCGCCAGAAAACCGAACTGCACCGCAGGATGCACATGGATGAGGTCATCGACGGTTTCCGGTTCGACCAGGAACTGGTGGATACGCTTTGGGAGCAGATGGACGGTTACATGCACCTGGATCCGGTTGCCGATGTGGAAATGGAAGATTTTCGCTCACGGGTCCCCGCAGACTGGCATGACCGCGTCATGGGCTCCTACAACGGATTTGAACTGACAGTCGGCACCTTCCTGCAGGAGGCCTACTTCACCCCGCTGCAGAACCGCGAGCAGATCCGGACCGACCGCAGCTTCCGCAACCTGGTGGAAGGGGTCGCTTACCGCGCGTATGCCATTCAGGCCTATCAGAACGGGCCCAATTACGATGAAACCGGGGTTGCGATGTCCGTCGAAAAAACTTTCCAGAATTATCTGAACCGCAGGCTGTTCCAGGCTCTCCAGGAGCAGGCGGACATCCCCGAAAGTGCCAAACGGCTTGAATTTGAAACCAACCGCGGCAGCTACTACCATCCGCGGGAGGTCAATCTGGCTGAACTGGCCGTGCGCGATATGGAAACGGCAGAGGAAGCGTATCTGGCCATTCAGGAAGGCATGTCATTCCGGGATGCGCTCATGAAGTACGGCTTCGACGAGGAGGCCAAGCTGGTCGGAGGGGAGATCGGGTACACTCCGGTCACCCATTTCGGTACCATTTCGCCGTCCCTGGCAAACATACAACCCGGTGATATCGCCGGACCTTTTGAAATGAGAAGTGACGTGATCTTCCTCTTTAAATGTCTGGGCGTGCGTGAAGCGCAACCGATGACATTCGAAGAAGCGCAGCCCCTGATCGCTGAGCAGCTGACCGAAGAGTTCGTGATGGAGGAACGACGGCAGCTTATCAGGGAAACACTGGACAGGCACGGAGCCAAAGTCCATTACGACCGAATCAGTGACATTGAATTGCAATTGTAGGAGCAGCAACTAGGGTGGACCAGCCATGCCGTGATTCCGGCCCGCAGATTAATATCTGCCGTAGTGCCGCATGGTTGCTTCATCTGACTTTCGACTTTCTAGGTGACCTATTGAATCAAAGTTTTTAAACACATGAAATGAACATGACAGCCTCCGCCTGACACACAGGAGGATGATCAAATCCTGTCATGTGAATTCATTCTGACGATATGAAT
>SL_8KL_010_SEDDRAFT_10002153_pt1 | contig 16811 bp, 16 predicted proteins | sample SodLakKL_010_SED_4_FD_11160 | JGI IMG/M metagenome (IMG submission 11160)
AAAAAGTCAAGACAATAAATTGGAGAAAAATTTGTTAAAAAAGGATGTTAACATAATTGGATTTGCAACCAAACAAAAAAGCACAAAGGAAACACAAAGGGGAAAAAAGCACAAAGGGGACGGAGGTTTTTGTGTCATCATGACACAAAAACCTCCGTCCCCTTTGTGCTTCCCTTTGTGCTTGCTTTGTGCTTGCTTTGTGCTATTGAGTATTGATTTCTTCTTCCAGGGCTTCCCACTGTTCATAAAGAGTTTCCAGGGTTTTCTCGCCGGCCAGTTTATCCTTTTGGATCTTGCGGCTTTTTTCCGGGTCGGAATAGACTTCCTCTTTACACATTTCATTTTCCAGCTCCTGAAGGAGGGCCTCCTGGGCAGCGATGGCCTCTTCGGTTTCAGTGAAGGCTTTTTTCAGCTGTTTTAACGCCTTTTGCTGCTCCCGTTCCTTCCTTTGCTGCTGTTTTTTCTCGGTTTGGGTTCGGGGCTTGTCCTCCCCCTCGATCTGGGCATCCTCTAAGGCCCACTGTTCTTCCTTTTTCTTTTGTAAATAGTAATCATAGTTTCCTAAATAGGTGGTCACTCCCTCGGGGGAAAGTTCCAAAATCTTTGTCGCCACCCGATTGATAAAGTACCGGTCATGGGATATGAAAAACAGGGTGCCTAAATAGTTTTTCAAGGCCTCTTCCAAGACTTCCTTGGACTGGATATCCAAATGGTTGGTAGGCTCATCCAGCAGGATAAAATTGCTCTTGGACAAGATCAGCTTTAACAGACTGACCCGGGCTTTTTCCCCGCCGCTGAGCACGGAGATCTCTTTAAATACATCGTCGCCGAAAAAAAGGAAGGATCCCAGATAGGTTCGGACCTCCGTATGGCTGAGTCCCGGATTTTCATCCCAAATTTCGTCCATTACGGTTTTCGAGTGATTTAAATTCTCCATCTCCTGATCGTAGTAGGCCTTCATCACGTGATGGCCCTCCCGGATTTTTCCCCGGTCGTAGGGGAGATCTCCGAGAATCATTTTAAACAACGTGGATTTTCCCACACCGTTGGGACCGATCAGGGCAATTTTTTCTCCCCGGTAAATATCAAATGTGACGTCCCGAAATAAGGCCTCTTCTTCAAAGGACTTTGCCAGATCTTTGGCAAATAAGACGTCGTATCCGCTTTCCAACTGGGGTTTAAAACGGATATTGGCCTCTTTTCTGCCTACCACCGGGGCGGACTCCTTTTCCATTTTCTCAAACTGTTTTTCCTTGCTTTTCGCCCGGTTCATCAGTTTTTCCGTACCGTGCTGGCGAAGGCGTCGGATTTTATCCTTTTCCTTTTCAATTTCCTTGGTATTTTCCAGATGTTTTTTCAGCTGCTGCTGAAAGGCCTCCTGCTTTTTTTTCATAAAGGTGGAGTAGTTGCCGTTAAAAATGTTCAGGGTTTTGTTTTCCAGCTCAAAGGTTCGGGTTACGATCTGGTCGAGAAAGTACCGGTCATGGGATATGAGCAGCATGGTGCCCTTATAGTTTCTAAGGAAAGTCTCCAGCCACTGAATAGCACCGATGTCCAAATGGTTGGTGGGCTCATCCAGCAGCAAAATGTCGGGGTTTTTCAACAGCAGTTTTCCAAGGGACAGCCGGGTCTTTTGCCCGCCGCTTAGCTGATAGATCGGCTGGAAAAACTCTTCCTTGCTAAATCCCAGGCCCACCAGCACGCCTCTAGCCTCACTTTTGTAGCTGTAGCCCCCCCGGGCGTCAAACTCCTCTAAAAGCGCGGAGTACTGTTTCATCTTTTGCTCCAACAGTTCCGTTGTGTCACTGGCAGCCTTCGCCGAAGTGGTTTCACTGCTTGGCGACCCGGCGTCCTCTTTGCCTAAGTCGGCAATTTCCACTTCCAAACTTCGAAGCCGTTCCTCCATAATTTCCAGATCCCTAAAAATTGTCAAAACTTCCTCCAGCACCTGATTTTCTTCGTTTAACAGATTGTCCTGTCGAAGATAACCCAGGGTATGCTCCCGGGCTTTGAAAATGTCCCCGCTGTCCGGGGGAATCTCCCCGGTGACGATCCGAAACAGGGTGGATTTTCCCGTGCCGTTGAGGCCGATCAATCCCACTTTTTCCCCGTGGTTGATGCTAAAAGAAATATCTCGTAAAATCTCATCAATGCCGAAGGTTTTAGAGATTTTGTTACAGGATAATGCAATCATAAAATTTCGCTCCCTCTGTCTAAGTTCTATCTTATTTATCATGAAAAACCGGAAATAATCCTTCGGAAGGCTAAAATTTAGTAAATAAACCTTATAAATCCGAATAAATATGATTAAATATGACTAAATCCGATTTTAACGTTGATTTTTTATCAATATTCTAGTACTATTCTATTATAACAAATAATTGTAACAATGACAGGAGAGCTTTTCAAGAAACAACAGCTTCCGTTCTTTTTCAGAATTTTGAAACGACGTGACAAATAATTCGAAATAGGAGTGATAATATGCCGAAAAACCGAAACATTTCCATGGCGGTGATCCGAAGATTGCCAAAGTACAATCGATGCTTAAGGGATTTGCTGGACAAAGAAATTTATCGAATTTCTTCAAAGGAACTTAGTGGTATTCTTGGATTTACCGCATCACAAATTCGTCAGGATTTAAACAACTTTGGCGGGTTTGGACAACAGGGATACGGCTATAATGTAGAGGAACTGCATCACGAAATACAAAAGATTCTTGGGCTGACCAAAGACTATAACGCTGTGGTTATCGGTGTAGGTAACTTAGGACAGGCCATTGCCAATCATACAAACTTTGAAAAGCACGGATTTAAAATTCTTGCCATGTTTGATATCAACCCCACCTTGATCGGTCTTCAAATTCGAGGCACCCCGGTTTATGATATGAAGGAATTGGCAGAGTTTATTAATGAAAACAAGATTGAAATCGGTGTGATCACTACACCGAAAGAAGTGGCCCAAAGTGTGGCGGAAGAACTGGTAGAGGCGGGAATTAAGGGGATTTGGAACTTTGCTCCCGTAGACCTTAAAGTACCGGAGGACGTAGTGGTCGAAGACGTTCACTTAAATGAGAGCTTGTTTATCATGTCCTATTTAATCAAGGAACAGGAAATGTTAAAGTCATTAGGCGATCAGGAAGATTAACCGTGAACTGAAATATTGGAAGCGACTTGTAAGATAGAGAGACGTGTACGGTCAACAGAGATAGAGCCTTTACTGCGGATAGATTGGGAGTTAATAATAATCCGGATTGCAGTAAGGCTCCGTCTTTTTTTTGTCATTCAGATCGNCTGGGTTTTATCAGGATTAGTTGCCTCCGAGATGATGGTTGCAATGAAGGATCCCTATAGAATTTTATCAACCGAAAATTGTCCATTAAATGAACAAAATGCTCAAAAAAAGACAGTAAAAAATTTTAAGTGTTATTGATAGTAATTTAACAATCTATAGGATATAATAGGTCTTAGGACAAAATAAGGAGGGATCAAAGTGAATTTTAATCTAACAAAAGAGCACAAAATGATACAAAAAACCTTTACACGCTTTACGAAAAATGAAGTGGAGCCCATTGCGGCGGAAGTTGATGAAATGGAGCGTTTNCCCAAGGAGACGGTGGANAAAATGCAGCGCTTTGGCATGATGGGCATTGCAATTCCCCAGGAATATGGAGGGGCCGGCGCCGATGAATTATCCTACGCCATGGCTGTAGAAGAATTGTCAAAGGCCTGTGCAACCACCGGGGTAATTTTATCTGCCCACAGCTCACTGGGATGCTGGCCGATTTTAAAATTCGGTACGGAAGCCCAAAAGAAAAAGTATTTAATACCCTTAGCCAAGGGAGAAAAGCTGGGAGCCTTCGGTCTGACAGAGCCTAATGCAGGGACCGATGCCGCAGGACAGCAAACCATGGCGGTTCTTGAAGGGGATCAATACCGAATCAACGGGACCAAGATCTTTATCACCAATGGAGGAGAAGCGGACACCTACATCATCTTCGGGATGACGGAGCCTGCCAAAGGACTTAAAGGAATTTCCGCCTTTATCGTAGAGAGCGACACTCCCGGATTTACCATCGGGAAAAAAGAAAGAAAACTGGGTATTAAAGGGTCCGCTACCACGGAGCTGGTATTTAAAAACATGATGATTCCAAAGGAAAATCTATTAGGTAAAGAAGGACAAGGCTTTAAAATCGCCATGCAAACCTTAGACGGCGGACGAATCGGAATCGCAGCCCAAGCTCTGGGCATTGCGGAAGGGGCCATGGAAAAAACCGTACAGTACGTAAAGGAGCGGGAGCAGTTTAACCGGCCCATCGGAAAGTTCCAGGGACTGCAGTTTATGATGGCGGATATGGAAACCCAAATTCAAGCAGCCAAACTCTTAGTATACCAGGCAGCGGTTGCAAAGGCCGAAGGCAGACCCTACGGAAAGCTGGCCGCCATGGCTAAACTATTTGCGTCGGAAACCGCGATGGATGTGACTACAAAAGCCGTACAGCTTCACGGCGGATACGGATACACGGCGGATTACCCCATCGAGCGAATGATGCGGGATGCAAAAATCACTGAAATCTATGAAGGAACCTCCGAGGTTCAAAAGATGGTCGTTGCGGCAGATATTCTGCGGTAAATAGCGATAAAAATATATCACAAGATAACTACAATAAAAGGAGGGTCTGATATTGAAGATCATAGTATGTATTAAACAAGTACCGGATACCAATGAAGTAAAAATTGATCCTGTAAAAGGGACATTAATACGGGAAGGGGTACCAAGTATCTTAAATCCCGATGATAAATCAGCCTTAGAGGAAGCCCTGCGGGTAAAGGACCAAGATCCCGACACCCACATCACCGTACTCACCATGGGTCCCCCTCAGGCGGAGGAAGTTTTAATTGAAGGGATTGCCATGGGCGCCGACGAGGGAATCCTTCTTTCCGACCGGGCATTTTCCGGTGCGGATACCTGGGCCACGTCCAACACCATCGCCAAAGCCATTGAAAGAATCGGCGAATACGACATTATCTTTTGCGGACGACAAGCCATCGACGGAGATACGGCCCAGGTTGGGCCTCAAATCGGAGAGCGTCTCGGAATCCCCCAGGTAAGTTATGTGGAAAAGTTTTTCCTGGAAGAGGGAAGTATCCGGGTGCACCGGGCCTTAGAGGACGGTTATGAGGTCATCGAAGGAACAAGCCCTATTCTTCTTACCACGATTAAAGAGCTGAACGAGCCAAGATATCCTTCCATTCCCGGGATTATCAAAGCCTACCGGGAAGACCGCATCAAGGTTTGGACCTATAACGAGCTGGATATTCCTTCCACGGATATCGGTCTTGACGGATCCCCCACCCAGGTGAAGCGTTCCTTTACGCCGGAGCCCAAGGGCAAAGGGGAAATGTTGGAGGGAAGCATCGATGATAAGGTCAATAGCTTAGTAAAAAAACTACAGGAAAAAAATCTGATATAAGGAGGGATCATCATGGGTATTAAAATACTGCAAGAAGAATGTGTAGGTTGTACACTGTGTGTCGGGGCCTGTCCCTTCGACGCAATTGATATGATAGATAATGTGGCGGTGATGAACGAAAATTGTACGAACTGCGGCGCCTGTGTGGACGCGTGTAATTTCAATGCGATTATTCGGGAAGAGTCACAAATGAAAAAGATGGATATTAAAGATTACAAAGGTGTCTGGGTATTTGCGGAGCAGCGGGACGGCGAGTTGATGGACGTTGCCGCAGAGCTTCTGGGAGAGGGCAGAAGACTGGCGGAAGAAATAGACTGCGAGCTGAGTGCGGTTCTTCTGGGAGACGACGTTAGAGGTTTAGCCGATGACTTATTTGCCTACGGCGCCGATAAGGTGTATTTATCGGAAGATGAGAATTTAAAGCAGTATACCACCGACGGATATACAAAAGTACTTTCAAAAATGCTGGAAGAATATAAGCCGGAAATTGTACTGTTCGGAGCTACCCATATCGGACGGGACTTAGCACCACGAGTTGCCGCAAGGGTGGATACGGGTCTTACGGCAGACTGTACGAAACTGGAGATCGATCCCGAAGAAAAGGGTCTGATGCAAACAAGACCGGCCTTCGGCGGAAACATTATGGCCACCATCATCTGTCCGAAGCACCGGCCCCAGATGGCCACGGTACGACCGGGGGTTATGGAAAAAGCCGAGCGATCCGAACGACGGGAAGACCAGCAACTGATCGAGTACAAAAATGACGTAACAGCAGAGGATATCCGCATCAAAATATTAGACGTGGTAAAAGCCGGAAAGGCCAGCGTAAATCTTGCCGACAGCGAAATCATCGTATCGGGAGGACGAGGACTGGATAAGAAAGAGGGATTTGAACTCCTGGAAAAGCTTGCGGAAAAACTGGGCGGCGTAGTAGGGGCATCCCGTGCCGCAGTAGACGCCGAGTGGATCGACCATGACCATCAGGTAGGTCAAACGGGAAAAACCGTACGGCCGGAACTATACATCGCCTGCGGAATCTCCGGCGCCATTCAGCACATCGCCGGTATGCAAAGCGCTAAAACCATAGTAGCCATCAACAAAAACCCCGATGCCCCCATATTTAAAGTAGCGGACATCGGTATCGTAGGCGACGTCTACGAAGTCCTTCCAAAGCTCATCGAAGCCTTAGAGTAAATGGACAGAGGGGGACAGGGGGACGGAGTAAGGGGACAGGGGGACGGAGTAATTGTCCTCTTTGTAAAAAAATATAAGAATGTGTAACTAAAATAAAAGAATGTGTAACTAAAATAAAAGAATGTGTAACTAAAATAAAAGAATGTGTAACTAAAATAAAAGAGTATGTAACTAAAATAAAAGTATCTGTAAGTAAAGTAACATAAGAAAAGGTGGACGGTTGAGTGTCAATAAAAATGACTTCCTCTGTCCACCGATTTTTTCGGCTTACAATCTTTTTATTTAATTTTTAGTTCAATAGGTTGTCGTAGTTACTGTAGCATCGGGAAATTTTCGATACGCAGCGGATACATTGGGCTTTGCATTATTGTTTTTTACTGGAATTGGTCATGGAAACAATGGCTACAATGACCACCACAACAACAGCACCGATGATTACGTACAGTATAATGTTGCCGAGACCGGCATCTTCACCGTTTTCGCCGATATCTACTTCCACATCCAGGTCACTGTCTCCATTACCGCCGTCATCGTCTCCGTTGTCATTTCCGTTGTCCGCAATCAGCATTGCTTCTTCGGAATTTGATAAAATCCCTTCTTCACTGCCTTCAGCCCCCGCGAAGGCCAAACTGCTTACAAAAATCATCATTAATACTAAAACAAAAACCAAGCTTCTTTTTTTCATTTTTTTACCCCTTTCATACTATAGATATTTATATCCTGTATTACACAATTGGAACGGCCGCAACTAATTTGCTTCCTTCCTCTTATATAAAACTTTATACCACCAAGAGAAATTATTAAACACTTGGGGCGGTTTTATTGACAACCATTCTCGAAAGGGGTATATTAAAAATGAACAGAAGCAAGGGAAGGAAGATTAGCGCTTTGAAAATAGAGGGTAAGGTGATCCAATGCGAAACTACTACCGGGAAATCAATGAGTATCTAAAACGGTTAATACATTTTATCGTCTCATCGGAAAAGAAGAGTCGGAAAAACGGGAGTCTGCCCTTAACCTTATCCGAGCTCTTAGTGCTCAGGGAACTGGGGCGTAACGGAGCGAAAAAGATATTTGAAATGATGGAGACCTTAGAGCTGGATCGAAACACCTTGGTGACCATTACGAAAAAGCTGGCGGCGGATGGTTACATCGAGAAAGAACCGGCCTCCGATGATAAACGCTCCGCAGAACTGAAGCTCACAAAATCCGGGGAGCTTTTATACCGAGAAGTGGAAGAAAAAGAGAAAAGACTGATCTCCAATATACTGGATGATTTTACGGTAAATGAGGAAGTTGCGATTTTGAAATTTCTCGTAAAACTGGAACTTCTCAGTCGCGGAAAGTTGCCGGAGGATAAAAAAGAAAAGGCAAAAGCAACAGAAAAATGAAAAACCCCGGAAATTCCTTTAGGAATTTCCGGGGTTTTTCGGTTATGGGCGTTATGATAAAACTAAGATGTATATAAGTGCATAGTATGTCGGGGTTAAATTATACTTGTTGTGGTGAGTCTACAGGGCATACATTCGCACAAGCGCCACAGTCGATACATCCTTCTTCGTCTACAACATAAATGTCATCTCCCTGAGAGATTACACCTACCGGACATTCCGGTTCACAAGCTCCACAGCTGATACATGAATCATCAATTCTATAAGCCATTTTAAGTTCCTCCTTATTTAATAGTTAAGTTATTACAAGTTGATTATATCAATGAAAAAAGCACTTAGGCAATAAGAAAACAAGAAAAATTCGTTGAATCGGTCCATATATAATGATTATCATTATACATAATATCCTAGCGAGGATAGAGAAGGCAGGGGGGATAGGGAAAACAGGAGAGAAAGGGGAGATGGGGGGACAAGAGGGGACAGGGGGACGGAGTAATTGTCCTCCCAAACAGGAAAGAGGACAATTACTCCGTCCCCCTGTCCCCGTCCCCCTGTCCCCTTCTGTCTTGGCCCCGATCCCCCTCTTTCTGCTACAAATATGATATAATAAAAAACAAACGAATTCTACAGAAAGCAGGGTGAACCCATGAATGTATATGCACTAGTAGGATCCAGCGGCACAGGAAAGAGTTATCAGGCCATGAACCTCGCCCAGGAGAAAAATATTGAGTTTGTCATTGATGACGGGTTGATGATCTTTGAAAACAAGGTAATCGGCGGTCGGTCGGCAAAACGGGAAAACTCCCGCATGGCGGCGGTAAAGCGGGCCCTGTTTTTAGATTTAAAGCACCGCCGGGAAATTCAAAGCATTTTGAAGAAAAACTGGAACAAAAGTCTATTGATTATCGGTACCTCGGAGCGTATGGTGGATTTGATTGCGGAGAATCTGGAGCTGGGAGGCATCGATCAAAAGGTATTTATTGAGGAGATCTCCTCTCCCGAGGATATCCGCCGAGCAAAGAACCACCGGGCCTCGGAAGGGATGCATATCATCCCGGTGCCCACCTTCCAGATCAAAGAGGATTTTTCCGGTTATTTCTTAAACCCCCTCAGGGTGCTTCGTCGCTTCGGCAAAGGGGAAAGAGTCAGCGAAAAGTCCGTGGTTCGGCCAACCTTCAGTTATCTCGGGGATTATCGGATCTCCAACCAGGTAATTCGGGACCTGGTGCTTTTTGCCTCCTTTAAAATCATCGGGGTGGAAAAAGTATGGAATATCGAGGTGGAAAACACCCCGAACGGACTGGTGATAAAATTTACCATCAACATTGTTTTTGGAAATCCCATAAGGGCCATTTCCGAACGGGTTCAGGAACAGGTTCGGGAGGAGATCGAATATATGACCTCCTTTAATATCGTGGAAATAAAAGTTTTCGTTAAAAATTTAATTATCCCCGAAGAATAGGTTGCCATTTTAAATTCCAAGTGTTATAATGCTTTTGTGAGTTGAAATATTCTACATTTACCCAATGGTTTTTACCCAAAAAAATATAATTTTATAGGAGGGTATTTTAATGGCTAACGAAAACAATCCTTTTTTAATGGCACAACGACAGGTAAAATCAGCATGTGACAAGCTTGGTACGGAAGAAGCGGTATATGAAATTCTGAAAAATCCACAACGAGTGGTAGAAGTTGCAATCCCCGTAAAAATGGATGACGGAACCGTAAGAACTTTCATCGGATACCGGTCACAACACAACAACGCAGTAGGACCTTTTAAAGGTGGACTTAGATTTCACCCTGACGTAAACATGGACGAAGTAAAAGCACTTTCCACCTGGATGACTTTCAAGTGTGGGGTTGTAGGCGTTCCTTACGGTGGAGGTAAAGGTGGCGTAATCGTAGACCACAAGTCCTTATCTGAAGGAGAATATGAAAGATTATCCCGAGGTTATGCAAGAGCCATTGCTCCGGTAATCGGCGAAAAAGTCGACATTCCTGCACCGGATGTTGGAACTTCCGGAAAAGTTATGGCCTGGATGACCGATGAATATGAAAAAGCAACCGGTACGTTTGCACCGGGAGTATTTACCGGAAAGCCTGTAGAATTTTACGGATCCTTAGGAAGAACAGAAGCAACCGGTTACGGTGTTGCGATTATGGCAAGATCCGCAGCGAAGAAAATTCACCTTCCTTTAGAAGGCGCAAAAGTTGCGGTTCAAGGTTTCGGAAACGTAGGATCCTTTGCAGCATTATACATTAGCCAAATGGGAGCAAAAGTAGTAGCGGTATCTGACTCTACCTGTACCTTAGTGGATGAAGGCGGATTCCACATCAAGTCTCTTATGGAGCACCTGAAACACAACGACGGTGAGCTTAAAGGATATGAAGGCGCGGAAGAAAGAGATCGTGATTCTTTACTTACCTTAGATGTAGATATTTTAATGCCCTGTGCATTAGAAAACCAGATTACTGCAGAAAACGCCCATGAGATTAAAGCAAAAATCATCTCTGAGGGAGCCAACGGACCGACTACCATCGAAGCCGATGAAATCCTTGACGAAAAAGGCGTAGTCGTAGTAGCGGATATTCTTGCTAATGCCGGCGGTGTTATCGTATCTTACTTCGAGTGGGTACAAAACTTAACTCGTGATAGCTGGACTTTCGATAAGGTTCAAAAGAAGCAAGCGGAATTAATGGACAATGCATTTGCTGAAATTTGGGACCTTAAAGAAGAAAAGAAAACCAACATTCGAAATGCCGCTTTCATGATCAGTATCCGAAGAATTGAGCAAGCCTTAAAACTTCGAGGGATTATTTAGTCCAAAGCCGAATACCAACTATAAACCAAATCTGGAGATCCTCGGATCTCCGGATTTTTTATTTTCAAGAAAATCATTGTCCTAAGCCCCAAAAGATTATACAATTAACTGGCAAGGAAAGGGGAGAATCCATCGGTGGATAATACAAAAGCAAACAATAAAAACCCGGGAAGCAACAAAAGGCTGATAAAAACAGCCCTAAGTATCATACTCTTTACGATCCTGATCTTCAACCACACCAGCCACACGGCGGCGGAGAATAACGAGGTCGAAGGCTATTTTATAGCACCGGAATACAAGTACATAGCACCCTATGAAAACGGCCTGGCGAGAGTTCATACCGATGAAGGGGTGGGATACTTATCCATCGGCGGCGGGTATGTGATTTTCCCTGAATACCAGCAGGGCGGCGATTTTAGCGCAAGCATTGCCCCGGTTCGCCGGGAGGATCGATTCGGATATGTAAACTGGGAAGAGGACTGGGTGATTCCGAGGAACTATCTTTATGCCATGAACTTTTATAATCGACGGGGGAAAGTTAAGACCGACGGAGGCTGGACCTATCTAACCCTGGAAGGGGGACTGTTAACCAAACTTTTGGCAGAGGATCGAATTGAAAAAAACCCTAAGAGTCTCGGAAACTTCTCCGAAGGCCTGGCTCCGGTAAAGGGGCCCAGGGGATACGGATACATCAATCAAGAGGGAGAAGTGAAAATCGGACTGTCCTTTGACGCGGCGGAGGGCTTTTCTGAAGGTCTGGCCCGGGTAAGGCGGGAAGGCAAATGGGGCTATATTAATCCGAAGGGGGAAGTGGTAATTCCTTTGGAGTATAATTTTGTCCTGGACAAAAAAGAAGGCCTGCTTCCCGTCATGAAAGAGGACTCCTGGGGATATATTAATAAAGAGGGGGAAACGGTAATCCCGCCGGCCTTTGATCAAGCCTTACCCTTCCTGGAGGGTTTTGCCAGAGTACGTATTGATGAGCAGTGGGGATTTATTAACTCCGAAGGCGGTTTTGCGGTGGATCCCATATTCCACGGCGCCATGGATTTTTCCCAAGGCTACGCCGCCGTAAAGCAAGGGGATCAGTGGAGCTATATCAACGAAGCCGGTCACCTTTTATATCCCTTTCAATTTGAACGGGCCAATTACTTCAGCAGCGGCAGGGCCCCGGTACAGGTCCGGGGACTGTGGGGACTGATCAGCCGATAATTAGTAACTCTCCGCCGCCTCTTTTCGCGCCCGCCGTCGTTCCCGTTCTTTTTGCTTTTTCTTATCAAAAACCATATACAGGGCAAGTCCCGCAGGGCCCAGGATCACGGTGACCAATAAAAAGGGAAAGAGAAAATACCCTTTTTTAAAGCCGTCGGTGGCAATCCAGCGTCCGAAAAACAGATTGGCAATCAGCATATGTAACCAGGCGAACAGCGGCAAATTTTCATGGGTAAACACTTCCCGTATTCCGGAAATCGAGGGAACAATCAAAGAGAACCAGTTGATTTCCCAGCCGAAGAAAAAAAGTGTTATAAAATATATTCCTCCGAGAAGAATCCAATAATTCCGATGAAAAAGCAGTTTCCGTGTGATTACGGATTTTGGAATCAACAGCAGCGGAATCCAGGAAAGGATCAACAAAACCGAGAGCAGACGAAACAGAAACAAAAACATGGTAAAACCCCCTTTGCAATCTTTTTTATCATAATGCTTAATACCTATATTATAGCGGATTAGGTCCTAAGATACTACAGAAAATTATGAAATATCCAACCTTTTCTTTTTGGGGGGTTATATGTTACAATGGATGTAATCGAAATTAAGGAGAACCCTTTAGAAGGAGTGAATACTTTGCAACCACGAAAATATAAAAATTTCAGCCGACTCATTGTTCTTGCAATCGCTTTGGCCATGATCTTATCCTCCGTAGGATACGCCTTTATGTTTTTCTAAACATAAAGGTTTTTCTTTTTTTTGTGAAAGGATACAAAACTATTAATATTTTCTAAAAGTTTTTCCCTACAGGTGGTACAAGTGGGATTATTCGGGTAAAAGTATTGCTAAAGAAGCCAATCGAAAGAAGGCTATTATTGATAGGAAGCCCTGAAGGAGCGTAGACCCATGATGAAATCCATGATCAAAATTTGCATAAAGGATGTAGACACCATTAAATATACCCGGGATATGATCTCGAAAATCCTCAAAGACGGTATGGGTATGGAGGATTATCTATACGAGATGGCCATTAATGAAGCCTTGAATAATTCTGTCCTCCACGGATACGAAAACAAAGGGCAGCGAAAAATATTCATCAGCCTGACAAAGCTCAGTGATCAGCGGGTATCCGTTCGAATAAAGCATTACGGCAAAGGCTTTCCCGGAAATAAAACCCTCCGCCGGGCCGAGCTGAAGGCACACAATGTACCGGAGGAAGAGTTGTTTCTCGAATCGGGCCGGGGTCTTCGAATTATGCTGGAAGGCGCGGACCATGTCTGCTATAACAAAAAAGGAGACGAAGTCCTTTTGATAAAGCGAAAACAGGAGCCGATGGAAAAAAGCAGTACCGTAAGTTAAGGCCCCTATACCGATAAAGTACTTTGTGAAAAAAATAATTTCAAAATATATCCTCACAGGGGGTTTAAAGGGAAATCTACAGGGTAAGTATGAGATAACTTTCTACTAAATATTACAATAACAAAGAGTTATCAACAGACTTTTCAAAGAAGCAAATATAAAATTTGTAAAATTTCCAAAAAAAAGATTGTTAATTTTTTCAAAGGTAGTATAATAGAACTATATCTAAATCACATAAAGCAATCGATGGTTTTCCTTCGAAAGATAAGGGACAGATAGATTGGATGCTAAGAAGGATATCCTTACAACTGGGCACTTGGGGTATTCGGAGCAGCTAGTGCAACCGGCCAACCTTAGTGTTGGTTTTTTTATACAGCAAATAATACACAGAAAATTCGAACAAAGAGGTGGTTTTATGGCTGCAAAGCGTAAACTTGGAAGCTTATTGGTGGATGTAGGGGCCATAACCAATGAAAATTTAGAGAAGGCCTTACGGATACAAAAAGAAAATAAAAAGAAGCTGGGAGAGGTCCTGGTAGAAGAAAAGTTCGTAACGGAAGAGGAAATCATCGAAGTTTTGGAATTTCAGTTAGGCATACCGAAACAGGAAATTGACCGAAGTCTGATCGAGTCCGAGGTGCCGAATCTGATCACCGAAGCCCTGGCAAGACGGCACACGGTAATTCCCATCAAAAAAACGGAAACAACCGTAACCCTGGCCATGAACGATCCTTTGAATATTTACGCCATGGACGACGTCAAACTGGCCACAGGTTTGGAAGTGGAACCGGTTATTGCCACCACCAAAGAGATTGAAGACGCCATTGACTACTTCTTTGAAAAGCAGGACGCCCAAAAGGCCATCGAGGACTTTACCAGCGAGTACGACGTAAAAGAGCTGGAAGGGCTGGATGAAGCCACACTCAGTGATATCAACAATGCCCCTGTTGTACGGCTGATCAACTCCATCATGAGCCAGGCGGTAAAACAACAGGCCAGTGATATACATATCGAACCCTTCGAAAAGAAACTCTTGGTGCGGTTTCGAATCGACGGGGATTTACATGAAGCCATGCGCCCGGCAAAGGCCGCCCACTCGGCGATTGTTACCCGGATTAAGATCATGGGAAAAATGGACATCTCCGAGCGGCGAAAGCCCCAGGACGGCCGGGTGGAACGTAACATTGACGGAAAAGAGATCGACATGCGAATTTCCGTTCTCCCCACGGTTTTCGGGGAGAAGGTGGTAATTCGAATCCTTGATCGAAGCAGTTTCATGCTCAGTAAAGCGGAACTGGGCTTTACCGAGCGAAACCTTCAGCTCTTTGAAAAAATCACCAGAAACCCCAACGGCATCATCCTGGTTACAGGCCCCACCGGTAGTGGTAAATCCACGACGCTGTATACGGTTCTTTCCGAGATGAACCGGGAGGATCGAAATATCGTAACCGTAGAGGATCCCGTGGAATACTCCTTAGACGGGGTAAACCAGGTACAGGTAAACCCGAAAGCGGATCTTACCTTCGCCACAGGCCTACGATCCATTCTTAGACAGGACCCGGACATCATCATGGTAGGTGAGATTCGGGATACCGATACCGTAACCATCGCGATACGGGCCGCTATTACAGGGCACCTGGTACTCAGTACCGTCCATACCAACGATACGGCCAGTACCATCAGTCGATTGGTCAATATGGGGGTGGACCCTTACTTAATCGCATCCTCCGTGGTGGGCATCATGGCCCAGCGATTGGTCAAAAAAGTGTGCAACAACTGTAAGGAAGCCTACGAAGTGGACGAGCGAAACGCAAGGCTCGGCGGCATTCCCGAAGGCACAACCATTTACAAAGGGAAGGGCTGCACCAAATGCGGAGGCTCCGGTACCAAAGGAAGAACCGCCGTCCATGAAGTGATGGTGGTGGACCGGGCCATACGTAATATGATCAATGAAGGTAAGGATATCGACTCCATTAAAGATATCGCCATACAGGACGGCATGATTACCCTCAGGGATGCCAGTAAAGAACTGGTCCTTAAGGGAATTATCCCGATCGAAGAGATGCTTCGAATTACCTATAGTTTGGAAGGCTAATTCAATAATCATACAAATATGCGCACGAAAGATTAAAGGGGGAGTACGTAATGGATATTAATGAAATGCTGAAAGTGGTAATGTTTGAAGGGGCCTCAGACCTTCACATTACCGTAGGACTCAAACCCATGATTCGGGTAAACGGAGAGTTGATTGAAACGGATTTTCCACTGCTGGAGCCGGACGATACAAAGGAACTGGTGATGCAGATTGTAAAGGAGCGACATAAAAAGGTATTGGAGGAAAAAGGGGAAGTGGACCTTTCCTATACTTATCCCGGTCTTAGCCGTTTTCGAATAAACGCTTACCGGCAACGGGGAAGTTACGCCATGGCCCTTCGTGCCATCCCCATGGAAATTCCAGACATTGAGGATCTGTACTTACCGGAAATCCTTCGAACCTTAGCCAATAAACGAAGAGGAATTATCCTGGTTACAGGACCTACGGGAAGCGGAAAAAGTACTACCCTTGCCGCAATGATCAATCATATTAATAAAACCAGAAAAGAACATATCGTAACCTTAGAGGACCCCATCGAGTATCTTCACCGCCACAACCGAAGTATTATCAATCAGCGGGAAGTGGGGAGCGATACGGAAAACTTTGCCAACAGCTTAAGGGCCTCCCTAAGACAGGACCCCGACGTTATTCTGGTCGGCGAGATGAGAGACTTAGAAACTATCGCAACGGCCCTAACCGCCGCGGAAACCGGGCACTTGGTTCTCGCCACCCTCCATACCATCGGGGCGGCAAAAACCATCGACCGGGTCATCGACGTATTCCCACCCCATCAACAACAGCAGGTAAGAGTACAGCTCTCCGGGGTTATTGAAGGGATCGTCTCCCAGCAACTCCTGCAAACCGCTGACGGAAAAGCAAGACGGGCGGCCCTGGAGATTATGGTAGCCACCCCGGCAATAAGAAACCTCATTCGGGAAGGAAAGTCCCACCAGATTCAAACCAGCATCCAAACCGGTGCAAAACTGGGTATGGAGACCATGGATCGATCCCTAATCAATCTATACAATCAGGGACTGATTACGAAAGAAAATTTATTTAAATATTGTGTGGATCCCGATACCATTAAGCGTTATGTCCCCGCATAAGGGGGTATATATAAAACAGTTGTAAAATATAAACAGAAAAAGCCAAAAAGTGCTGTAGATTGAAGGAGGTGGTGACTTGGCTATATATAAATATAAAGCCGTAACCCCCAATGGACAGGAAATTGAAGAAACCATTTCGGGCAACAGCTTATCGGAAGTACAGGA
>SL_8KL_010_SEDDRAFT_10002155_pt1 | contig 16807 bp, 5 predicted proteins | sample SodLakKL_010_SED_4_FD_11160 | JGI IMG/M metagenome (IMG submission 11160)
GGAGGAGATATATACGAAGCGGGAAGTGAAGATGATCTACAAATCTCATGTAAAAAGGCAGCAAAAAATATGCCTAAATGGTTTATATCTTCTAGATATCCTCTCCTCTTGATGGCTCTTTTGTTGTTAATTGGAATATAGTGCTTGATAGGAGATCAGCAATAATGGAGATAGAAACTTTTTGGAAAAAAACACGATCATCTGTGGAAAATAGCCCTACCCTTTTTATTTTATCATATCTCCTTTTTCTTGGCTTGTTAGATAGTTTATTGAAAACTTTTCTTGGAAGCGATTTGGATATATATTTATCCTATTTTTACCTGAACCTCTTGGCATTCGCTATTTTATTTTTCCTTTTTTTATGGATCATTCACTTTTTTTCCGATAATAACTCACTTAGAAAATCGATATTGCGACTCTCATCGATCTTTTGGTTGGTAGCTATTGCTCCCCTTATTACAGTTATTCTTGATGGTACGATTCTGCATCTGAACATTATGGGATGGTCCACAATGTTTGAAATTCTCTCGTTTGGGACCGATTTGAATATAGGACTTGTCATCATTTATCCCATAATACTTCTAATGGGTACTTGGATAGGGATATATTCAGATGGGAACATGTTCAGAAGATCGATTTACGGGATCTTGGGAGCTATATCATCTTTGATTGCCTTTTCAGTTGTGATTTCACAGTTTAATATAACAGGGATAAAAGGAATCGAATCGTCCTCATTACTTTATCATCAGCATCTAAATATTCTCTTTCTCATACTTTTGACTCAACTTTTGGTAGTGGTGTTCTTATTCATTTTCTTCTGGAAAAGAAACTTGTTTAAAAATTATGTTTCAAATATGAAAGTTTTTAGATCAATACATTTCACGGCTATGACGATCGTAGGGTTTGTTGTTTTATCCCAATTAGATCAAAACTATTTTTCATTTTCTGATAGGATGAATATCTCGATCCTTGTCCTCGCGCCGCTATGTATGGTCTTGACATGGCAGTTCACTGCTATGGTGAATGATATCTATGATATAGAAATCGATAGGATCGTCCATCCAGATAGACCACTTGTTACTGGTGAAATAAATCTTAGGACTTATAGGAATACAGCTATTATTTTTGCCGTTTTATCCCTACTCATCAGCCTATATTTTGGTATCATACTTATGCTTCTGAATCTGACTTTCATGATCGCAGCCCTTCTTTATTCGATTCCTCCTGTAAGATTGAAAGAGAGAGCATACGGATACATCTGTGTTGGATATGCTAGTGTCGTAGCTCTCCTTTTTGGAGTTTATTCACCTATAGTTTGGTCTTTATCTATCGAACAGGGAAGATTGTTTTTACTAGAGAACATCCCCGTATTCAGCGAAGTATTTTCGATATCACTCATTATCTTTCTTGCTCTTTCTATATCTCCTTATATAAACGCATTATCAGATTATGAAGGCGATAAAAAATCTGGAGTTAAAAACATATACACTATATATGGGAGGGAAAATGGAAAAAAGATAATGACGATATTGGTTGTAGTTCTATTTCTAAGCCCAGTATCTCTTCTGCAGGGCACAATAGATCTGATAATCATGATACCTATCTCGATAATAGCTGCGTATATCTTCTATGTTTACGAAGACCACAGGCCAATATTTGGGATGTACTTCCTTGTGATATTGTATTCAATTTTGCGATACATTGGATATCTTTGATTTTCTTTCATCCGTCTCAGTTTCTCTGTAATCGATGTTTTCGTCATCAAGTTTTGCTTCGACGCCCATGTTAGAGATTATAAAATCCTTTATCATTTTCATTTGCGTTTTCGCGTGTCCGAACCTGTCCGTTTTTCGAAGATAATATTTCACAGGAGATTTGAAAAATTTTGTTTTTGGATAAGCTTCTCTGAATCCCCATTCTAAAACCTCATCCATATCTTTTTGATCTATATTAGGATGATCCCAAACAAGATGTTTTGTGTCCCATTTGCTCCAATCATCCTCTATTATCCCATACTTTTCAGAAATATCTTCCCACAAGGGAGTTCGGGGTAGAGGCGTTATTATACAGATTTGGATTAGATCTAGTGAATAATCATTTAGTTTTCTTATATTTTTCTTTATTTGTGAGATAGTATCTTCTTCGAATCCGATTATGTAATATCCTATAACGAATGAATTTTTCTCTTCTAGTCTTTCCAGTACGTCTAGAGTTTTTTGGACATCAATACTTTTTTCTATGTTATCTAATGATGTTTGATTGAGAGTTTCTACACCTATCAAAGTGCCTGAAAATCCCTTCTCGTACCAATCATCTAACTTTTTATCTAATAGATCGATCCTTGTCATTGGATACCAGTTCATATCGTGTTTATCTAGAATGTCTATGATTTTTTCCGTATGTTTTTTCCACATACCAAAATTTTCGTCTTCTATAACTATTTCATTCACACCGACTTGTTTGTAATTCTTTATAACTTCCTCTATAGATCGAATAGGGACCTTGTAGGGCTCTGAGCAAAAAATAGGAGTTTGACAAAATTTACAATTCTGCGTACAGCCTCTATTTGTAAATAATACACCTAAAGGAAAACCTCTTATCCCAATAGGGGTCCCTACATAATCAACTATCATAGGATGTTTTAATTTATCTATTTTAGTACCTAATTCCTCAGCCATCTCCTCTTCAGAATATCCAACAAAGATTTTGTCGAATATATCTTCCATCCCGTAGGTCAATGCACCGTAATTTCCAGCCCATAACTCAGGGTCGTTCTCTTTTTTAGCTTCTTGGACCATTTCTTTTATGCGAGGTATCTGATAAGTAAAAAAAGAAAAACCCACAATATCATAATCATTTTTTAAAGATTTTCTGTATTCTTTTTGTGAAGGAAATTCAAGGATATCTATCTCAGGTATATTCTTTTTAAGAAATCTCAAACCATTGGAATTTTGTTTATCATATGTATATCTTAAAAAACCAGATACATTGCTTCCCCAGTACTCGTATTTCTCTTTTTTAGTTCGATAAGGTGTGGTGAGAAGCACTTTTTTGTCTAATGATTTCATCACTGAATGAGGCAAAAATATAATATATATAGTTTTGGTGCATCCATCTTTAGGTTCTGCTAACTTAAAGAATTCGTTGCAATTACTATAGTCAACATCCCAAAATTTCACCTAAAAAATTTTCGTCGGATCAGAAGGAATATTAATATTATTATATAATAAACCACTCTCCTAAAAGATGATCTTTAAGAATGGTAATAGATGCTTTAGATGTCTATATGTGTCATTTCAGTGCTATAGGTGATCGGATAAAGGAGTTTAGAATTTCAAGAGATCTGATTCAATTCTTCTTGACATTTTTTGATCCAATAGTTCATGCTCATATCATTGAACATAGTATATGAATTTTTAAGCATTTCTCTGTATTTGTCATCCTCTCTTTCTTTCTTCCATAACATAGCATACTCGAACAACAACTTTGCGAGTTCAGTCTTTGCTCTTGTTTTTTCTAACACTTTTTTCCCTTCTTCAAAGTGCTCTACTGATTTGTCTTTAATATCAGTATCGCGGAACAGTTTACCTAAAGTTCCATGGATAATACCCTCTTCCACTTTTGCTCCTATTTTTTTAGATACATCTAATCCTCTTTCAGCATATTCAATTGCCTTCTCGGTATTTTCATCTAAATAAACTTCTGAAAGACCTGAAAGAGCATGAATCAATATCTTTTTCTCACCGATCTCCTCGCACATTTGATATGATTTTTCATAAAATTCCTTTCCTTTATTTTTATCATCTCTATATATACTTATAGTTCCAAGGTTATTGTATCCGATTGCGATCCCAAATTTTAGATCGTTATCTTCACTCATTTTCAAACTATCCATATAATATTTTTCGGCCTTTTCAAATTCACCTTTTAATAGGTAATAATTTCCAAGATTGTTTAAGGCGATATTCACACCTCTTTTATTTCCGATATCCTCAAAAATATCATAACTTTTTTTGTGATTTTTGTAAGCTTTGTCTAGTTCGCCTTTCCTCATATGACAATTACCTAGATTGGTATAGAGCATAGCAAGATTTCCTTTGTCTCCTATCTTCTTAAATATATTTTTAGATTTGCGATAGTTGTCTAGAGCTTTATCAATTTCACCTCTGTCCAAATAGATGCCACCGATATTAGAGTAGGAAAAAGCTTTACCATGTGTACTATCTATCTCCTTTCTGATTTCAAGCCCCTTTTCAATGAATTCTAGAGCTTTGTCATATTTTCCCTTATGAGAAAAATTTGTGCCCAAAACATGATATGCATTTGCTATATCTTTCTTTTTGCCGTATTTTTTTGCTAACTTTAACGACTTAGAAAAATATTTTTCTGCTAAATCATATCTCCCCTTCCTCATTTCTATCAACCCTCTCCTGTATAACAGTCTAGAAGTTTCTTCATTGTTCTCAGTTTGAATTTTCAAACCTTTTTTAATAGATTTTTCAGCTTCAGAAAAATTTGTCTTTTTGGAAAGTATATATGCCTTTTTTCTGTAGATCCTTTGATGTATCTCTTGATTTACATCTTCTGCTAATATTTTGTTATAATTTTTTAAACTATCATCATAATTCCCCAATATACTATTTACATCTCCTATTTTCTCTAAAACTTTCCAGATATTTTTCTTAGGTGTAGCTTTTCTGCCCAACTCTAAGCATTTTTCAAACATATCCAAAGCATCTTCGTATGCAAACAAATCTTCGGCCTTCTCTCCGGCTTTAAAGAGATATTCGAAGGCTTTAGAGTGTTCTCCACTCGACTGGTAATGATAACCAATGTCAAAATAATAATTTTCGATTTCTTCCGAGAAAATATCTTCAAGATGCTCTGCTACTTGGCCGTGGAGTTGTTTTCTCAATGGTTTAGCTATATTTTCATATGTTGTCATCTGGATCAGACCGTGTGAAAATCGAAAGAGGTCTTCATCTTCCTTGGTTTCTAACAAATTCAGATCAATTAATATCTCGATATGCTCTAAAAGATCAAACGGTTCATAGTCAGTAATAGACCTTAAAAGATCAAATTCGATATCGTCCCCTATCACACTCCCTATTTCTAATATTCTCAGACATTCTTTATCTAATTTTTTTAGCCTGTTCTCGATTATAGAATTAATGACATCAGGAATATCTATTTTTTCAGCAGATAATGGAAATTCATTTTTGTTTGGTATGATTTTATCGTCTTCTATCATTTGTTTTACTAATTCTTTTCCGAAGAGAGGATTTCCTTCTGAAATATTGTAAATCAAATGAGTAAAATCTTCTGGGATTTCGATATCACCTAGTAGGTCTTGGATGGTTTTTTTCATGTCTTCCCATGTGATCTTTTCTAATTCGATTTCTTCGTAGAGATGTTGTCTACTCATCCTATTAAGAATTTCTTTCAGGTAATCATCGCTATCAACATCTTCTGGACGATAAGTTCCGATCAACAAGACACCAGAATTTCCAAGATTGTCTGCAAGATAATGAAACAGTATAAGTGAAGACCTATCGACCCAATGAAGGTCATCGATACAGATAACCAAGGTTCTTTCTTTTGCTATTTCTTTTATAGTTTCTATCGTTTTAGAAAACATCAAGCTTCGTTGTGTTTCTATAAATTCAACATCATCATCTCGTATTTCATTGGAAGGATGTTCAAAAAAAGTCAGTGGATTAATTGATTTTTCCTTTTTATATTTTTTAAAAACTTCTTTAAAGGGTAGATAAGGTTCAGAGGCATCATGATGACCATTACCTACGAGAAAGTCTATATTATCCTCGGAAGAGGATATTATAGTGCGTTTAAATTCTTTTAACAGACTCGTTTTACCAATTCCCGCTTCGCCTTTTATAAAAACGGTAGTAGATCCATTTTCTTTTACTTGTTCTAGTTTCTCAGATAAAAATTTGAGCTCTTCGTCTCGACCAGTAAAGCTAGGTTCTCTTATATCTTCACTTTTGGTCAAATCTATTAAATCATTCTCCATCTTATTTAAAGCATCAAGAATATCTAGATTTAGAGTGGAGTTAATATCACCAAGTTCAATTTCAAAATCTGAAGATTCAGTTTTAACTCTGACCTTTTTTTTCTCAAGTTTGTCTTTTATATTTTTTGCTTTTTCAAATCCTGTAGGAGTTAAAAAGTAAACCTTTCTTCGTCTTTTCAACCCTCTTACTCGACTAATCTCCTCTTTTATCCAACCTTTATCTGTCAACTCTCCTATGATCTGAGAGACTCTAGGTCTACTCAATCCTACTGCTTCACCTATACCTTTTTGACATCTGCTATAAGGCACTTCTGTTGTCGTGTCATCTTCTATCTCACTAGAATTGTTTTGACTTTCAAGGTGTAAAAGAATTTTATGCCGACCCTTATCTAGTTTCATTGTATACTAAATTCAACTATACCGATATATGATTTTTTCTATCTTTAATGAATTCACACAAGTCATCCTTCTAAAAACATAATATTTTACGAAGCCTCAAACTGTTACATGTAAGAGTGAGTTTTATAAGGTTTAGTAAACTCGTAAAATCTGCAAAAAGTTTGCAAAAAGAGGTAAAAAAACATGGAAAATAAAGTAAAGACCGCATTTTCTGTTTTAGTGATGGCGTTGATACTAGTGATGGGGACGGCTATCCCTTCGATGGTACTTTTGGACGATTCGGAGGCAGAATTATTTGAGACTGCCAAAGATGGAGAAGAAGTGGTGATGGTTCGTGGTGATTTCGAAGACCTAGGAGAATTAGATCAATACGGTGAAATAATCGATTACTACGGCGAGTTTATCTTGATGAAAACAACACCACGGGGACTAGAAGAACTGAGTGGACTATATGATGTTAGGAGTTTAGAAAACAGGAACGAATTGAGTATAAAAGGAAATACGTTTGATACAAGCGAAGGACTTCCTGATTTGAACGAAGATCTTATGATCGACGGTTATGAATCAGGAGATCAGGGTCTGTATATCATTGATATGATAGGCCCCGTAAATCCAGAATGGCGCGCTGAACTTGAGTATGCAGGAGCAGATATACTCAATTATCAGCCGAACTATGCATACGAAGTGATCATGACCCCGGAGCAGGCCGAGAAGATCGAAACTTTTGAATTCGTTGATTGGGTCGGTGTATATCAGCCAGAATTCAAGTTGCACCATCAGCTCGATGAGGCACTTGAAAAAGAGATGCCATTGAACGTGAGGCTGACTCCTGGTTTTGAGGAATCAACTCTCAGGAAAATGACTTCTCAGATGGATATACTCGGTGCTGAAGATTTACAGGGAAATGGTTATAGGGTCACGATCGAATCGGACTCGATGGAAGATTTAAAGGAACTAGCTATGAAAACAGAGGTTTACCACATCTCACCATTTGTAGAACCTGAATTATATGCTGAGATGGACATACAGCTTATAGGTGGTGGACTATGGTTTATGGACGATGAATACGAGAGAAGAACAGATTTGACTCCACCTCCAAGAGAAGGAGATCCACAAGAACCTTATAGGCAACATGGTGATTATGGAGCATACATAAATCAATTAGGCTATTCAGGAGAAGGCATAACGATATCTACTGCAGACACAGGTATAGGTGATGGTGAAGTTGGTGATGCAGGTGTAGAGGATTTCACAGATAGAGTAATCGGTGGATACGGGTTCGAACAAGAGGATCAATGGCAGGACGGACATTATCACGGAACTGCTTGTACTGGTCTTATAGCTGGAGATACTCACCGCGGAACTGGAGAGACATGGGATGAGTTTGAAGATGGAGACATGCCTTATTATATGGGTCAAGGCCTAGCTTATGAATCAGAGATATTCGCCACCAAAATATTTGACGATGCAGGCGGATTCATTCCTGCGGAGTACTATCCTATAGTAGAGGAACCTGCTCAACGTTCTGATACTTACATCCACAGTAATTCATGGGGAGCAGGAACTATGGGAGAATACAGTGATTCAGACGAGGTCTTCGATCAGACCGTAAGAGATGCAGATAGAGACGATGATGAAAACGTACCTATGGTTATCACAGTTTCAGCTGGTAATGATGGTGGACGTGGAGATTATGATCAAGAAACTGGCAGTCCTGGTAACGCGAAGAATGTTATAACCGTCGGTGGTAATCAACCGTACAATCCAGGTCTAGGACACGAAAATCCAGAATTGATGTACGATGCTAGTTCTAGAGGATGGACTGAAGACAACCGTGTCAAACCGGACGTTATAGCTCCTTCTGATAATGTGATTTCACAGAACACACCTTTAGATGGTGGAGGTTACGTATCAGCGAGTGGTACTTCATTTGGTAATCCTTTAGTGGCTGGCGCTGCAACACTGGTTGTTGACTGGTACGAACAAAACTACGAGGAAACACCAAGTCCAGCTATGGTGAAATCCATACTGATCAATACAGCTAATGAGATGGATCCTGAGATAGGAGACACCGACCACATACCGAATAGGGATGAAGGTTGGGGAGTTCCTGATATTTCTAAATTGGAATATCCTATGGATGATCCGATCGGTTTCCAATTCGAAGATCAGGAATCACTCTTGACGACCGGTGAAGTGGATGAATATGACATCAACCACCAAGACGAAGATGAGCCATTGAAGATAACACTCACATGGACTGATAAGAACGCTCTTGAAGGTGACAGTGCTGGAGGCACTCCTACACTTAAGAACAATTTGGATCTTGAAGTGGAAACACCAGATGGAGATATCATTCGAGGTAATGCGTTCGACCTTTCAGGTGACGGCGCTAGTGATGATGGTTTTACTCACCCTGATGCAGAAGTCATGGCTGATTTTGATTACGATGGTGATGGATGGGATGATGTCAATAACGTTCAGAATGTTTACATACATCCAGATCAGTTAGAATCCGGTAGTTATACGGTTAGAGTCATCGGTACTGATATACCTGAAGATTCTAACAATGACGGTGAAGCTAATCAAGATTACGCACTTACTGCTTATAATGTGCCTTCTGACCTAGAAGTTGATATACCTGACAAAGACGGAGAGATCATGATAGAGAAAGACGAATATGCTGGTAATGATGTCGCAAATATCACATTGAACGATATCATCCTTGAAGGTGAAGGTACTTACGACATCAATGTTTCTAGTGTTGACGCAGAAGGAAATGAATTAGAAAACTACACTGTTGAATTGATCGAAAGTGAAGAGGAAGGAGGTCTTTTCCACGGTCAGGTACAGCTTACTGACGATGAAGAAGACGATGATGCATTATACGTTGAACATGACGGTGAGATAACAGCTTGGTACCTAGATGAGGATCCTGGACTTCCTGAAGATGAAGACGAAGATGAGGACCTCTTTGGATCGACTAGTGAAGGTCTCTACGCTGAGAGCAAAATAGCTGTGATCGATGAAACTGACTACTGGGACGGAGAAATAGCATCACAATTAGGAGAATATCTTTCTGAAGATTTCACTGTTGACACTCTGACTGCTGATGAACTGATTGATGAGATGGAGAATTACGACGGATTTGTACCTTGGAGATTCGGAAGCGACAGTCTAGCAGAAGATTTCCTTGCCGAATTAGAAGATGACCAGGGAGCCGTTTATTTAGATTCATATGAAGGATTCACTGCAGAAGGATACGGTGACGCTGTAACGAGATTACATAACGTTAGAAACGACCCAGCTGAATGGTGGGGAGCTTCTTCAGGCGGCCCTATCGAGCTAGAGATCTACGACGATCATGAAGTGTTTGAAGAAATCGGTGAAGCTGGTGATGTTGTCACTATCCTTGATGATACAGGGATCGTTTACGGATCACATTATCATGATTATTCTGGCGAAGACCTTGCAGAAGTGAGTTATGATGAAGGAGCTGACGTTGGTCAAGGGCTTGGAATCGATGAAGACGCAAATGAGATTCTGTACCCAGCGATGAGTCTTGATTTCTTCGTAGAACCAGGCGATCCAGAATGGACAGAAGAATCTTGGACCCTATTGGCGAATTCGGTCGATTTCGTTTCTGGACGATTAGGAAACGATGTCGGAGTTACTGAAGTACTTTCGCCTCAAGAAAGGATCAACAGTGAAACCGATCATCCTGTAGAAGTCAACGTCCACAACTTTGGTGAACATGATCAGATGTATGTACCAGTAGAAACGGAGATCACCGATCTGGACACGGACGAAACTGTCTACGAAGATGAAACCACTATACACATAGCTGAAGGAGAACACGTAACAGCAGAATTTGAGGATTGGAATCCATCAGAAACAGGAGAGTATCTGTTAAATTCTACAACTTTACTTGAAGATGATGAGAATCCAGACAATGATTATGCAACTCAATATATAACCGTTGAAAACGAACATGACGTTGGTGTCAATGAAGTCATATCACCTGTTGATGAGACTTCCATATTAGAAACTGACGTTGAAGCGGAGATCGAAAACTTCGGTACTTACCAAGAGGAATTCGATGTTCATGCGACTATCGAAGAACTCGATGGAGACGAAGTTTATTCCGATACGGTAACTGCTGAATTAGACATCCAAGAAGTCAAGGAGATATCCTTCGAGAGCTGGACACCCGGCGAGGATTCTGAAGGAGATTACATTGTTGAAATCGAAACAGACCTAGACACTGACGAAAATCCTGACAATGACTATGCTAGTGAGGAATTTGAAGTTTACTCTTACACTGACATAGTCGTAGATGAGATCACCTCACCAGAGGAATATGCATGGGATGAAGAACAACCGGTGACGGCAGATCTGATCAATGAAGGCCATTTTGACTTAGAGGATGTCCCAGTCGAAGCTGAAATAGTGATGGGCGATGATATCCTTTACGAGGATTTCGAAGACGAGATTCCAGACGATTGGACCATAGAAGGAGAAGGTGAAGAACCAGAGACCTGGCACTGGGATGAAACATTTGATGGAGATCATATGGCTACAGTAGATGTAAGCCGAGATTTCGTACAAGAAGAATGGTTGATATCTCCGGTGATGGATGCTAGTGAAGCTGAAGCCACAACACTTGAGATAGATCATACTATCAGCGGTAGCGTTTCTGATCCACAATTTACTGCTGAGTTATTGGTCACTAATGATGGAGAAGAATGGGAACTTGTAGAAGAATGGAACGAAGAAGACGATGAAGATGGTGAGCAACAGTTCGATCTCTCAGAACACGCTGACGGCGAAGAGGAAGTACAGATAGCATTCGTTTGGCACAGTGACGATGACGAAGACATGGGTACGTTCTGTAACTGGGATATATTTGAGGTAGATGTTTTCTACTGGATAACCGAATATGAAGACGAAGTCGAGATCGATCTAGATATCGGTGAAATGGCTACAGCTCAGTTCGAAGATTGGACACCTTCAGAAACAGGCGAATACATGATCAGTGTGACGGCAGATCATCCAGAAGAGGATTTCCCAGAAACTTCAACGATGGAAAGACCGGTGAACGTAGAAGAGATCCTTATCGATCTAGAAGCGACCAGTATCGATGCTCCTCAAGAACCGATATTCCAGTATGAGGAAGAAGTGATCGGTACAGTCAGCAATCTAGGAAATCGTGAAGTTACCGATACTCCAGTTGAGATGACTATCGAACCGATTCTTGAAGATATAGCTATTGACGAAGATTTCTCTGACGGTCTCCCGGCAGATTGGATAGTAGATGATAAAGATGAGAACGATAATACATGGGAATGGAATGAGGATACTGAAGCCATGGAACTAAATGCTGTTGACGACCATGAACATGATGTTTTATGGACCGAGATAGCAGACAGTAGCTTAGGTGAACATAGAGTCATGCTCGAATTCTACTCAGAATTCGAAGGAGAAAACGAGAGATCTTTACTCATATCTACCGACGGCGGAGAGACATCTAGGAGAATTGGAAGCAATGTCAGCGATGGTCAGATTTCATACGACATAACGAGATGGGCATCTGAAGAAGAGGAAGTGATGATCGGTTGGGAATTCTACACTGGAGAAGCTCTTGAAGATGATTCCTGGTCCATCGACGATGTCAAATTGACCAATGAGTACACTGAAGAAGAATACGATGATGAAATGATGATTGATCAGTTGGATGTTGGAGAACAAACAGAGTTGAATTTCGAAGATTGGACTCCCGAAGAATATCCAAGTGATTATCTTTTGACTATGGAAACACTACATGATGAGGATATCAACCTTGATAACACTGAGATCCAGGAGAGATTCTTTGTCGGCGAACATTTCACACCCACTGCAGTCGATCCAGAGCCATTTGATGGCCAGGAAGATGTTACACACAGTCCTGTTCTGAACGCAACTGTAGAGGTTCATCATGATCTGGACGCCGAGGCGACTATCTACATCTTAGATGAGGATGGAGATGAAGTGGCCAATCATACACAATCTGGAATTGGTACTGGAGAATCTGTTGTTGGTTTCTTCCCATTGCTTGAAACTGCTACTACTTACGAGTGGTATGTAGAAGTCGACGATGGAATCGAAACCGGCACCTCAGAAGAATGGGAATTCACTGTTTATACACCAGAATCTGTATGGAAGAGTGATTCCGCAGATATAAATGCCGAACCACCTGAACAGGTTGAGAACCTTTCAGTTGATTGGGATGATGATGTATGGGGTGCAACTGGCAACGAGCTAACATGGGATGCTTCTGCTGATGATGGTGCTGGAGCTGATGACGCTTCATATTACGCTATCTACAGAAGCGAAACTGAAGATGGTCCATGGGATGAAAGCACTATGATCGATACTGTTGAAGCAGAAGGACTAGATGAATACAGCTATATCGATGAAGGTATGGCAAGCGATGGAGAACAATGGAACTACGTAGTAAGAGCTGTAGATAGAGTCGACAACATGGAGATGAATGAGGATTCAGTATCTGAGATGGAAGTTCCATATGCTGATAATCCAACTCCAGAACCCGGTGAAGAAGTTATAGATCTAGAGCAGAATCTTTCAGTCGACATTTTCACTCAAAACGAAGAAGCCCTGCATGTTGAATTCTATGATGGTGCTACTCATGATCTCATAGAGAATTTCACAGATATTACTGAGGATACAACTTTGGAAGTAACAAGAGAATTTGAGACTGAAGACAGAGGCTGGGATCATTACTGGTACGTAGTCGTGTCTTATGAAGACTACAACATCGGTAGTATCAATCCAGAACAATATACGTTGGATGTGTATACTCAAGGAGACGGAACAGTTGAAGTGACCCCCGATGAAGACAACTATCTCGAAAACGAAGAAGTTGAACTAGAGGCAATACCAGAGGAAGATTGGGAATTCGTAGAGTGGACTGGAGATTACGAAGGAACGGAAGAAGAGATAACGGTGATAATGGACGATGATAAAGAGATAACAGCACATTTCGAATACGACGGAGACCTAGAAGGTGAATGGCGATGGTTGTACGAAGGTGATCATAGACCCGACGAAGCAGATAACGCATTAGCTGCAGCCGAACCACAGGTATGGTACGGTGGAATGATACTCGATCTATCAGATGATGTAGGTGGATTCATATCGGAAGTCGCATACTTCGATTACGATCCTGCCGCAAATTATGTCCAAGCTCATGTAGCTGAAGATGATGGCGGTGCTCCAGGAGAATGGATCGCCTCCTCAGAAGAATACACACCAGTAGGCGGTGAAACTTGGGCAGAACTCGAACTTACAGAGTCAGTTGAGATAGAAGATCCAGGTCAGTATTGGATCGTTATCGAAATAGACGATCCGGCCGAAGACGATGAATTCACATTCGGAACAATAGATCCTGATGTCAACGATGGAGGCTGGATCAACTTTGGAGATCCACAAAATCCAGGTGATTGGGATACTTTACCAGATCTGATGGTTTACTCTGCATGGGGCCTTGAAGCACATGTAGAAGTTCCAGGCACACCGGATGAAACAGAAGTCCGGACTTCAGACGATGAACTAATGAGTAGTGAAATCGACGTTGCAGTCGTTGACGAAGAAAATTGGCAGGAGAACGAAGTTGAATACAAACTTGAAGATTATCTACCCGAAGACGAGTACAATGTAGATACATTAGAAGCACATGAGCTACTTGATGAGATGGAGAACTATGACAGCTTTGTTATACAGAGATTTGGTTCGGATACATTAGCTGAGGACTTCCTTGAAGAGAAAGAAGATGATCAAGGTGTTGTCTATCTTGATACAAATCAAGGAGGTACGGCTGAAGCATACTCCGACGGAGTTTACAGACTGAACAATGTGAGGAACGATCCTGGCTTCAGAGATGAAGAGAGTTTGGATACCGATCCACCTCAATATCTAGAGATCTTTGAAGACCATCCGATATTTGAGGATGTAGGTGAAGCAGGAGATGAAGTACTGATGTTCGACGGCTCTACGAACTGGGGATCTATATTCGATGATTACTCCGGTGAGATCCTTGCAGAAAAGGATTACGGCGGAGGATTCGAAGGTCCAGCAGTCGGTGTCAATGATGATCTGAACGAAGTGTTACTACCTGCTAAGGGCATCGGTTTCTTCGGAGAAGCCGACGAACCCGGCTGGACAGAAGAAGCCAACCAGATGTTCGCGAACGCTGTCATACATGTTAGCGATCCGGTACTTGACGAGATGGGATGGAACTTCCACCTAGGTACTATGAACCCGATAGCCAACGCTGGAGAAGACATGGAAGCCTGGAGAGGAGTCGAAGTCACACTCAATGCTGATGAATCCGATCATGAGCTTGAAGAAGGTCAGATAGAACACTACAATTGGACTATAGAAGATCCAACTGGAGAGGTCACAGAACTCTACGGTATGGAGGTTGATTTCACACCGGAACATGTTGGATCCTACGATGTAACCCTGACTGTAACCGATCAGTGGGGCAATGAAGACGAAGACACTGTCGAACTCTATGCCAATCCACACATATTGAACTTTGAAGCACAAACAGGCATGAATACAGCCATGATCGAATTCGGCTACAATGTCAACAATGTAGATGGAGAAGCAATTACTGAGGACGACCTAGAATTTAGCTTTGGAGATACGGACCTAGAAATAGTCGAAGTAAGCCACGTTGAAAACCACAACATCGTTGCTGTAGAATTCGATAGAACAGTGCTAGACGAAGATCTAGGCGAAATAGAAGTCAAACCAGTCGACGGCGAAGTCGAAGATGAAGACGGCTATCTCAGAACAGGCATACTATCACAAGAGATTACTGATGACGAAGACAGTATTACTTTGACTGAAGGTTGGAACATGGTCTCATTGCCTAGAAACCCACACGAAGATTGGTCACTCGAAGAAAGTGTAGACTTTGACCACATAGTCAATTGGCACGCATGGGATCTTAACGACCAACAATGGGCTGATCCAGTTGATCTAGTGGATGAAGGAGAATTTGATACATTCACGGCGATGCTTGTAGATGCTGAAAGACCGACTATTATGGACATTACGTTTGAAGAACCTGGTGCAACTGATGTACCCCCGACAACTACACTCCAAGAAGGTTGGAATTTAGTCGGCACCAATATGGACACCTCAGTTGAAACGGAAGTCACCATTGAAAGCTTCCTAGCAAGTGTTGAAGGATCCTGGAGTACAATAAACAGTCCTGGTTACAACATGGACACTTGGACATACACACATGTTGATCCAGAGATATCTGATATAACTGTAAATGCATATCAGGGATACTGGGTTTACATGACTGAAGAGGCAACGCTAGCCGGTAGAACCACATAACCCCAAACCCTTTTTTTATTTTTAATTTAAATGAGCAAGGTAGATAACATGAATATGCAAGGAAAAAAATTAGGCGTTTTGATGGTCACTATAGTATTAGTTTTTTCATTAGCTCAGATAGTTGCAGTAGCGGAGACAACAGATGACGTTCCTCCAATACCTGATTCATTTCATGGTGAATTGACGATCAATGGATTTAATGCTTCTGAGGAAACTGAACTCCAGGCAAGGATAAATGAGGTTCCTCGTGGCAACATAACAACTGAACAGCCAGGGTACTATGGGAATCCAGATGAATTAAGGCATCTTGACGTACAAGGTACTAATGATGATATCGGGGAGCCTATAGATTTTTATAGAAAAGAAGACGGAGAATGGATAGAAGTCTCGGAGACTGATCCTGAAGATGTTGAATTTGAGGGAGGACAGACGGAGAGAGTAGACCTTGAATTCTCAACTGGAATGCCAGTTTCCGTAAGTGCACCAGAAGATCAGATAGAAACAGAATTGGGTACCTATACTTATGAGTATGAAGTTACTAACGATGGAGAATATGATGATACATATTCATTGACAGCGTCAAGCACAGACCCGGAAAAGTTTTCTGTTGAAGTCGCTGATGAAATTGATGTTTCATCCGAAAGTACAGAGAACGTTGAGGTAGATGTGACTATAGAAGACGAAGCTGAATTTGATGATAACAGTGAAATCGAACTCACAGCGGAGAGCCAAAATTATCCGAACCCGTCAGATTCCGATTATATGTTGATCACTTTTGAAGAACCTCCCTATTATTTTGCAGTAGACATTGATGAAGCTGGATCAGATACTGAGGTAGTAGAAGGAGAAGATCTCGACGTAGTAGCAGAAGTAGAGAATCTAGGTGAAGAAGAGACGACTCAGATGATAGAGTTGTACGAAGGAGAAGATCTTTTGGATTCACAGGAGTTGACTTTGGGCGATGGT
>SL_8KL_010_SEDDRAFT_10002159_pt1 | contig 16780 bp, 15 predicted proteins | sample SodLakKL_010_SED_4_FD_11160 | JGI IMG/M metagenome (IMG submission 11160)
TGCTGTATCGTTTGCTGTATCGTTTGCTGTATCGTTTGCTGTATCGCCTACCCCCGAAAATGTACTCTTAACCCGCTTTTCACCTGCATATTCTGCTGTATCGCCTCCTTGATATTTGTCGTAATTTTTAATGGTGATTATGGTGGTAGAATTGTCTTTGTGGAGTTCAATCATCTCTTCTTTTTCTTGTAATTCTTTCAAGAATCTTCTTACCCTGTTCCGGCTCCACTGCCATCTTTTTGCGAGAGCAACTTCAGACCAGGCAAGCTGGCCACGATCCAGGTCAATTCTTACGCCACGAATCCGGGCATGTCCGGGTTTCCAGCGGGCCTTCATTAACAAGTCAACCCATGCCTGTCCTCTAGTAAACACTTCTCCAAGCCAGATATCTGACTCTCCCAATGACCTAAACAATCTTACAAAATCAGCCATCAATCCATCTCCTTACTGTTTTCTGTGTTTAAGTTTTTGCTTACAAGCCTGCCTTATGCAGTCCCCCCTGGCAGTATGTAATCATAAGCCCGCCCTATTTTCATGAACTGCATGCCTACGCTTTTCCTTGACTTCTCTCAGCCTGAACAATAGATTTAAAACGCTTTACCTCTGAAGACGCAATTTTTTACGTCTTAATTTTTTGCAATTATATAATATTTTAAGACCATTTGTCAACGCCTGGAGAAAGAAATGCAAAAACAGCGATCAAAGGATCTTCCAAGAAGGGTGAGCTACATGCTCAGGCGATTCGCAGATCTTTACAAAGATGGCGTGGACATCCGTGACACCGAATTTTGCCGAGAACTCGGTATAAACCAAAGCCGGTTCAAAGCCTGGAAATACGGGACAGTCAGGCGGATAAACGATACGGATGCAAAATATCTGGCAGAAAAACTGTGTCTGAATCAGCTCTGGATTTCTGACGGCAAGGGTAGCCCCACGTCTGAAAAGACAGAGTCCGGATCGGACAGTGGAGGCGGAACCGGGGTATGGGGCTTTTCTTTGAATCAGGAGGCATCTGGTGCTGGCAACGGCATGGATGGGACAGAAAATAGGAAGTGGGGCAGAAAAAAAGGAAAAGACTTGAAGCACTGGCAGAAAGCTCAAGCTTTACGGGATGCCGGTGTGTCCGAATGGGACTTTCTTTGGGCAGATGCCCAGTATCTATACAAGCTTACCTTTAATGAATGGCCAAGCCAGATTGGCCACATAAGTGCGATTGGTGCTGTGCTCAATTCAGGCACAATACACGCTAGAACTCTTAAAAAAACTATAGATATGCACTTCCAGTCGTACATGGAAAGCTCGAATTAACGGCCGGCAGTTTTTTAAAAACCCTATTTTTATCCATTCTTCAACCCGTCTTTTTCTAGTCAGTCTAGTCAAAAAAAGTCAAGCAGTACGTAAGACGTTTAGTCTTAAATTTATATAGCTTGGCTGGCTATCTACCTCACACTCACAGTCCACACAGGACACAGAAAAACTGAATAACGTTTGTTCAGGGCAGTGTTCAGGCTGAAAAACGCTAAATCATTGAACTTTTCTGCAGGTCCAGCAGTCTATCTCGCGGTCTGTATGCGACACTCTGTTTCCAAGTACAGTCCGCATAGGACATTTTATTTCCAATCACAGTCCACACTGGACACAGAAATTCGAGTGCGGGTTTTTTCAGGGAGGTGTTCAGGCCAGAAAAAACCAATAAGTACGAGTGCTTTCAATTCCAGGTAGAGTAGGCATTCTGCTTGTTGCAGGAGGGGTAAGAGCGGCAAAAAGGCCGATGGAATGAACTGTTTGTCCTGTCCTGACGGGCTATACCGAGAATACTTGGAGAAAGCTGGCTATAACGAAATCCAACATGCCTGAGTGTGCAGATGTTTTTTGAGGCCAGGGAGAAGTTTTTAAAAGAAAGCTCAGGAGATGCTGGCACTGCGTGAGTTAAGGCAGGCCCGGAAAATGACTCAGAGCATGCTGGCTGTTCTGCTGCACATAAGCCAACCTTCTGCACCAAAAATGGAAAGAACACCGGGGAGTATATTCCCAGTCTGCCCAGCCACATTACGACCTTGGGTAGAATACGCGCATTATTGCCCGCTTTCCGGACGGCTCCAATTAGGGCCTTGAAAAGCACAGGACGAGGTAAAAGGGGTTGGATAAAAGCCGGAAGCTTTGTGTGAGGTTATGAGGGGGTATTTATGGTGATGTGAGGGTAAAAAACCCAGCCTGTGTTCGCCGCTGAACACTTGGCACCGTAGTCTGTGCTCTATGTTTCGTTACACGAAGCGAATATCAGCCGCCGCAAGAAAGTCCGGGAGCAAAACAGAAGGTTTTTTTCCTGCCGCCTAAGATGATGAGATGTGCGCTTAGTTTATCTTGTAGCTATGTGTAAGTGCCAAGCTCACAATTTCTTTTTCCTGTCGCCCTTAGCGCTGGGATAGTTAACTTGTTGGGCGACAGGAAAAGAAATCTGCACCTGCTGAGGAGACGATAGAATGAGACTACTTTTTACAGTTTAAATTAAAAATTTCGATAGCATTGAAGGTCAGAAGATTCAGCCGCGCTGTATAGTTGTGCATAAATAAACGCCCTCTTTTCCTTGTTCGTTTAAAAAAACCACGCCTGCCTGTTCCAGGGTGTATTCCAAAGCCTTCAGGGTACTCATTCTGGGGTCGCATTCCTCGCTTTCCACCCTGTTGACCGCCCGTAGTGATACTCCTGATTTTTGCGAGAGGTCCTTCTGGGACCATCTGAGCAGTCCCCTGGCGGCTCGGATCTGGGCTGGAGTGATCATGTTTTTTCCTTTGGTGTTCGGTGTGGACTGCTTGTCAAGTATTCCTGTGAACATTAAGTGTCAATTATGACTTTTTTTATGTTTGATTAATCATTAAATATGTCGTATAGTATAGCTGAATTTTTTGATCGATAAAGGCAGGTTAACTTGTCCGAAACATATTCAAGCGAGGGATATATGTTTGACTCAGTCGAGAAAATGCACGTCAGGGTAGGCAGTATCATCTTTGCCGACGAGCCCACTGGATTCTGTATCTTCCGGGCCAGCGCCGGAGGCGAGGAGAAGGGCGTCTTAGGGGATATCACGGCCAAGGGATACGTCGGATGCCTGCAGAAGAACGATGAGATTCTGATCTGGGGCGAATGGGAAAAGCACCCCAAGTTCGGCTCCCAAATCAAGATCTCCAGACACCAGCTTGCCGGCATGGAAGAGCGGGGGACTTTTGCTTTCCTACAGTCCGGTTTCGTCAAGGGAGTCGGCCCCAGCCTGGCCAAGGCCATTTGGGACAAGTTCGGTGAAGACACTGCCCATGTGATGGATTATGAACCAAAGCGCCTTCTGGAAGTAAAAGGCGTAGGTCCGTCCAAACTGGACATGATTACCACCTCCTGGGGGGAGAGCCGGGATAAACAGAAGGCCCTGGTGAAATTTCAGGAGTGGGGGATAGGCCCTATGACCATCCAGAAGATTTTCAAGGCCTTTCCGGACAGTCCGTTGGAGACTGTGGAGAAGGACCCGTATGTCCTGGCCTGGGAGATCGACGGAGTCGGGTTTCTCACTGCGGACAAGATCGCCCAGAGCGCAGGCATGGACGAAGATGCCAAGAGCAGGCTGGGGGCCGGGATATACTATACCCTGCAGGAGGCATCCCAGAAAGAGGGGCACTGTTTCCTGGACCGCGAAGACCTGGTGAAAAGAACGGAGGAGATACTCTGGCCCGAAAAAGAGTCCAGAACGGACGCCAAAAAGGGCTGGATCAGGAAGGAGATAGACGCCCTGGTGGAATCCAGGCACCTGATAGAAGATGATGGTCGCATCTACACACCGGTCTTCTATAACACCGAGCGCAGCCTGGCCAAGCACCTGGGTCGTCTGGTCGGCGGGGTCAAGCCTTTCCCTTACGATATTGGGGCTCTGATTGCGCAGTGCGAGAAACAGGACAATATGACCTTCGATCCCAAGCAGAAGCAGGCCATACACTCCGCTTTGAACAGCAAGGTCTGCGTTATCACCGGTGGCCCGGGGACGGGGAAGACGACCATAGTCCAGACCATCCTGAAACTGGCCCAGCAGGGCGGTATGAGAGATATTGGTCTAGTGGCCCCCACTGGCCGTGCAGCCAAAAGGCTAAGCGAAAGCACAGGTCACGATGCCAGCACCATCCATAGATACCTGGGTTACAGCCCCCAGAGTGGGTTTGGCAAAAATGAAAAAGACCAGGTGGAGGATGACCTGGTTATCTGCGATGAAGCGTCCATGCTGGACGTATTTCTGGCCAAGGCCCTGGCCGGGGCCCTGCCCCGCAAGGCCAGGCTGATCCTGGTGGGTGATGTGCATCAGCTCCCCTCTGTCGGAGCAGGCAACGTGCTGCGCGACATGATCAGAAGCTATGCTGTTCCAGTGACCGAACTGGACACCATCCACCGCCAGGCCGAGGGGTCCTGGATCACCCGCAACGCACATGCCATCAAGAACGGCAACCTGGGCGGAATCAACCTGAGCAACAAGGCTGAAGATTTCTTCTTCGTTGACCTGGAGAAGGAGTTCCCGGAAATGTCCACACGGGACAGATCTTTTGAGCTAAAAGAAAGGCTTCTGCAGGCGATACAGAAGCTGATCACCCAGATGGCGTACAAGCCGGACCAGGTGCAAGTTCTGTCCCCGATTCACAAAGGTCCTGTCGGAGTGGGGGAGCTGAACCAGAGCATGCAGGAAATGCTAAATCCTCCGAGTCAAAACAAGACAGAGGTGCGCATCGGGTTTAAGCTCTTTCGCCAGGGGGACCGGGTGATGCAGCTCAAAAACAACTACTCCAAGGAAGTTTTCAATGGAGACCAGGGCTGGATTGTAGAGATAGACCGGGAAGAGGGCCAGATGACCGTTATGTTCAACGGGGCGCATAAAACCTATGAGTTCCTGGATGCTGACGAACTCACCCTGGCCTACGCCTGCAGCATCCACAAGAGCCAGGGCAGCGAATACAGGGCTGTGGTGGCCCCTGTCNCCGCCAGCCACTATATCATGCTGCAGAGAAACCTGCTCTATACTGCTGTTACCAGGGCCAAGAAGGTGTGCGTACTAATGGGCGAGAAGAAGGCCGTTGGGATAGCTGTGCGCAACAACAGGCCCATCCAGCGAAACACTGCCCTGGAGGAGCTTCTGGCGGAAAGCGCACAGGTTGAAGAAGCAGTCGGAGCTTAAGAAGTATTCACAGGTGATGTCCAGTCACGACTGCAAAGCATATTGTCCTGAAAAGACATTGGTCAGGCTGGTCTCAGTCCGTAGCTGACTGAATGAATGTGCCTCATGGATGGATAGAGAACAGATGCAGCTGAAAAGATCCTTGGAGGCGTTGTATGAGCGGTATGGTTTTAATTGCAGGAGTTCTGCTGGCGGCTTTTGGAACTGCCTGGCGCATATACCTGGGAAAGCGAAGAATTGCCCGGACCAACAGATACGGCGTCGAAGAGTTTGATGGCTACGCGGATATGTGCTGGAACCAGATGTGCTGAAGAGCTTCCGGTTTGATCCTGGTGGCGGGGATGTTTTTGTCTGCCGTGGGTGCTGCGGCATACTTTGCCCCGCTGCAGTAGCTTAGTGGCTGCTCTTCTTTTCCTGCCGCCCAGAGGTCAAAGGGGACTTGATGACTGAGGGTGACTTTGAAGAAAGGCGGAAAGTGGGTTATGTGTTTCTCGTAAAGAACTTGAGCAAGTGCCCTGCCATGACCGGCAGTTGAAAGCGAACATGTATCCCTGGAGGAAAGCATGGATCTGGAGTCCAAGAAGCTGGAGCTTTTTTTGGAGATGACCTCTGTTGGCAGCGTCTATCACAGCCCAGGCAGGTGGCGTGAGTATGGTTTCGCTGCAGCAAGGGCCAAAGAGTTTGGCGGCAGGCTGACAGACGTTAGCTGTTCCTGGGAAGAGGTGGAGCATTTAGCCCGGCAATCCTACGCAAGCATCTTGATGCGCGGATCAGTGCTGCAGCCGCCCATGTGCATAGATAAGTGGGTCAAGCTGGTCAGGCTTGGTTTTGTCAGGGTAAGGACCAGAAACCAGGCCAGAGCGCTGATCGATTCGGTAATAGACAAGCAGGGACAAGTTCCCTTTTGAGGATTGTTCCTGGATATGCTGCCCGGGCAGGCCCTGAACAGAGTTTTCTATCTGCATGGCCGACCTTTGCATATAAAGGCCCGGGCAGATCTCTCTGTAGTATTTTCCGGGTAAAGGAACAGCTCAATCCTCTTTGAACAGGTCTTTTACGGACACGTCCAGGTATTCGGCGATTCTGGCCAGAGTGTGCAGGGAACACGCCTCGATATTCTCCTTGCCGTCCTTTCTGGCGCGCAGGATGGTCTGCGGGGCGAGGCCGGTTTGATCCTCCAGCTGTCGGATGGTTACCCCTTGCCTTTCCATGATATCGGAAACCAGGCTTGTGATTTTCATATGTAATCAGTCCTGTGTAAAAAGTGATGAAATTTAATAACAAAGGGTTGACGGGCAGGCTATAATGATATATCATTAGATGAAATTTAATTACAGAGGTGGTCTACTATGGATGAACATTACAGGATTCAGGTCAGGATAAGAGGCATTCGCCCCTTGCTGCAGAATGCTTTTGTGCAGGAGAGTGCAGACACGGCCAAAAAGGGAAAAACCTATGACGACCTTGATGAGGCGCAAAAACGTCTGATCAGGGACTCTGAGGGCAATATCGCCCAGCCCGCCCTTCAGATCGAGGGCTCGCTTATAAAAGCGGCTGCAGAATTCAAGTTCCAGGGACGCAAGACATACAAGGATATCTTCAAGGCCGGTGTCTTTGTTGATCCGCCTTACGTTCCTCACATAAACACGGAATGGGTGATTGACAAGCAGCGGGTGGTTGTGAACCGCGCAGGCATTTTGCGCTGCCGGCCCAGGTTTGATAGCTGGGAGCTGGATTTTAATATCCTGGTGCGTGAGGAGCGTATACAGCCCAGGGTGATCCAGGATATCCTGCATCATGCTGGGAGATTTCAAGGCATAGGCGACTACAGGCCTCGATACGGTCTTTTTCAGATTGAGCGCTTTGAAGTTGAAGGGCAGTAGTTGCTAAAATGGCAATAAAGATCGATCTTTTCCCTGCCAGCCTTGATTTTTATACACATATTTTTTGAGGTGAGGTTTGGTTAGCTTCGCTGTGGCATGGTTTGCACTGGTGGGGTTAGGTATGCTGAGGTATGGTCAGGTACGGTAAGGTTTTTTTATGCAATTTTTTGGGAGTATTGATGAAGCCATGGTTTTTTGAGTCTTCACTTGAAGAGACCATACGAAAAGAGATGCAGGGCAGAGGCTTAAGACTGGGCATTGACTTCGTAGTGCAGTATCCATTGAAGTTCTCATTTATTCTCGATTTTGCTTTCCCCGATTTCAAGCTTGCCATCGAAGTTGATGGCGTATACTGGCATTCTCAAAAAAAGAACAGAAAGCGTGACAAAGTCAAGGATTCGATATTAGCCAGGGAAGGCTGGAAAGTTTTGCGTATACCAGAGCAACAAGTAATGCAAAATCCATCAGGCTGTGTTGACTACATACTGGATGAGCTGCAAAATATGCGCGAAGGGCAAAGTTTTTAAGTCCTGCGCATCGCCCAGTTCCTCGTAACCACTATGGGGACCTTGGTAATGATCTCTTCCGCCTAAAGAAATCCCCCTTGCCCCCACTCCCAGGATATACTATATTATCAGTATGGCGACCAAAAGAGAGCAAGCTCCACACGAAGGGATGTTCCTGAAGATCTTCCAGAATCTGGATAACGCCAGGCATTTCCTGAAAAACCATATGTCTGAAGAAATCCAGAAGCGCTTTGACCTGGATACATTGCACCTGGAGCCAACAACTTATGTAGACGAGAAGCTGAAGAAGCACTACTCGGACCTGGTTTTCAGCGTACAACTGGTTGGCTATAAAAGCCAGATCGCCAAGATTTATCTGCTCTTTGAGCACAAGAGTTCTCCTGACCCTCTGACTGGGGTGCAGGTACTCAAATATATGGCTCTTCAGTGGCTGGATCTCCAGGAACAGCACATGCTCGTGGATGGTAAGCTGCCTCCGATTATTCCCATAGTCATCTACCAGGGCCAGGAGGACGACAGAAAGATGTGCTCTTCCTTTCATGACCTGGTGGAAATGCCCTCGGAGTCCTTCAAAGTCTACATCCCGGACTTTTCCTTTGCCTTTTTCAATGTTCGTGGTATAGATGAGGCCAAGGTTCGGGAAAAGATCCTGCTCAAGTTTTATGTGGAGATAATAAAATATCAGAACGACCCCAGTGTAAAGGAGATCCCGCCAAGGCTTGTTCGAGGTCTGATTGAGTCCTTGGGTCACAGAACCGCCTTGGAGTACATTGATATTTTCTTTAGGTATCTTGTAAAAAGCACTGGGTATCTGACCCAGGAAGACTATAAAAAGGCTCTGGAAATACTTCCAGAAGGAGGTGAGACTATAATGGAAACTTTAGCTGATCAGTGGAAACAGCAGGGCAAGGAAGAGGCAAGGGAAGCATTATTGCTTGAGAAGCCAGTGTGGGAAAAGCACGCTAAAGTTGAGAACGCCCAAGAAACCCTTATAGATGTGGCTGGAGACTTCCACGGCCCTTTACCGAATTCTCTTCAGGATAAAATCAAATCTATCGACTCCATTGATAACCTGCGGACTTTAACCAGAAAGGTTTATAAAACCCAGTCCCTCGACGAATTTACCGAGCTCGTAAATCGGGCAGCACTGTAAGAATTTTTCTTTCCAGCCAACCCAAGAGCCACTCTGTCCTTTATCGGATAGGGTGGCTTTTTCTGTCCAATCAAAACTTTTCACGCTCATCACCTACCGTAATGGTTATAGTTAGTTATGAACGAATAATGCTCACCACTAAGCGCAAAAGGGCCGAGAGGGGCTCGTGTGAAGTCACAGTGGCTTATACGAAGTTGTGCAGGGACATACTCCGTGCACCACATGATTTATCACTGCTCCATCCTCTTTTTGTGCTTAATGAGCAAGCTGTAAACTGCTAATCAGTTCCAGGGTTTCTCTGTCCATTCCGGACAAATTATATTGGCATGATAAATCAGAAAAAATAATTTGAATTTTTATTTTCTTGTGTAAATCACTTTCTTATATTCTTCTTTTTTTGTCTCTGCAAAGGAAGAAAAACACTTTTTTCTTTTTTATTTTCCTTTTTCGAGTAAAATACCACACCGGTCTTTATTCAACATATATGTTCGTAAAACCGCTCTATATCAGAGTTTACGTATGTAATAAGTAAAAAAACCGGTCAACCATCAAACCGTTATATACCGGGTACAATATGCCTCGACGAATGATGTTGCATCTGCATTTACTCTATGATAAAATGTGTTAAATATTTTAGATGAAAACCAAAATAGGAAAAGGAGGATTTTTATGAAAGACGAGGATCTTTTGGACATGAACCGCAGATTGAAGGAGATGATCCAGAGGACTTCGGAAGAGTTTGAGTTTCTGGTAAAATCTCAGGAATTTTCCCTGACCCTGCACTACTCGAAAGGAGTGCAGTACCTGTCCTTGGTGCGGCAGAAAGATTCTGAAGGCAACTGTGTCGGTCTTACCTGGAAAAGGTATCGCCCCTCCTCTAAGGGCCGTGTCTGGCTCAAAGGGTGGTCTGTTCCCAACACACCGGCGGGCATGCTGACCAGTAGGATGTATCCAAATGATGCTTTAATGTTCAAGGAACTGCATGGCCTGGCTAAGGAGGCGGTCAAGCTCAGAAAAGAGCTGGTGTCCAAGAAAAGGCGGGTACAGGCCACATATCAGGCGATCAAGACATTTGAGGGCAGTCACATGAAACAGTACGAGCAGAAGCGTGATGAAATCTTTATATAATCACGGCTTGTGTACAAACTAAATTTCGTTCATCAGCATGTTGTTTACCTCGCAATTTTCTATGCCCAGGTAACGCATTGTAACAGCAGAACTGCTGTGGTTGAACCTCTTGCACAGCAGCTCATAGCCAACTCCGTAGTGGACCCTCTGATGTAGCCGAAAGTCTTGCGCAGTGTATGGGTGCCGTAGTTGCCCCGGAGGTTGATCTGCCTGCACCAGTCTTTGATCAGGCGGTTGGCGTAGCTGACGGTCAGGGGGGCATTTCCTTTCTGGCTTTTGAAAAGGAAGTCCCCCGGCTCGGCCATGGTCTGGGACAGATACGCCTGCAGGGCTTTGTGCGTGGCCTTGTTGATGACCAGGATGTTTGTCTTGCCTGTTTTCTGCTCCCTGACCCTGATGGTGTCTCCTGGTTTTACACCCTGCACGTCCTTGACTTTAAGCTGCAGAAGATCGCCGATCCTGAGCCCGTTGTTTATGCCCATGGTGAACAGGAGGTGGTCTCTGGTTTCAAGGCCAGGGTAGCCCTGGAGGCATACAAGGGCAAAAAAATACAGCTGATCCAGCCAGTCAGTTCAAGGTGCATCCCGATCAGATTTCCAAATGGAAGAAACACCTCATTGAAGCACCCGTCAGTTCTTCAGTGGCACCCATAAAACAAAAGCAAAGAAGGCTGAGGAAAGGGAGTCCGAACTATACCAACAAAATTGGCCAGCGGATAGAAAGCATGATTTTGAAGGGGCAGGAGCATCGAGAAAGCCACACAGGGTTTATATGTAGCCGTTAAAGGAAAAAGGTAGGGTTGGTGTTCGTCTTTTTGTCTTGCGGCCAATGTGCAGCTTTCTGTGGCTTTTTTGAGGGTGCCAGTTCACAGGTTGAACAGCACTTGCTGTCAGACCAAAAAAACTATAGTTGTTCCCTGGTATCCACTAGGCATTAGTCTACAGTCCTGACTGTAACGGAACCCGGGCCATGGTCATGTATCCATTGCGGACACCTGAAATCGTCTGTTCAAAATTGACAGGTGTAGCAAAGAGTTCCTGTGTTCAAACTGGATCATCTTGCACAAAGTAATCATCTGGCTATATCAGAATGACTTGCTCATTTCGCACAAGTTTTCGATATGCCAAGGTGTGATTTTATCAAGGAAATTATTTTCCTTGAAAGGCTAGTGGGCTGGTAGGAGAAGGGGGGTTGCTGTGCGTCATTTGTAAAAATGCGAAAAAAATATTCATACATTCTTCTTTCTTTCCATCCACAAGGGAGGAAAGAAAGAAGAATACTTTCCTCTTCCTTTTCCTTTTCCTTTTACGAGTCAAAAATCGGTGCGGCTTTTGTGAAACCCATCGAAGCTGAGAGCATAAATATGACGGGGTTTCTCGGCTTTGCTCCGGAAAAAAGACCGCTTATACATCGACCCCGTAACTTTACCGGGTGCCGTTTGACTTGTTGAGGAAAATTACACCCGGTTCTAGCCTTGGTCATCAAAATCGGTCGTTTTTGCTCTTGCAACATCTAAATCAAAGAAATACTATTTTTATCGGCTACAAAGTAGGCCGACCTATATATGTTTTTTAAATAACCCTGCTTTTTTCTTACTTCCAGCTCACCACGTTAGGAAGGCATGCCCCCGGGGGCCTCCCCCCCTCCTTGGGCCTCTGGTGCTTACCCCCTACCTTGCCCTAAGCGACAACTATCCTGACACATGGGGGCAAGAACTTTTTTTCAGTCTATATGTAAACGAGGTCAAAAATAAACATTTTTGACCCCTTGTGCAGCAGATATCTTGGTCCTGCCACTTATTCTTTCTTTTCCAGCATGCTTGTCAGGGCGTGGGTGTATGCATTGCGGGCAGTCTGCATTGCGGCCAGTTCCGCTCTCAATTCGTTGATTCTTCTATCCACAAACTGGATGGAACCAAGTCGTTGCTTGGCTTCGTCCGAGAGGCTTTCGGTATCGTATTCCCTGCCATTAATGGTTATTTTCGCCATATCTATACCTCCTTTTTGGGATTTTTGCTTTTTCCGCTGAGTTTGCCTTGTCTCAGGGTATCAGAGCATAGTTTCTTTCTCCCATGGCAAAGTACACTTCGGCCATGGCCTGCTGGTAATCAAGCAGAGCCTGGTTTTTCCGAACTTCCGCGCCGGTCAGGTGTTCCTGGGCCGTAAGCAGATCAGTTATGGTCCCCACTCTTTGTTTGTACCTGTGTTCCTGCATACTGTAGTTTTCACCGGCCGCGGCCAGGGCCTTACGCGCCGACACTAGACGCTCCCTTGCTTCTTGAAGGCGCAGATAGGCAGTCCTGGCTTCGGACAAAATTGAAGACTTGGCATCTTCCAGGGTCTGGTTCAGCCGCCTGAGTTCGTAGTCCAGTCCTTCATGCTGGTAATACTGCTGGCCTCCGGTAAAAAAATTCCACTCCAGGGTGGCTCCGGCAGTCCAGAAGGTGCTTTCCTCGTAATCGTCCGGCTCACGTAAAGGATCGTGGGGAACATCATCATAGTCGCGGCGTCTGCTGGTATAGTTGAACTCGAGGTTGACCCTGGGCATTTTTTCGCCTCTGGTGATTCGCCTTTCCTGTTCCGTGGCCGCCATGTTTTTCTGCAAAAACTGAAGCTCAGTTCTTTGCTCCATGGCTTTCTCGAGCACCTGATCTGAGTCGAATACCGGTTCTACTGCGATTTTTTCAAGATCACCCCGGTACTGCACAGGCTTATAATGATCCAGGCCTAAAAGGGAGTTCAGCTGTGTCCTCTGGATTCTTTTCTCATTTTTGGCCTGGATCAGTTCCTGTCTGGCTTCTTCCAGCTCCACCTCAGCCTGGAGAACATCCACATATGGCGTCAGTTGTTTTTCATAAAAGGACTTTGAGGCTTCCAGTCCGACTTCCAGCCTTTCGATGGAGCTGGTCAGGCTTCTTTTGTCCTCGCGTGCCTTCAAGAGTTCCAGAAAGTGGTGCTGTATTTCACGCACAAGTTCTCTTTCAGCGGTTTCCTTGCTGATTTCGCTTATTTCCTGCTCGATCTGGGCCTTTCTGTAAGAACTTAGTATGGTCAATCCGGCAAAGACTGTCTGCACTACCTGCAGATTCCACTGATACTGGGTCTGGTCCAGTTCGTCCGTATCAGGGAGCCTGCCGCTGGTGGAGAGGCTGTCCAGATATGTATAGCCGGCCCCAAAGGATGCCTGGGGTAAGAATTGTCCCCGCACGGACTTCACCTCGGATTCGCTTCGCCTGATTCCATATTCTTCAGCCTGGACCCTGGGGCTGTGATCCAGGCCGAACCTTACTGCTTCCTCCATGTCCATGACCATGCTGTTTCCGGAGCTTTGCTGCTTATCCCCGGCCTGCGCCGGAGCAGCCATGAAAAAAAGGCTGACAAGCCCCACCAGTATTAAACGCTTAATATCCATCACCGGTTCTCCATTTTTTTCCCGCTTTGTAAGTATGCATGTAAGCATGCGTGTATGTAAGTTTTTAAAGTTTAAAAGTTTTATAATACCCCCATAAGTCCCCACGCTCCATGCTCCATGCCCTATGCCCCATGCCATTTAATTCTCCCGGAAAGCCCGGTCCATGCTGTCGATAATGGGGGAAAGCACGTAGCTCAGTACAGTCTGGGCCTCGGTCTGGATGTAGACTTCAGCGGGTATGCCCGGAGTGAGTTTGTCCGGGTTGCCTATGGCTTCGGCCAGGGAATGGGGATCCATCTGTATATATGTCAAATAATGCGGGGGCTCATCCCTCTCCTGCGGTTCCACTCTGTCCGCAGCTACATAGGTAACCTCACCCACCACTTTCTGGGTATAGCGCCGGGGAAAGGCCTGCAGCTGAACGCTGGCGTCCTGTCCTTTGCGCACATCATCTATATCGTCGGGATTCACCCTGGCGGATACTATGAGTCCCGTCTCCTGGGGTACTATTTCCATAAGAGGTTCTCCCCCCTGAATAACACCGCCTTCCGTGCGTATCTCCTGGTTGACCACTACTCCGGACATGGGGGCGGTAATTTCAAGCCGCCGGGCAGCGTCTTCAGCGGGCCGAAGCTGTTCTCTTAGATCCACTATGGACTGGCGCACCTCGCCAAGTTCAGATGCGGCTTCCTGGGCATAGTCCTTTTTCAGGTCTTCTATTTCCAGCTGCAGTTCCCTGATCCGGTTCCGGGACTGGGAGATCTCTGTCCCCAGCTCATCCACCCGGGCCCGGTTGGAGTTGAGTTCCCTCTGCAGCTCCAGCAGTTCGGTGATGTCGATGAAGCCACCTTCCAGAAGAGGATCCTTGGCCTGGATCTCTTCTTTTAGAGATTCGATGGTTTCCCGGACAGAGCCCAGTTGCTCTTCTCTACCCTGGATCAGGGCTTCCTGAGTATCAATCTGGGCCTGCAGAAGGTTTATCTTGCTGTTTCTGGCCGCCATTCTGGATCTGAAAATTTCCTCTTCGCTCTCCATGCTTTCGGCAGCGTCATCCAGATGGGAGCGCTCCAGCAGTTCCGGAGGCCAGGTGATAAAACCGGCATTTTCCATTTCAGCCATAAGCCTGGCCTGACGGGCCTGCAGGCTGTCCATTCTTGCCCGGTACATGTCCCTCTGGGCGCGGATCTCTTCTCCGTCCAGGGTGATCAGGACATCTCCTTTTTGCACATAGTCCCCTTCACGTACCTTGATTTTTTTGACAATTCCGCCGTCTCTGTGCTGGACCTGCTGGCGGTATGTCTCGACAATTATATCTCCTGGAGCTATCACCGCACCTTCCAGACTGGCAGTAGCGGCCCATCCGCCGATACCTCCGAAAAAAAGGCCCACAAAGAGAAGTCCGAAGATGATCACGTTCCTGGAGGAGGTGGGCAGGTTTACCCCCTGGGCCTCTTTTTTGTCTGTATCAGCGATTTTATTCTGACTTTCCTGCAAATTATTGTTGCTCATGGTTTCACCCCTGTATTTTGTGACCAGTTGAATTCCAAATTCCCGGTTAATCCAGATCCAGCACCAGGCTGCAACACACTGGCCCTTTAAATCTAAATCTCGCAAGTCGTAACATTTTTTAAAGGCTGCATCTTTCCGGGTCTAATGAATTTTTCAATCCCCAAAGCCCGGAATACGGCAGTATCAATTTTCTGTACCCTGATTGCCGCTGTCGCCGTTTTCCATTACGTTCCCCTGCTCCAGGTGCAGGATCCTGTCCGCGAATCTGAAAAGTTCACGGTTGTGAGTAATAACCACCAGAAAAACACCTTTCTTTTTAAGGTTTACTAGAAGTTCCTTGAGCTTTTCTCTGCCCGACTGATCCAGATGGGAATCCGGTTCGTCCAGGACAATGAGCCAGGGGTTACTGTACAGTGCCCTGGCCAGCACAATGCGCTGCTTCTGTCCCTGGGACAGAGGGATTCCGCCGGGACCGACATGGGTATCGTATCCCTGGGGCAACTCCAGGATCATGTCGTGTACCCCGGCTTCCATGGCTGCATTAACTACAGCGGGTGAGTCCACTTCTCCCAGCCGGGCAATGTTTTCAGCCACGGTTCCGGAAAAAAGGTCCACCTCCTGGGGCATGTAGCCAATCTTTCGTCCCAGGCTCACCGCATCCACCTGGTCTATTGGCTTGTCTCCCAGCAGCACCCGGCCTGAATCCGGTTGCCAGAGGCCCAGAAGTATTCTGGCCAGGGTGGTTTTGCCGCTGCCGCTGGATCCGGTTACAGCCACCATTTCCCCGGCCCGGATCTCCAGAGATACATCCTTGAGAACCGGGATGTTGCCCAGAGAAAGACTTATCCTTTCTGCCTTGCAGGTTTCGGGCTGGGCAAGATCCTCAGGGCTTTTTGTATCCTGTTCCAGGAAAGGCTCAGTCTGCGCGGTCAATGCATCCAGGCGGTTATAAGCATGCCTGGCTTCTACAAGGCTTCTCCAGGCATTGCCCAGCATAAGGATGGGAGAGAGGGCGCGGCTCATGAACATGGCCGCAGCCACCATGGTGCCCAGGGTGGCTTCGTGGATTATCACCAGATAGGCGCCTGTGGACATGATCACCACTACGGTGCCCATCATGAAGAACTTGGCCAGGCTCTGGAAAAAGCCTGTTCTGGCCGCCAGGGTGTCTTCGTAGAATATGTCCCGGTTGTTTAACTGTTTCCATTTGCGGCTCATGGCCGGGAACATGCCCATGGCGTAGACCGTCTGGGCGTTGCCCAGAGAGGAGGATAAAAACTGTTCCGTAGTCAGGGAAGACTGGGCATGCCTTGCCTGCATTCGGGAGGTGGATACTTCCTGAGCCACTACCAGAAGAAGCAGAAGAAGAGCTCCGGCACAGGCCAGATAGCCCAGCAGAGGATGAAAGAGAAAGATCACCGCCAGGTCCAGCTCCAGGCCTGGAGCTGGAGTATCTGGAGCATATTCAAGAGTTGGCTGGTTAAGAAAAAGTATCGCGGCCCATCCTGCAAGGACCAATGACAGCATCATCAAAAACAGACCAACCTTCCTCAATATCTGCTTGAACCGTGAAAACCAGACTGAAGAAAGTCTCTCATCAACATTATTTATATTGTAAGAATCCATACTTCCTCCTCAAAAAACCCGATTTGTATTAGTTAGGTTAACACTACAGTGAAAATTATTTAAATACGAGAAATAGCTCTTTTGTCGCCACAACATTTGAAGCAACAGAACTGTCAACCGGCAAAATTGCCTGTCCCAAATTGAGACAGGTTGTAAAGATTTACATGTTTAATTAATACGGCTGACAATCTGAATTTTTCAAAAAAACAAGGTACAGGCACCCTGCACTAATATGGGGTGTGATTCAGCTTTTGGAATCACCCGGCATGTTTTTGTCGTTTTTTCCATCAGGCCCGACTCTTCTATTCTCTGCATCATTTCTGGACCGGTTATGCTGGTT